>OKRT01001270.1_pt1 | contig 11826 bp, 10 predicted proteins | sample 1601111 | NCBI WGS metagenome assembly OKRT01 (sample SAMEA3541572, study PRJEB24748) | human gut metagenome | biome: human gut; feature: human-associated habitat; material: faeces | place: China | collected 2012 | reverse complement strand
TGATGCGGACGTACACCTGAGCGCCGCCGGAACCGGCGTATTTAAGCTTTTCGGCAACGAGCTTGCGGGCCGCTTCCTTTTCGGACGGGGGCACGGAGTCTTCGAGGTCGAGGGTAATGATGTCGGCGGGGATGCTGGGAGCTTTTTCAACCATCTTGGGGTTATTGCCGGGAACATACATGATAGAACGCATAACGGCCATGGGAATTCTCCTTTGAGGAAAAAAGTTGGTTGAAAAGATACCAATCGGACCGAAGCTATTTCTTCAATTTCTCGTGCAGGGTTGATGCTCACAGATGCGGCGCAGCCGCGCTGCGCTTAATCGTTATTGCGTCCGCGCTCGGCGATGATCTTCTCCGCAATGCTCCTGGGAATCTCCACATAGCTGTGGGGCTCCATGGAGTACTGGCCACGGCCCTGAGTAGAAGAACGCAGGTCGGTAGCATAGCCAAACATGTTGGCCAGAGGCACCAGAGCGTCGATCTGGGTAGCGCCGGGACGGCTCTCCTGGCCCTGGATCTGTCCGCGGCGGCTGTTCAGGTCACCGATGACGTTGCCCAGGTACTCGTCGGGAGCAATGACAGAAACCTTCATCATAGGCTCCAGCAGGATGGGCTGGGCCTTGCGGCAGGCCTCCTTGAAGGCCATGGAACCGGCAATCTTAAAGGCCATCTCAGAGGAGTCGACCTCGTGGTAGGAACCGAAGGTCAGGTGGACCTTCACGTCCACAACGGGATAGCCAGCCAGAACACCGGCCTGCATGGCACCCTGGATACCAGCGTCGACAGCGGGGATATACTCCTTGGGGATGACGCCGCCGGTGATCTCATTGAGGAACTCATAGCCCTTACCGGACTCGTTGGGCTCCACAGTGATGCGGACGTGGCCGTACTGGCCCTTACCGCCGGACTGACGGGCATACTTGGTATCCTGCTCCACGCTCTTCTTGATGGTCTCCTTATAGGCAACCTGGGGAGCACCCACGTTGGCCTCGACCTTGTACTCACGCAGCAGACGGTCCACGATGATCTCCAGGTGCAGCTCGCCCATGCCGGCGATAATGGTCTGACCAGTCTCCTCATCGGTGTAGGTCTTAAAGGTGGGATCCTCCTCGGCCAGCTTCATCAGGGCGATGCCCATCTTCTCCTGGCCAGCCTTGGTCTTGGGCTCGATAGCCACGCGGATAACGGGCTCGGGGAAGTCCATGGACTCCAGAATGATGGGGTGCTTCTCATCACACAGGGTGTCACCGGTGGTGGAGTTCTTCAGGCCGATTACGGCGCAGATGTCGCCGGAATAGCAGCACTCGATATCCTCACGGTGGTTGGCGTGCATCTGCAGAATACGGCCGATGCGCTCCTTCTGCTTCTTGGTGGAGTTGAGCACGGTGGTACCGGTGGTCAGAACGCCGGAGTACACACGCACGAAAGACAGACGGCCCACGTAGGGGTCGGTGGCAATCTTAAAGGCCAGAGCGGAGAAGGGACCCTCGTCCTCGGAGTGACGCTCCTCCTCTTCCTCGGTCTCGGGGTTGACGCCCTTGATGGCGGGGATGTCAACAGGAGAAGGCAGATAGTCCACGATAGCATCCAGCAGCTTCTGGACACCCTTATTCTTGTAAGAGGTGCCGCACACCACAGGAACCATCAGGTTATCAATGGTGGCCTTACGGATGGCCCGACGGATCATGTCCTGAGGAACAGGCTGCTCCTCCAGAACCAGCATCATGATCTCCTCGTCAACGTCGGCGCAGGCGTCCAGCAGCTTGGTGCGGTACTCCTGAGCCAGCTCCATCATGTCAGCGGGGATCTCCTCCACGCGCATGTCCTTGCCCAGGTCATCATAGTAGATGTCCGCGTCCATCTCAACCAGGTCGATGATACCCTTAAAGGTCTCTTCCTTGCCGATAGGCAGCTGGATGGGCACCGCATTACACTTCAGACGGTCGTGGATCATGTTGAGCACGTTGTAGAAGTCAGCGCCCATGATGTCCATCTTGTTGACGTAAATCATGCGGGGGACCTTGTAGTCGTCAGCCTGACGCCAAACAGTCTCGGACTGGGGCTCTACGCCGCCCTTGGCGCACATGACGGTAACAGAGCCGTCCAGCACGCGCAGGGAACGCTGAACCTCAACGGTGAAGTCCACGTGGCCCGGGGTGTCGATGATGTTCAGACGGGTCTGGGGGAACTGATTCTTGGTTCCCGTCCAGTAACAGGTAGTAGCAGCGGAAGTGATGGTGATGCCGCGCTCCTGCTCCTGAGCCATCCAGTCCATGGTGGCGGTACCCTCGTGGGTCTCGCCGATCTTGTAGTTTACGCCGGTGTAGTAAAGGATACGCTCGGTAGTAGTGGTCTTACCAGCATCGATGTGAGCCATGATGCCAATGTTTCGGGTATTCTGCAAAGAAACTTTTCTAGGCATACTTTGTCTCCTTCTAAATTACCAGCGATAGTGAGCGAAGGCCTTGTTGGACTCGGCCATCTTGTGGGTGTCCTCGCGCTTCTTCACGGCGCCGCCAAGGTTGTTGGCAGCATCCATGATCTCGCCAGCCAGACGCTCCTTCATGGTCTTCTCGCCGCGGCTGCGGGCATAGCTGGTCAGCCAGCGCAGACCCAGGGTCTGACGGCGCTCGGGACGAACTTCAATAGGCACCTGGTAGGTAGCGCCGCCCACACGGCGGGCCTTGACCTCCAGGGAGGGCATGATGTTCTCCAGAGCCTGAGTGTAAACCTCCATGGGCTCCTTACCGGTCTTCTCCTTGATGATATCGAAGGCACCGTAGACCACCTTCTGAGCCACGCCCTTCTTGCCATCCAGCATGATGCTGTTGGTAAGCTTGGTAACCAAAACGGAGTTATACAGCGGATCGGGCAGAACCTCCCGCTTGGGTACATTTCCTCTTCTGGGCACTTTGCTTCCCTCCTTCTTATAATAATATAGAAATCATAGGTACTCGAACTGCTTTTTGCAATCCGTGTAATGCCTGTCCGAGGTTTTCCCATATATATAGGTAAACGCTCGGCAAGGCAGCTTGCCTTGCGCAAACGCACAATGCAATCTCAGTGGTCAGCCTCTTAGGACTGACAGGGGAAGTATCCGGTTTGGATTACTTCTTCTTACCGGCCTTGGGACGCTTGGCACCGTACTTGGAACGAGCCTGCATACGGCCGTTGACGCCCTGGGTATCCAGAGTGCCGCGGATGATGTGGTAACGCACACCGGGCAGGTCCTTAACACGGCCGCCGCGGATCATAACCACGGAGTGCTCCTGCAGGTTGTGGCCCACGCCAGGGATATAAGCGGTGACCTCGTAGCCGTTGGTCAGACGCACACGGGCGATCTTACGCAGAGCGGAGTTCGGCTTCTTAGGAGTAGAAGTACGAACGGCAGTGCAGACACCTCTCTTCTGGGGAGAAGGCAGATCGGTCTGGCGATTCTTCAGGGTGTTCAGGCCGTGCTGGAGGGCGGGAGAAGTGGACTTATAGGTCACCTGCTCGCGGCCCTTGCGAACCAGCTGATTAAAAGTAGGCATGATTTTCCTCCTTTCCTGAAATCTGTCCTTTGTGGGACATGGTATTTATTTTAACAAAATAAGGGGGACCTTATTCTGCTAAAACCAAAAAAGTTTTACGATCACACCAGGGCGGCGATGGCCGCACCCACAGCGATCCCGCAGGCCTCCCCCAGTGCCTTCATGGTGCTCACCTGCTCCAGGGGCACCTGCTGGCGCACCGCCTCCTGTACCAGAGGCTGGAGAATACGGGGGTCTGCGTCCTGGGCCATATACACACGTTTGGCCCGGTGGTCCTTCAAGGCCCGGCGGGTCTGCTTGGCACCCACCACCTTGTTTTCCTGCTTGAGTTGCTCGATCATAATTCGGTGCCCTCCTCTCCCCCGTTGCCAGGGGCGTTTCATCGGGTAAAAGGGCAGATTGCCCCTACCACCGCAATTTGGAATTATAGCATGTTGTCAAGGCCACGTCAAGCACAGATTTTCTCTAAATTTTCCGCTCTTTCTGTCTATTTTCTCCAGAAGGACAGTATGAGCCTGGAAGTTGGGGAAATACTACCTCAAACAGGGAAAGGAGGTATGCGTTTTGACCGTCCATGTCAACGACAACTGCATCGGCTGCGGCCTGTGTGTCAACATGTGCGGCAACGTCTTTCTGATGACGGAGGAAGGCGTAGCCGCTGCCCGGGACGAGATCTTCCCGGAACAGGAGGCTCCTGCTCAGGAAGCCGCGGAGAGCTGCCCTGTTCAAGCCATTGAGATTCGTGAGTAACCGCTTTATTTCCGTTTTTTCAGCGGCAAAACCGGAATGTCAGGCGGCAAACTCAAAAAGAAGGACACGACTCACGTCGTGTCCTTCTTTTTGGAGCGAGTGACGAGGCTCGAACTCGCTACCTCCACCTTGGCAAGGTGGCGCTCTACCAGATGAGCTACACTCGCAAAATATAAGATGTACCATTGGGTACATCTTATTGCATGATTGCACTTGGAGCGAGTGACGAGGCTCGAACTCGCTACCTCCACCTTGGCAAGGTGGCGCTCTACCAGATGAGCTACACTCGCAAGCGACAATCGGTATTATAACAGAATTTTCAACAATGTCAACCGCTTTTTTAAAATTTTCAAAATTATTTTCAGAGCGGAATCAATTGCAGGCAGGGACCTGCTGGGTATCCCAGACATACCCCTGCTGCGTCATGGTCTGATCCACGTTATAAGTCACGCTGCCTGTGCGGCTCAGATCCACATGGCGGTAACCAGAGGCGGTCTGCACCACGTTCCAGAAGTGACTCTGTCCATTCTTCTGCCCGTCAACCACAGAACAGGTGATCCCCACCTGACGGCAAAGCAGACTAAAGGCCAGCGCCACGCCCTGGCTGTCTCCGCCTCCGCCCAGCAGGGCGTCATAAGCAGTGCTTCCCCCTTGGGCAGAATACGCCCCCATGGATTGCAGGGTTCCGGTAATTCCATCCAGCTTTTCTTTGATGGTCAGCTCCGTCAACGGCTGGCAGATACGCTCCGCCTCCCGGGAGAGGGAATTGCGCCAGCTCTCCAGCGTCTGCAGAGACTGGTGGTAGGTCAGAGTAACTTCCACGATCCGCTGCTGGCCGCTTTCTGGGTACATGGCCACCTGGGCATCGGGAAAGTCCAGCGCCGTGGCTGGATTGGAGAGGTAGGCCTGCCGCACCAGCTGCTGGATGTAGGCCTCATTCTCCTCAAAGTAGCTGATGCGCAGCACCACCTCAGTGTCAAAGGAGGACAGAGCGCGGCTCAGCTCGCTGCGAATGGCGGCAGCTCCTGTGGCGTCTACAATGGAGGCCACCTGCTCCCGGGTGCGGCGGTAGGTGATCTGCACGTCGGCCTCGTAGCTGCCCACGATGGAGATGACGCTGTACTTGATGTAATCCACCGCGTAGGCTCCCAGGGGATCCTCCTGTTTCACCTCCAGGCAGGCTTCATCCATCAGCTTTTTGAAGTCCGCCTCTTCGCCGGAGTAACGGATGGAACCACTCTCCTCCCCCTGGTTAATGAGGTAGATGAGCGCGTTGACCAGTTCCTGGTAGTTCTGCACCCGCATGGTATTTGCATCGCCCTCGGCAGTCGGGGTAGCGCTGTGAACGGTGACCGAGGAGTAGTCCCGGTTGAGCATGGAGGAACACCCTGTGCTCAAGAGCATCAGGGCGGCCATAACAGCACACATCATCTTTCGCATCCGGGACTCCTCCTCTTATCCGCTCCGGGCGGTCACATACCCAATTCTTCCTCGATCAGTACCACTTCTGCCTGTTCAAAGCCGGTGGGCTTTCTCCACAGGACGCTCAATCCCCGGCAGATGCGCTCGGGACTCTTACAGTCGTAGCAGCGGTCCGCCTTGACGGCGCAGGGCGTCTTTTTTCCCAGACGCTGCGCATTCTTGGGGGCAGCCACATTCCGTGCCCGCCACAGGGCTTTTTCAAAATCGGGGGCAATTTTGTTGATGCCCACCACATAATAGACCCGCTTGGGGCCAAACATGGAGGCGGCCACCCGGTTACAGTTGCCGTCAATGTTGACGATCTCTCCCGTCTCCGCCAGGCCGTTCACCGAGGTGAGGTACACGTCGGCCAGCATGGCCCGGCGCAGCTCGCCCCCCTCCCAGTGCCAGATCACTTCATTGTGCTTGGCCAGGCGCTCCGACAGTCCCATGGCCTGAATGGTCATGGAGCCGCCGATGCCCACCGTGGCCCCGTCGATCTGGGCGTCCAGATAGTCTGCCGCCTCCTTGGCCGTGGCAAAGCAGCTGGTCTGAAAGCCCCGCTCCTCCAGATTCTTTCTTACACGTTCCATGTCCGCCATACTTGCTGCTCCTTTCCGGGGAAATCCCCTGTCCTTACACCGCGTCTTTGCGGTAAGTCTTAAAGCCGTTGCCCGTTACCTCGTGGGCATTGCAGACAATAATGAAGGCATTTTTATCGATCTCAAAGATCATTTCCTTCAGGGTAACGATCTCCTTCTGCTTAAAGGCACACATGAGCACCCGCTTCTCCGATCCGGAGTAAGCGCCCTCGCCCCGCAGCACCGTCACGCCACGGTCCAGGTCCCGCACGATCACATCGGAGACGGCCTGGGCCCGGTCGCTGATGATATAGGCCACCTTGGCGGTATCCATGCCGTAGAGCACCGCATCGGTCACGTAGGCGGATACTACCTGGGCGATCACGCCGTACAGAGCGGCGGTCACATCGCCGAAGGCGATAGCTACTAATACAATGACTGCCAGGTCGATAACCAGCAGCAGCTTGCCCATGGGCGCCCAGGGCAGCTTTAACTTCACCAGGCGGGCGATCAGGTCGGTGCCGCCGGTTGTAGCTCCTTTGACAAAGATAATGCCCAGAGCCAGACCGATCACCGCACCGCCGCAGATGGCGGCCAGCATACGATCCATGGGGGCAAAATCAAACATCCAGTCGATCACGTCCACCGCTACTGAGGACAGTGCCATAGAGTACAGCGAGGTGACCAGCAGGTGGCCGCCGATATACTTCCAGCCCAGCACAAACAGTGGGATGTTGATGACCAGCACGAAAATACCGATGGGGATGATGGGCAGATAGGCGTTGACCACCTGGCCCACACCGGTGATGCCGCCAAAGCCGATGGCGTTGGGGGTGTAGAACCAGTCAAAGCCAACGGCATACAAAATGGATCCAAAGGTGATCCAGAAATAGGCCTCCGCCGTCTTTTTTACTGTAACTTTACTCATAGAAAACCTCCTTACTCCTTCTCACAGTAACACAAAACACTATGCTCTTACTTACTCTCCGGCTCCAGCAGGGACATCTGAGTCTCTCCCCGGTCCTCCTCCCGCAGCAGCGCGCCGGCGATGGGCAGGCTGCGGGCACGGTAGCGGGACAGGTTGACAATGGGGGTGTCCGCCAAAGGCTTGGCGTCGGTCACCACCCGTTTGGGCTTAAGTGCCATCACATTGACTCCCTGAGTGGTGCGGGTAGTTTTGGGTGCTAGGGCGGCGGTGTGGAAGATCATGCACCGGCCGTCGCTGGAGTAGACTGCCATCTCCAGGTCCTCCCGCAGCAGCAGGGCGGACACCAGGGGCGACTTGTCCGAATAGGCTCCGGTGAGCTTTTTCCGCCGGGTCTGGGTCTGGTAGGCGGACAGCTCCACCCGGGCCACCTTGCCGTTTTCAAAGAAGAACAGCAGCTGTCCGGAATAATCTCCGGGGATACAGGCCCACAGCACCCGCTCCTCCGCCTCCATGGCCAGCTTGGTGGGCAGGTAGTCACCCAGAACACTGGCCTTGCTGTCGTCAAACTCGCTCAGGCGGGTCTTGTAGCACTGCTGCTTGTCGGTAAACACCAGCAGCTCGTCCCGGTTTGTGGCCTCCCACTGGAGGAAGGGACCATCTCCCTCCTTGTACTTCTGGTCACTGGCCATACGCAGGGACTGGGGTGTGATCTTCTTCAAATACCCCTCCCGGGACAGGAACAGGTTGACCGGGTAGTCGGGCGTCTCGTCCTCCTGGGGCTCCTCCTCCAGCATGTGCTCGTAGACGATGTCGGTACGCCGGGGCTGGGCGTACTTTTTCTTCACGTCGGTAAGCTCCTTGGTGATGATCTTACGGATGCGCTTGGGATCGTTCACCGTAGCCTGAAGGTCGGCAATCTCTCCCTCCAGTGCCTCCACCTCCTGGGTGCGCTTGAGGATATACTCCTTATTGATGTTGCGCAGGCGGATGTCGGCCACATATTCGGCCTGGATCTGGTCGATGCCAAACCCGATCATCAGGTTGGGCACCACCTCCGCGTCCTCCTCCGTCTCCCGGATGATGGCGATGGCCCGGTCGATATCCAGCAGGATGCGCCGCAGACCTTTCAGCAGGTGCAGCTTATCCTCCTTCTTCTTCATCTCATGGTACACCCGGCGGCGCACACAGTCCATACGCCAGGCGGTCCACTCCTCCAGAATTTCCCGCACTCCCATCACTCGGGGCATGCCCGCAATGAGGATGTTGAAGTTGCAGGACTGGGAGTCCATGAGCGGGGTGGCGCGGAACAGCTTGGCCATCAGTTTGTCCGGGTCGGTGCCCCGTTTGAGGTCGATGGTCAGCTTCAGACCGGAGAGGTCAGTCTCGTCCCGCATGTCGGCAATTTCCTTGATCTTGCCCGCCTTGATGAGCTCCGCCACCTTGTCCATAATGGCTTCCGAGGTGGTGGAGTAGGGGATCTCATAGATCTCAATAAGGTTTTCGCTCTTTAAATAGCGCCACTTGGAACGCACCTTAAAGGAACCCCGGCCGGTACGGTAAATTTCTCCCAGAGCCTTCTCATCGTAGATGAGCTCGCCGCCGGTGGGCAGGTCAGGCCCCTTCAGGGTGGCCATCAGGTCGCACTCCGGGTCCTTCAGATAGGCGATGGTAGTGTCGCACACCTCTCCCAGATTGAAGCCGCACAGGTTGCTGGCCATACCTACGGCGATGCCCTGGTTGGCGCTCACCAGCACGTTGGGGAAGGTGGTGGGCAGCAGGGTGGGCTCCTTCATCTTGCCGTCGTAGTTGTCCACAAAGTCCACGGTGTCCTGGTCGATATCCCGGAACAGCTCGCCGCAGATGGCGTCCAGGCGCACCTCGGTATATCGGCTGGCCGCCCAGGCCATATCCCGGGAGTACACCTTACCGAAGTTACCCTTGGAGTCCACAAAGGGGTGCAGCAGCGCCCCGTAGCCCCGGCTGAGGCGCACCATGGTGTCGTAGATGGCCGCATCGCCGTGGGGATTGAGTTTCATGGTCTGCCCCACCACGTTGGCGCTCTTGGTCCGAGCCCCGCCCAGCAGCTTCATCTGGTACATGGTGTACAGGAGCTTGCGGTGGGAGGGCTTGAAGCCGTCGATCTCCGGGATGGCCCGGGAGACGATGACGCTCATGGCGTAGGGCATATAGTTCAGTTCCAGCGTCTCAGTAATGGGCTGCTCCAGCACCTCGGCGTGCAGCCCCATGACGTTGGGGTTATCGAATTTTTTCCCCTCCTGAGGGGTCTTCTTTTTTGCCATTGGATTCCTTCCTTATCACGAAATATCCGCCAGTTCCAGATATTTATAGCCGTTGTCCGCGATGTGGTTCTTTCGGCCCGCCAGGTCATCGCCCAGCAGCAGGTCAAAGACCTGAGCGGTGCGCTCCACGTCCTCGGGCATGACCTTGATGAGGCGGCGGGTGGCCGGGTTCATGGTGGTCAGCCACATCATATCCGGTTCGTTTTCGCCCAGGCCCTTGGAGCGCTGGATGTCGTACTTCTTCCCCTCCAGGGTAGCCACAATGTCATTCTTCTCCTTATCGGAGTAGGCAAACCAGGTTTTCTCCTTGCAGGTGATCTCATAGAGGGGAGATTCCGCGATATACACATAGCCCTGCTGGATGAGAGTGGGAGTCAGGCGGTAGAGCATGGTGAGCACCAGGGTACGGATCTGGAATCCATCCACGTCGGCATCGGTACAGATGACGATCTTATTCCAGCGCAGGTTGGCCAGATCGAAGGTAGCCAGATCTTTGGCCCGCTTGTCGTGGACCTCCACGCCGCAGCCCAACACCTTTAACAGGTCGGTGATAATATCGCTCTTGAAGATCTTACCGTAGTCCGCCTTCAAACAGTTGAGGATTTTTCCTCGGATGGGCATGATAGCCTGGAACTCTCCGTCCCGGGCCAGCTTGACGCTGCCCAGAGCGGAGTCACCCTCTACGATATACAGCTCGCTGCGCTCGATGTCCTTGGTGCGGCAGGGCACAAACTTCTGCACCCGGTTGGAGATATCCATGGAGCCGGTGAGCTTCTTTTTGATGTTCAGCCGGGTACGCTCAGCAGTCTCCCGGGAGCGCTTATTCACCAGCACCTGCTCGGCGATCTTCTGGGCATCGAAGGGATTCTCGATAAAGTAGACCTCCAGCTGAGAGCGGAGGAAATCGGTCATGGCCTCCTGAACAAACTTGTTGTTGATGGCCTTTTTGGTCTGGTTCTCATAGGATGTCTGGGTGGAGAAGTTGTTGGAGACCAGCACTAGAGCGTCCTGCACATCGTTAAAGGTGATCTTGGCCTCGTTTTTCTGGTACTTTCCCTGCTGCTTGAGGTAAGCGTCAATGGCGGAGACAAAGGCAGACTTCATGGCCTTCTCCGGAGAGCCGCCGTGCTCCAGCCAGGAGGAGTTGTGGTAGTGCTCCACCAGGGACACCCGGTTGGAGAAGCAGAAGGATACGCTCAGCTTTACCTTATATTCCGGCTTGTCGTCCCGGTCCCGGCCTTTCCGCTCGGTCTGCCAGAACACAGGCTGGGTGAGGGGGTCCTCCCCCGCCAGCTCGGTGACATAGTCCAGAATTCCGTTTTCATACTGAAAATCGGTGGTAGTAAACTTGCCTGGAGTGGTCTCCTCCTTAAAGCGGAAGGTCACCCCCGCATTGACCACTGCCTGGCGCTTCATCACGTCGGTGTAGTAGTCCACCGGGATATCGATGTCGGTAAAGACCTCCAGGTCGGGCTTCCAGCGGAAGGTGGAGCCGGTCTTCTTGCCCCGGTCGGTGGGCTCCTTCTTCAGGCCACCCACATTTTCGCCCTTTTCAAAGTGGAGGGAGTACTTAAACCCGTCCCGCCAGATGGTAGCGTCAAAGAACTCACTGGCATATTGGGTAGCACAGGAACCCAGACCGTTGAGGCCCAGGGAATACTCATAGTTGTCCCCGTCGCCGCCGTACTTGCCGCCGGCGTACAGCTCGCAGAACACCAGCTCCCAGTTATACTTCTGCTCCTTTTCATTCCAGTCCACCGGACAACCCCGGCCCTGGTCCTCCACCTGGATGGATTTGTCCAAAAAGCGGGTGACGGTGATCAGGCTTCCGTGGCCCTCCCGGGCCTCGTCGATGGCGTTGGACATAATTTCAAAGACGGCGTGCTCGCATCCCTCCAGCCCGTCGGAGCCGAAAATAACACCGGGCCGCTTCCGTACCCGGTCGGCCCCCTTCAGGGCAGAAATGGATTCGTTGCCGTAGCTTGCTTTTTTCTGAGCCATACCTTTTTCGTCCTCACAATAAAAAAATCCACAATGTAACAGCATAATGATACTCCATTTCCCCGGAAAAAGTCAAGGAATGGGCGTCATGCTGTGTTTCTCGTATAAAATTCTCCATTCCACCCAAACTGTATTCCAAAAGGGGGAGAATTCATGGGCTGTTTTGAAGTATTGGAATCGGGAGAGGGAATTCAGGACGAGATCGCCCGACGGCTCCAGAACACCGGCGCCCTGGCCGGCGCCCTGGCCTGCGGCTGGTCCAGCCCCAGC
>OKRT01001269.1_pt1 | contig 11828 bp, 7 predicted proteins | sample 1601111 | NCBI WGS metagenome assembly OKRT01 (sample SAMEA3541572, study PRJEB24748) | human gut metagenome | biome: human gut; feature: human-associated habitat; material: faeces | place: China | collected 2012 | reverse complement strand
ATATCCACCAGCAGCAGGGGCTTTGCGCTGGGCAGCTCCGCCGGGACAAAGCCTTGCCTCTCCAGCAGGTCCAGCGTCTCCTCCGACGCAGTGGCGTGCCACACGGCATAGCTGCAGTCCGCTCCCAGGGAGCGGGAGAGGGCCTCTGTCATCAGCAGCTGGCCCACATCATAGCTGCCGCTGGAGCCGCGGGCGGTGTAAAGTCCGGTGAGCAGCTGAACCCGCCCCGCCGTGTGCTTGCGGACATAGTCCGCCAGCTCCGTGTCCCCCAGGGCCTCATACAGCCCGCCGGAGTTCACGGTCCGCAGGGTCAGAAAACCCAGCACCCGGGGGCGGGATCCCGCGTCCCGCAGGATGCAGAGGCCGTCCCTGGGGTCGATCTCCGGCGGCTGCTCCCGCCCCTGAAGCGGTACCTCCGTCAACTCCTCCCACAGGTGCCGGTCCTCGCCGATACGGGGACCTGCGTGGTTGAGAGCACCAACGAAGACATCCGGCTGGCGACCATGCTTCCGGAAACAAGCGTGTTGCTCATCCGCCGCTCGACCATCCTGCCCGGCAATGAAAACGGCGCGGAGGTGCTCCAGAAGTTCTTCGGCAAGGCCGAACCCGAATTTCTGGCTTTCATCAGCGGGCCGAGCCGTACCGCCGACATCGAGCGCGTGCTGACGCTGGGCGTCCATGGCCCGTTGTATCTGCACGCCGTGCTCATCAACGACTAGTTTTCGTACGGGAAGCCGCTTCCCAGTCGATTTACCATAAGGATTGCCATATGAAAGAACCCGCACGCGATATAAAAAACTACCGTACCGACCTGTCCGCCGCGCTGGAGGATACGTTCCAGCGCCGCGCCTTGGACAAGTTCGCGGTGGATTACCGGGCCAGCCGTGAGCGCATCTACTCCGGTCTGAACGACCGCGAGCTGATCGCCGAAGTCGCCGCCCGTAAGGACGAATCGGTCAGGCACCTCGACGAGCTGTTCGTGCAGTTCAAGGAAGAGGCCGAAAAGCGCGGGGTGCAGGTGCACCTTGCCAGAGATGCCGCCGACGCCAACCGCATCATCGCCAAGATCGCGGAAGACAACGGCTGTAAGATGGTCGTGAAGTCCAAATCCATGACCGTCGAGGAAATCCAGACCAACACGGCCCTTGAAGCCAAGGGCATGGAAGTGGTGGAAACCGACCTTGCGGAATGGATCATCCAGCTTCGCCATGAAGGGCCTTCCCACATGGTCATGCCCGCTATCCACCTGTCCCGCACGCAGGTTGCCGATACCTTCACCAAGGAAACCGGCAAGCGCCAGACCGAAGACATCACCAGCCTCGTGCGCGTGGCCCGCCGCGAGCTGCGCCGCAAGTTCGCCGAAGCCGACATGGGCATTTCCGGCATGAATTTCGCCGTGGCCGAATCCGGCGAGCCGATCGATATTGCGGAAGCTGTGGTAACGGCGGAATCAAGCCGTTCCTGCGATTGCAATATTCCCAATGCCGTTCCTGGCAACGTGATTGCCGTCACTGAAGAAGAAGCATCGAAACTGATCGAACGATTCGGTCGTATTTACAACGTTGAAACATCGGTGGCGACGCAGCATATCGACATGGCGGCAAGCAGGGAAGCGGCCCGTGAAGCCGTGCAGGCACTCGCCAAGGTCCGCGCCGATCTCGTCTACAGCGACGGTTCTGGTGCCACCCGTGCCGTGGATTGGAACAAAGACGAACTTGAGGCGATTGCGCAGGACGCCGCCGAAGGCAAGCTCCAGCCGGGCGACACGCGCACGGTGAGCGGCCGCATCCGCCAAACCGTATACCCGGTGCCATTTGCCGTGGAGCGTGCGGACCCGTCGGTGTTCGCTTGGAATTTCAACGGCAAGCCGATGTTCATGTTCATCGCCACCGACGATACCGACGGCAACTGCGTCGATCCGAACGATGGCGCCACGCATATGCCGTTGCGCATCGCCGACTCCATCGAAGCGCTTTCCGACGCGGCGGGCGGCCGTGCCAAGGAAATCGATCTGCTCAAATGCGGTGATTACAACGCTGAAGGACGCGCCATGACCGGCTGCTTCTGGGCGCCGGAACTGCATGTCATCGATGGAAAACTGTCGGTGCTCTTCATGCCATGCTTCGATGGGCCGGCCACCAATCCAGACGGCACGCCCAACGAACGCGCAGGCAAGCCGGACATGTGGACGGGCAGCTGCCATATCATGCAGCTCAAGCAACATTCCGACGGCACGGATTTCGATCCGCGCGAACCCGAAAACTGGACGGTGCCGAAGCCGATTCTCACACCGACCGGCGGCGTGCTCAATCCCATCCAACGTATCTCGCTCGACATGACCGTCATCAGCGATTCCGGCCGCTGGTATTACGCGTGGCAGCAGGTCGGCAGCATTTGGATCGCCAGCTTCGATCCGGCCTGTCCGGAACGGCTTACCTGCGAGCCGAAGCAGGTCGTTGTGCCGGAATTCGCGTGGGACAATATGATCGCCGAAGGTCCGAACGCCATCGTGCATGATGGCACGATCTACCTGATTTATTCCGGCTCGCTGGTCGGCATTGACTACACCACCGGTCTGGTCACCGCTCCGGCTGGGCAGAACGCCGACCTGACCGATCCGAACGTGTGGACGAAGCTCGACTATCCGCTGCAGAAATCCGGAGTATACAACGGGCAATGGCAGCTCGGCACCGGCCATGGCATGTGGTCCAACGACGAGGACGGCAATCTCATCTATGTATTTCACAATGCGGAATACGAGAATGGACGGTATGGCGGCCGCGACGCCCAGGTGCGCCGCGTGCACTGGTCCAAGGAGGGTATGCCGATACTGGACATGCAGGCGGCGGAAGAGCTCAATCCGGACTATGCTGATATAACGATGAAAATCGTGGTTTCCGGCAATAAAGGCTGATTTCGTTGGCTTCAGCGCTGCAAGGGGCGAAAGCCGGTGTTGGGGCCGAATGTATGAGATGTTTTTGGTGAAAAGGGGTTGACATGCCGAAGCAGAATGGCGCCAACGGCGAGCACGTGGTGACCATGCGCGAGGTCGCGAAGGCGGCCGGCGTATCGATCAAAACGGTGTCCAATGTGGTCAACGACTACGAGTTCGTGTCGCAGGCCACGCGAGACAAGGTCAACAAGGCCATCGACGAGCTCGGCTACACGCTGAACGTGTCCGCGCGCAATCTGCGCAGGGGGCAGACCGGCATCATCGGCCTCGCCATTCCCGATCTGCAGATGCCGTACTTCGCGCAGCTTTCGTCGCTGGTCATCGAAGAGGCCAAGAAGCTGGGCCTGCGCGTGATCGTCGAGCCGACGCAATACTCGCGCGAAGGCGAGATTGAGGCGTTGCACGGCTCCCAGCAGACGATGATCGACGGCCTGATCTACAGTCCATTGGAACTTGATCAGGATGATGTCGACCAATTGGATGTGGACTATCCGCTGGTGCTTGTCGGCGAACGCATCTTCACCGACAAGGTGGACCATATCGCCACGGAAAACGTGGAAGGTGCCAAGCGCGCCGCGTCGTATCTGCTGCAGACCGGCTGCAAGCGCGTGGCCGTGGTCGGCGTGCATCCGGGCGAGAAGGTCGGCTCCGCCGCGCTGCGCTATCAGGGCTACCTTGAGGCGTTGGAGGAGGCCGGCGTCGAATTCGACGAGCGTTTGGTGGTCGAGTCGGGCATGTGGCATCGTAGCGATGGCGTGCGCGTGATGAACGCGCTGCTTGATTCCGGCGTGGTTCCCGACGGCGTCGTCGCGCTGAACGACATGCTCGCCTCCGGTGTGATGCATGCGATCCAGATGCACAATCTGCGCATTCCCGAAGATATTTCGGTGATCGGTTTCGATAATTCCGACGATTCGCAGTATTTGTCTCCTGCGTTGACGTCGATTGCTCCCGGTCTTGAGGCGGTGGCGCGTCTGTCGGTGAAATTGCTGAAGGATCGTATCGACGGGGTTTCGCCGTCGAAGGATCTCAGGCCGGAGCAGAAGGTGTTCCGCAAGGTTTCGTCGTCGTTGGTGGTGCGTCAGTCCACCAAGCTGCCCACGAATTCCTTGGTGGTGTGATCTTCCTTCCTTCTTTTTCTTCTTCTTTTGGAAGGAAGGAAGTGACTGGTGCCTCGGCGCTTGCGTCCGGTTTTTTACGGATTGCCGGTGCCGAGGTTTTTGTTTTCCCTTTCTGGCGAGTGTCTGTTGCCGGGTACTGCGATTCGATTCTTCCGAGGAGTCGGATGCGAGAAACACGCGGTGCGTTCCTCCGATTTGTTACAACGTTGTAATAGTGATATATTCAACGTTGTAAATTACTGGAACAGCGGATTGAAAAGGAATAGACATGGCTGTTTACAACAATCCGATCGTGCTTCAGCGCGCAGATCCTTGGGTCCTCAAAGTTGACGGCGAGTACTACTTCACTGGCTCCGACCCGGAATACAACTGCATCGCCATTCGTCACGCATCGAACATCAACGACCTGCAGAAAGCCCCCGAAACGGTGGTGTGGCGCAAGCATGAGTCCGGACCGGCGAGCATCTATATCTGGGCGCCGGAACTGCACCGCATCAATGGCGCTTGGTACATCTACTTCGCAGGCGCTGCAACGGATTTCGAGGCCTCCGGCCTACCGACCCACCGCATGTTCGTGCTGGAGAACACCGATGACGACCCCACCACCGACAACTGGGTGGAAAAGGGTCAGATCGTCACCCCGATCGACTCTTTCGCGCTTGACGCCACCACCGAGGTGATCGACGGCGTGCAGTACCTGGTGTGGGCCCAGAAAGATCCCGCCATCGAAGGCAATTCCAACCTGTACATCGCCAAGATGGCAAACCCGTGGACGCTGGAAAGCGAGCCGGTCATGCTCACCAAGCCGGAATACGACTGGGAATGCATCGACTTCCTCGTCAACGAAGGCCCGGCCTTCCTGTTCCACGAGAACAAGATCTACATCACGTATTCCGCCTCCGGCACCGGTGTGCCGTATGCCGTCGGTCTGCTGACCGCCGAGCGCGGCAGCGACCTGCTGAGCAAGGATTCCTGGACCAAGAGCCCGGTGCCGGTGTTCAAGACCTGCGCCGAAAACGGCCAGTACGGCCCCGGCCATAACTCGTTCACCAAGTCCGAAGACGATTCCGAAGACCTGATGATCTATCACTGCCGCAACTATACGGAAATCAAGGGCGATCCGCTGTTCGACCCGAATCGTCATGCCCGGGTCGGCGTGGTCAAGTGGACGGAGTACGGCCCCGACTTCGGTGTGCCGGAACCCGACAATCTGTGGACTCCGGACACGACGGATGTGTTGCCGGCCGACGGCGGCGCTCTTGCGGGAACGCCGGTAGCGAACTGACTTGCGTAATCGTAAGAAACGTTGCGATTCCAACAAAAACGAATAATTGAAGATTATAAAGAAAACAGCTTTTCCATCGGCGTGTTTCCGATTTGTACAACGATGGAAAAAGCTGTATAATCAAAATTACAACGTTGCAAACGGCAGTGCAGCTGACGAAGCGTGAACGACATCGCAAACAAGGTTGTTGATGAATGTCACTGCAACGGTTGGAGGAAATGTCTTGGGAGACCAAGAGGAAAAGGAGAAATCCATGAAGATCAAGAAGAGCACCAAGGCTCTCGCGGCCGCGGCCTCCCTGGCTATGATGGCCACCGTCGGCCTGTCCGCCTGCGGTGGCAGCAGCAACGACGCCAAGACGACCGCTGACGGCAAGGTCAAGATCACGATGTGGCACGGCTTCTCTGAGGCCGATGGCAAGACTCTCGAGTCCATCGTCAAAGACTTCAACAAGTCCCAGGATAAGTACGAGATCGATGCTCAGCTGCAGCCGTGGAGCACCATCGGCGAGACCATGGTGACCAAGGTCACCTCCGGCGACGGCCCGGACTTCGTGACCACCGGCGCCGACAACGGCCAGGGCTGGTCCATCGACGGCACCTTCCAGTGCGTCACCGATTTCTATGACGACAAGGACAGCGGCACCGATGAGTACATCGAGAACGTCGTTGACCAGATCACCTTCAACATCGACGGTTCCGAAGAGAAGTGCGGCGTCCCGATGGGCTACGCACCGACCGCCGTGTGGTACAACACCGACATGTGGAAGGCTGCCGGCCTGACCGACGCCGACTACCCGCAGACCTGGGATGAGCTGCTCGAAGTCGCTAAGAAGCTCACCAAGTCCGATGGCTCCCAGTACGGCATCGCTCTGCCGGATCTCGGCTGGGCTCCGTTCCTGAAGGGCAACGGCTCCGGCATCTACACCACCGATGGCAAGGTCTCCATCAACACCAAGGAGAACAAGGCCTTCCTCGAGAAGATGCGTGACTTCTACAAGGGCGGTTACTCCGTGTCTGGCATGGATGAGACCGCTGCTCGTGAATCCTTCGAATCCGGCCAGTCCGCAATGGTGATCGTCGGACCGTGGGAGGATCAGGCCTCCACCGACAAGGGCATCAACCACGACCTGTTCCCGGTTCCGAACGGCGACGGCACCTATGTATACCCGGACGGCACCAAGGGCTCCAACACCGGTTCCACCGGTCTGTACTGGTGGGTCACCTCCCAGGTTGGCGACTCCGCTAAGAAGCAGGGCATCTACGACTTCTTCAAGTTCTACAACAACCACGACAACCAGGTGACCTGGTCCCTCGGTTCCGCCTATCCGCCGAACAACACCACCGTCACTGCCGATGAGCTCTCCGAGCGTCCGCTGATCGCCAAGATCGGTGAGAACACCAGCAAGTCCTTCATCGGTATCGCAGGCCTCAAGGGCGGCTTCGGTGACATCGCCGCCTCCGTCGACACCCTGACCTCCAACACCGCCCGCACCGACGACGACATCCAGAGCCTGCTGGACGACGCCGAATCCCAGATCCAGGGCTACCTCGACGAGTACACCGAGTAAGCGAAGCGGGATTCACCTACAATCAACAAGTGAGCGGGGCTAACCCGCTCACCACCCCAGCAAAAGGCCACGGTGCTGGCCCTCACGCCAGCGACGTGGCCTTTGCTGTCTTAAAAAAACACATCCCTGGTGTCATTAAAGGAGGAGATAATGGCACAAGCAACTGCCGTCCCAGGATCCGCGCATTCCGCGGTGGCCAAGGAGAACAAGAAGGCGATCCAGGCCCGTAACCTGCGCACCGGCCTGCTGTTCACCGCACCGGCCCTCATCGTTCTCGCAATCTTCGTTTTCTATCCGGCAATCAAGACGTTCATCACGTCTCTGACTTCCGACCGCATCAACCGCGCCGGCAAGTTCGTCGTCTTCGACAACTACGTCAAGCTGTTCCAAAGCGCCGACTTCTGGACCGACGTCAAGAACACCCTCGTCTACGCAGTGGCCTACGCTCCGATCGTTGTGGTCGTCGCACTCGCGTTCGCACTGCTGCTCAACCGCAAGGACCTCAAGTTCGTCGGATTCTTCCGTACCTGCATGTTCCTGCCGTTCGTCATCTCCCTGACTGTCGCCGCCATCGCATGGCAGTTCATCCTCTCCCCATCGCTGGGCTTGGTTCCGTACTGGATTCAGCAGTTGACCGGCATCGCGCACGTCGATCTGCTCGGTACCCGTGAAACCGCCATGGCTACCATCGTCTTCATCACCGTGTGGAAGAACTTCGGCTACTTCATGGTCATCTTCCTCGCAGGTTTGCAGGGCATCTCCGCCGAACTGTATGAGGCCGCCTCCCTCGATGGCGCCTCCGCATGGCAGAAGTTCCGCTACATCACTCTTCCGGCACTGCGCCCGACCTTCAATTACGTGGTCATCTTCGGCCTCATCGGTTCCTTCCAGGTTTTCGATCAGGTCTTCATCCTGACCTCCGGCGGTCCGGCACGCGCCACCGAAACCATCGTGTATCGCATCTACACCGAAGCATTCGGCAACGGCAAGCTCGGCTACGCATCCGCACTGTCGTACGTGCTGCTGATCATGACGCTCATCGTGGGCCTCATCCAGCTATATACCAACAACAAGCATGAGAAGGAGGAAATCGCATGAGCACCGCGACTCTTTCCGCACAAGAGCAAGAGAATGCCCGCATCAACGCCGAAAACGAGCGTCTTCGCAAGCAGGCGACCCGCAAGCGCCGCATCGGCCTGGGCTTCAGCTACTTCGCTTTGATCCTCATCACCATCCTGATGATCTTCCCGCTGCTGATTGTCGTGCTGGTGTCGTTCACCCCGAACGCCATCACGCAGACTTGGCCGCCAAAGCTCGTCCCGAACCAGTTCACCCTTGAGAACTACCAGTCGCTGTTCGAACGTCTGCCAATCGGTCGAGAAATGCTCAATACCGTCATCTTCGCCGGTGCCGTGACCATCATCTCCGTGTTCTTCGACTCCCTGGCCGCCTACGGCCTGTCCCGCGTGGATTTCAAGGGCCGTGGCCTGCTGCTCGGCGTGCTGATTGCCACCATGATGATCCCGGGCATGGCCCTGCTCATCCCGGTGTACAAGTTGCTCGCCAACATGGGCCTCATCAACAGCTACTGGGGCATCATCATCCCGCGTATGGCCGACGTCGGCGGCATCTTCCTGCTGCGTCAGTTCTTCATCTCCATTCCGAAGGACCTCGACAACGCGGCCCGCATCGACGGAGCAGGTGAATTCCGCATCTTCGCGCAGATCATTCTGCCGAACGCCGTGCCAGCAATCCTCACCGTGGGCATGTTCAACTTCATGGGCAACTGGAACGACCTGCTCTGGCCGTTGATCATGACCTCCAAGCCGGAGACCCGCACCATCACCGCAGGCCTCGCAATGCTGACCGGCCATGGTTCCTCCGTCACCCCGTACGGTGTGGTGATGGCAGGTGCCCTGATCTCCGCACTGCCGTTGCTGGTGGTCTTCTTCTTGGTGCAGAAGCGCTTCGTTGAAGGTATCGCCATGACCGGCATGAAGTAAAGCCCGACTTCATCCGATCGAAACGATCCATAACTGAACATCCATAATCAAACCTTGTTTTCCTTCCTTCGATAACTGCGCTGTTGAGTGCGTAGAACAAGGCCGTCGGCGTGGCTCCTCCCCACGGTGGCGGCCTTGTTCTGTATTCTCGTAAGAAACGTTTGGACACGTATTTTGATACACGCATGTAGACGACGCAAAGGAGCGCGCATATGACTTCGCATATTCTCGAACGGGTCCCCCTACAGCAGGTGAGGCTACTGCCAGGAGAACATTTTGACGCGCAGCAGGCCGGCGCACGGTATCTGCTTGAGCTTGACGTCGATCGCCTGCTATACCCCTTCCGCAGAGAGGCGGGACTGCCGCAGCCGACCGATGCCGACGGCAATCCGGTAACGTCGTACCCGAATTGGGAGGAAACGGGGCTTGACGGCCATATCGCAGGGCATTATCTGTCGGCTTGCGTCGGATTCGCGCAAGTCGCAGACGATCCGCAACCGTTCATCGACCGCGCCGCCACCGTGGTGCGGTCATGGCATGAATGCCAGCAGTCGTTTGCCGGCGATGCTGTGATGCGCGGGTATGTGGGTGGTGTGCCTGATTCTCGCACCGTGTTCGGGCGCCTTGCCGCAGGCGATGTTGAATCGCAGAATTTCTCGATGAACGACGCATGGGTGCCCATGTACAACGTTCACAAAACGTTCGCCGGTTTGTTGGATACATGGGCCGATTTTGCTTCTATCGATGAACAGACTTCGCAGCTGGCACGTACCGTCGTGCTTGATCTGGCCGATTGGTGGTGCCGTATCGCCGAGCCGCTGGACGACGAGACCTTCGACAGGATTCTGGTGAGCGAATTCGGCGGCATGTGCGAATCGTTCGCCGAACTGTACGCGCGTACCGGCGAGGAGCGCTACCATGTGATGGCCGACCGCTTCAAAGACCACGCCATCTTCGACCCGCTGGCGCAAGGCGAGGATGTGCTCACCGGCATGCACGCCAACACGCAGATTCCCAAAGTGCTTGGATGGGAACGTTTGGGCGCGATTTGCAACGATGAACAGGCCGACGCCGCCACTAACACCTTCTGGGATTCCGTGGTGCATCACCGTTCCGTAAGCATCGGCGCGCATTCCGTGTCCGAGCATTTCCACCCGACGGACGATTTTTCATCCATGATCGAATCGCGAGAAGGTCCGGAAACCTGCAATTCGTACAACATGTCGAAACTTGCGGAACGACTGTGGCTGCGTTCCGGCAGCGCCGACTATATCAACTTCTACGAGCGGGTGCTGGAAAATCACCTGCTGTCCACCATCAATCCGAAGCAGCCGGGATTCGTGTATTTCACGCCGATGCGATCGCAGCATTATCGTGCCTATTCCACACCTCAGGAATGCTTCTGGTGTTGCGTCGGTTCGGGATTGGAGAATCACGCCCGATATGGACGATTGATTTACGCGCTGCAGCGGCCGGCTGCGCAGGATTCGGCTGATTCGGCTGCTGCTGGTTTTGCCAGTTCTGCCGCCGAGACGGGCAATACCGTTTCAAACAATGCCGAGGCGGAAGCTACGCGCCTGCTGGTCAATCTGTACATCGATTCCACCTTCGACTGCCCGGAGCAGGGTCTGCGCATCACGCAGCGCGCCGCTCGCATTGAGGATGGCGTCGATTACACGGTGACGTTCACGTTGGAATCCACGGCCGAGCATGTTCCCGGTACTCCCGGTGGTTTGCGGGAAACCACGCTGTTTCTGCGCCGTCCGTGGTGGGCGGAGCATTACGGCGTCATGGAGGCCACATGCGCCGTCTGCACGCTTGATCCGGCACGCACCAACGATATTCCCGAAGGATATCTGCCGTTGCGTCTGCGCTGGAACGGCGTTGCGGAAGTGGTGATGCGGTTGCGGCCGCGGATCACCGTCGAGCGTATGCCGGACGGTTCGCCTTGGGTCAGTTTCATGAAGGGGCCGAAGGTGATGGCGCTGGCTTCGGATAGCGACGATATGGACGGCGAATTCGCGGACGCCGGCCGTATGAGTCATATTGCCACTGGTCCGTTGCGTCCGCTCGTATCCATGCCGATCATCAACGGCAATCCGGTCAAGGCGTGCGCGCAGGTTTCCAGACCGTACGTGCATGGCCTCACCGTTGCCGCGACGGACGTTTCCGGCCGTACCATGCTGTTCGACATGCATGCGTTCAGCAGTATGCATGGCTGCCGGTATTCCGTGTATCTGCCGGTTGCCGACGATGGCAACGTGTGTGCGTTGCGCGCGCAACTGGCCGATATCGATGCGCGTCAGGCCGCTAGCGAGCAGACCGTTGTCGACACCATCGCATGCGGTCAGCAGCAATCGGAAGTCGATCATCGGTATTCGGGCGATAACGACATGATGGGTGCCGACGGCACGTTGCATTGGCGTCGCGCGTTGGCTGGTGGCGAATTCCAGTATGCGATGCGCGGGCGTGGTCAGGCGCATCGTTTGGAAATCGAGGTGATTGCCGATTCCGCGGAAAGCGACGGTGAAAACGCGGCGTATGAAGTGACGCTCGACGGCCTGCCATTGCAGTGTGGCGAGCATCGTCGCATCGACGGCGATCCCACGGCAATCGACGTGTATCCGCTGCCGGATGCCATAGAAACTGCGGAAACCGCGGAAAATATTGAGAATACCGGAGAAAACGACAATGCTGACGACGCTGCGATCGTACGCATCTCGGCTTCGGCGCATGACGGCGCGAAAATCACCGCCCTACGATTGCATAAGTAGGATTGCAGCGATGAAAATCGCGATATGGCAGACGACTGACCGTCCGGGGGCGTCTGCCATGGCGATCCGGTGATTGGAGGATGCTGATACGCATTGTGGCGGCAACGATGGTATTCGTTGCC
>OKRT01001243.1_pt1 | contig 11955 bp, 10 predicted proteins | sample 1601111 | NCBI WGS metagenome assembly OKRT01 (sample SAMEA3541572, study PRJEB24748) | human gut metagenome | biome: human gut; feature: human-associated habitat; material: faeces | place: China | collected 2012 | reverse complement strand
GACCTCATTCAGCCAGAGTCTGCAAACTAATTTCCGCATAACTCTTGACGGCACCTTAACACCACACCTTTCAGGAGCGGCCGTAACTCAGCAACCTTCAATCATGATTTCAAGAATCTTACGGTCAGTGGCCTCCATACCGTCTTTCGCCATACGGCAGAAGCTATCGATTGTTTTCTCATACTGCTCTTTCACCAATCCTTCACCCGGACGAAACACACAGCCCCGCTTGGCCATCTCATACCCCATCAACCCCGCCTCAATAGAACTGGATATCTTAGCTGCACAGGATGACTTTGCTCCATCGCACACAATTCCTCCCACATTTCCCTGTGTATTGGTAATGATCATTCCCAGTACATCAGCGTCTGCGCCTTGAAGAAAAGCAATTCCGCAAGCGGCAGCTGCACCCGCGCTCACCACACCGCAAAATGCCGATAAGCGTCCCACCTTGTACTTCTGCATGATAGCCACTAGATTGGACACCACCAGCGCACGGCATAACTGTTCGTGGGTGCTTTGTAATGATCTCGCATACTCAATTACTGGAACAGATACAGTGATTCCTTGATTCCCGCTTCCAGAGTTGATGACCACTGGCATCTCGCAGCCATTCATCCTTGCGTCCGACCCGGCCGCAGCTGCAGCCCGCGCCCGAACATTCACTGAATTCCCATATACCTCCAAGAGCGTACGCCCCACCGATTCGCCCCACGGGCGTGATAGACCTTCCTGCGCAATAGCACTGTTATAGGCAATCTGCTTATCCAATACCTCATATAGTCCCGACAAATCTGCTGTTGCGCCATACGAAACAATTTTCTCCAATGATAAACAAGAACGGTCCGTTCCGCTTTCGCTTACATCCTCCAGTGAATGAGGGATATCATACAGTACCTCGCCATTGCGCTCAATATGTACAATATGATTATGCTCATGGAGAATCTCAACTAATGAGGAATCAGCTCCCTTCTTGCAGCGAACACGAATATTCAGCTTGGCAGGTGTATCCAACAACTTAACCTCACAGATTTCCTGTGCAAGGAGCTGTTTTGTAAGAGTAAGATCCTCTCCGGTGACATCTGTTAATACTTCCAACTCTTTTGCAGGGTTTCCTCCCACGGCTCCCAACACGGCGGCCGCTTCGATCCCACGCAAATCTTCTGTCATCGGCACGACCACAGCTCTAGCGTTTTTGATTAGATTTCCGCTGCATTCTACAATAATCGAGTCAGGAATAGTTCCCAGAGTTTCTTTTGCTTTCGCCGCCGCATAGGCAATTGCAATTGGTTCTGTGCAACCTAGCGCCGTCAGCAACTCTTCCTTTAAAATAGCTTCATATTTACGACGGTCTTTCTTGCTTACTTCAATCATTATATCTGCCTTCCTTTTTGTTTCATTGCAATACCTGCAAATCTTTTGGTGCACAGCTCAACACCTCGGCTCCATGGGCGGTGACAATCACCAAATCTTCAATCCGAACGCCGCCCTTCCCCGGAAGATATATCCCCGGTTCTATGGAAAAAATCATTCCTTCCTCTAAAATCAGAGGAGAGCGCGTCTGAATGTACGGTTCTTCATGAAGATGAAGTCCAATCCCATGTCCTGTCCGATGCGTAAAAAATAATCCATATCCGCTTTTTTCAATCACCTGCCGGCACGCGCTGTCCACATCCATCGCTGGACGACCAGGACGCACCGCATCTATTCCGGCAAGGTTGGCTTCCAAGACTATGGAATAGATTTTTTCCATTTCCTGATTAACATCTCGAAAAAAAACAGTTCTTGTCATATCAGATTGATAATAACAATACGGCGCTCCCATATCAATCAATATACAGTTTCCCATTTGGGGACAAATTTCTTTAGATTTTGGGTGTGCGTTAGCGCAATTTTTTCCAAAGGCCACCAGCGCTCCGCCAGCAGTGCCTTGGGCTCCATAGCGATCATACAGCGCGTGTACACTGCGACTAAGCCCCGCTTCAGTGGAACTTTCATCTATGGAACTAAGCAGCGCCTCCATCACCAAGTCATTGATTCGGCAGGATTCCCGCATCAATATCTGTTCCGTTTCGTCCTTGCAAATCATAGGCGCACGTAAAAGTTCCCCAGCAGGAATGAACTTCCGATTTCCCGCAAAGGCAATTAGTTCCAACAAAAAACCGGATGGCCACTCCTTGTCAACCGCGATCTGCCCACCTCGAACCAAATTCTCAGCCAATTCCCGTAAGGCTCGCGACTCATCTCCATCGCTATGTCGAATAACTTCAATACTTGAATCTGCTGGAATGTCAAACAACTCATTGGCATAACAACGGCACCCTCCACGATCATCTACCAACAGGATCCGAAGGCGTTCCATACTTTCTTCGTACTGTCCCAGATAATAATACAGATTCCTATCTTCAGATATGATTACCTGCGTAATTCCCCGTTCCTGCATGGCGTAATGGATAGGCTACAATAAAGTGGACAGTTTTTCTAAGGAGCTGTTAAAATAGAAAAAAAGGAGCAGCGAAATGGAAAAACGAGCAAAAAGAGAATTCACAAAAGAATTCAAGCAACAAATGGTAATGTTACATTCCAGCGGAAAGCCGGCTAGTGAGATTATTCGAGAATATGATTTAACAGCTTCAGCGTTTCATAAATGGGTGAAACAATTTCGTCAAACAGGTTCGTTTAAAGAGAATGAAAATCGAACACCTGAAGAAAAGGAATTGATTGCCTTGCGCAAACAAAATAAACAGCTTTTGATGGAGAATGATATTTTAAAGCAAGCGGCTCTGATAATGGGACGAAAGTAAAAGTTATCAGAGCCAACGCCCATAAATATTCCATTTTTAAAATGTGTAAGGTACTCGAAATCTCTCGCAGTACATATTACTCATACAAAGAGCCTAAAGCAAAAAAAGACGCTTTGAATGATTTAGTAGTAAAAATATTTAATGAAAACCAACATGTGTATGGGACACGCAAGCTCAAGGTAGAACTTGAAAAGAAGATGCATACGGTATCAAGACGCCGGATTGCCAGAATCATGCGGTTTAATGGTCTTGTGTCAGCTTACACCATCAAGAAGTATCGTGTGCACAAAGGTATTGTAAACAAAGAGCAACAGCCAAATATTGTAGATCGTCAGTTCAACGGAAAGAAGCTGCACGAAGTTATCGTAAGCGATTTGACCTATGTCCGCGTAGGAAACGACTGGAACTATATCTGTATTCTTCTAGATTTGCACAATCGCGAAATCGTGGGGTACAGCTGCGGACGCCACAAAGATGCCCAATTGGTATACGATGCACTTGCGACAGTAAAATCAAATCTGAACAGTTTCAGCATTTTCCATACTGACCGTGGAAGTGAGTTCAAGAATTATCTGATTGACGATTTGCTGAAAGAATTCAAGATACGCAGATCACTGAGTGCCAAAGGTTGTCCCTATGATAACGCCGTGGCTGAAGCACAATTTAAGATTATTAAAACGGAATTCGTTCGCTTCAGAAGATTCGAAAATATTGAACATTTAAGGACCGAGCTGATGGCCTATGTTTATTGGTTTAACAACAAAAGAATTCATGGGTCGCTGGGTTACAAAAGCCCTGTCGAATTCAGGCAATCTCTCCTCTAAAAAACTGTCCAGAAAAGTGTTGCCTTTCCATAAGCCAGCCGGGCAAGTCGCTGCTGTCTCATGGCATCTTCTCCTCATTCGCCACCGCTCAAACGATACAGTGCATATGCGACTATATCCATATGATCGTAGAAGTCTTGCACCTCCACAAATTCATCTGGCGCATGGACGCCGTCTCCACATCCACCAAAGGCCACTAGCCTCCCTGCAAATTTTTTCGCATAGGTACCACCTGAGATTGCCCTACACCGGGGCTCTGGCCTTCCCTTGTCCAAACAAACTTTGCGGAGGATATCAAACTCCTTTTCACAAGTGCAGCAGTGCCCATCTATAGCCGAAATAACCCGCAAATCCAAGCCAGCTTCTCCGGAAATTTTGCCAAGTTTGGTTTGAATGGCCGAAGCATTGGTCGACGTCGGATAACGAATATCCCCGATGACGCAAAATGTCTTACCGTCTCCCTGAATCTGCCCTAAGCTCAATGTCAGCGGGCCCATATACTTATCCTCGCAGGCAATCCCCAGCCGTTCGGCCTTCCACTCAAAGCCAATGTTTGCGTCTATGAATCGTGTCAGCTGATCGGCATGCTCCCCTAGTACCTTGCAAGCAAATCGCGCATACTCAGAAATTGCGCTGTGCCCAGTCTCCGGCATGGCCGCGTGGGCTGCCACTCCTCGAAATTCTATGACACACTGGTTGTCTTTCTCCTGCCACTCTATCTCCTGGGAAGCTCTTAGCATCTCCATACGACAGCATTCTTCCGATGTCATACATGATCGGTCAAATACTGCGGTGACTCGTGTCGGAACCATATTAGATGCCAGCCCGCCTTCTATTCGAACCACTGGATTCTTCTCTGTGCAATATGCCTTGAGACAGACTTCCATACGACCCTTTTCTGCATTGATAATATCATAGCCATCGCTGTCCGGAGTAAACCCAAAAATCGGAAGAGGCTGAGATTTCCAGTAGTATTCCAAATCCTCCATTCCTGTTTCCTCTGCACAGCCATAAATCACTCGCACTTTATGCTTCGGCTCATATCCCAATTCTTTCATACAGCGCAGTGCATACAAACCCGCGATACTTCCTGGCTTGTTATCTCCCGCGCCTCTAGCATAGATAACGCCGTTTTCCTCCCAGGCTCCGAAAGGCGGATGTTTCCACCCCTCCCCTGGAGGCACAACGTCCAAATGGCTGATGGAACAGACATATTCCTCTCCGGAGCCGTATTCACTATAGCCAAGATAACCATCCAAATTGACCGTTGTCAAGCCAAATTGCTCCGAGAGGCGCAGAACGTAGTCCAGCGCCTCTCGGTTTTTTCGTCCAAATGGAGCGCCAGGAATCCCCTCGCCCCGAACAGACGGAATTTTTAAAAGTTCTTGAAAGTGATGCAACATTTCAGTTTGGTAACCGGCCATCCGCCGGTGTAACGCATATGCAAATGGTGAAAGCATCATGTTCCTCCTTCAGTGGATCAGGAGACGTGTCATTATCCAAATGATGGGCATGGAAAGCAAAGTACGCTCTAAAAACACCAAAAAAATCTTCCCCAAATTGAAATCCAACTTGGATCGAATCATCATCACGCCAATCTCCGACAGATAAATAATCTGTGCAATGGCCATACAGAACACAAAGAAACGGGTGTCAATTGCAGTGATAGCTCCCGCCATAGCAACCGGAAGGAACTGGTCCAAGAAACCGGTGAGCAACATTGGCGCAGCAACCTCAGCCTCGGCAAAGCCCATCAGATTCAGCAGGGGCACAAAGGGTATAGTAAGAATTTTAAACACCGGTGTATATTCATTAATGATCATACCAGTGGCAGCTACGAACATTACCATGGGCAACACATCAAACCACACGCTGGCAATGGTCTGCACACCTTTAACGAGAAACTTCTTCACCGTCATCTCATCGGCTTTTTCCACAGCACACTGCAAAGCCCACCGACTTTTGCTCATCCCTTGCGGGATTTCTTCTCGGATTTCCGGTTGCTCCTTGGAATACTCATCCTTCTGTTTACTCAGCGGATACACTCGCGGCAACAGGATAGCGCACGGAATTACCGCCGCATAAATCGTCAAAACGGAGGGCAAGAAATACGCCTCCAAACCGCACACTCGAGTCAGAATAAAAATAAAGCTAAAGGCCGCAGTAGAAAAACAGGTCATGATCACGCAAGCCTCTCGCTTGGTATAATAGCCATCCTTGTACTGCGTGGAAGTCAACAGTGCACCAGTCAAACTGCTGCCTACCCAAGATGCGATACAATCCAATGAGGCGCGGCCTGGGAGCGTGAACAGCGGCCGCATGAATCGACGGACTAGAATGCCTGCATAATCCATGATTCCAAAATCCGTCAGCAAACTAATCAGCAACGATGTACCCACCATTAAAGTTAGGATTGTGCTAACGATATTGTAGGCCTCGCCACCAGTGGTATCACTCCAGATAAATTCCGGTCCCACTTTGAAAAGGTAGCACACCAGATATGCAAATCCCACCGCACGAACAGCAATAATTACATAGCTTACATCAAATAGACTGCGCATCGTCTTGTGATTCATGATGATACCTGGTTTGAAAATCTTTGCGAGGATGGGTACGATTGCCGAAGTTCCCAAGAGTATAAGCGCGAGCATGTCCACAAAAGGATTCATCCAGCCTTGAATGATGTCACACAGAATGGAAACTCCCAAAACAAACTCTCCGTTTATTTTCATAGGAATTAAGAACAGCGCCGCCCCCAAGAGCGATGGAATAGCAAATTTCAATACCTTTGCCACTGGCAATTTTTTTGCCTCCATAATATCCCCTCCCTTTATTCTTTCGGCCGGAAAGACAACTCACAACACGGTGCCCCGTTGGAAATAGTGTCTCCTAGCGTAAAATCCAGATGGCAGGAATTGGCGATATTCCGGTCCCCGTCCATGGCAATGTCACACAACTTGCTGATTTCCTCATCGCTACATCCAATGGCCTGCCAACCGGCCACCAGTGGACAGTGATGGAATTTAATCTGTAAGCTGCTCTCAGTTGATTCTACGATTTCCATGTCAAAGTATTTCTTAAAATCCTCATCAGCAAATACTTCGGCAAAGCTCTTTAGGCTGGTATGATCTGTCCAGTCCTCGTAAAGTCCTGCACCTTGAAAACATCCGCATCGAGACGTAGCTGCACGAGCAATCTCTTCCCAGTCAGCCCCTCTCTTCTTCGCCTCGTCCAGCAGTAAATACAACCATTGTGCACGATGGTGCATGGCTCCCCTCACCTTTTCCACATACGCTTCCCGACAGACTGGTTTGTTTTGAATCTTAGACATAATTGACTCCTCCTTCATATCCGTGCTCAAAGATAAATTTTTTTATTTTGGTAGGCATCCTCTAAAATTTGTATGTAATCCTCCTTCCCGATTGGTTTTTGATTATCATAACTCATCGGATTGCTAGCCGCTCGTTCCGCCAGAATTTCAAAATCATCTGGGTTCACCTGCGAAAAATCCGAAAAATGGGGAATTTCCAACTTTTCAATCAACTCTTGAACGAAACAAACAGCTCTCCGAGAATTCTCAACGTCATCAGAATCTTTACACGCGCCTCCCAGACGTTCTGCAATCTGTGCATAACAGTGTTCATTTCCACGCCGATTGAACTCCATCACATACGGCAGGAACAGTGAATTCGCTGTTCCATGAGGGATGTGATAGGCTACGCCCACTGTCTCTGCAATCGCGTGCACCGCGCCTACATCGGAGTTTATAAATGCCGCACCTGCCATTGTACTGGCCAAAAGCATGGCCTCTTGCGCCTGCATATCTGAATGCGAACTCCAGCAACGCTTCAAATTTTTAGAAATCATTTCCATTGCATGGAGTGCTAGCGCGCTGGAAAATGGATTTGCCAGCACTGATGTATGCGCCTCGATGGCATGAGTTAGCGCGTCAATCCCGCATGATGCAATTAACCGGGGCGGCAAAGTTGCAAGTAAGGCAGGGTCACACAAAGCTATATCTGGCGAAAGATGATCCGAGTCCATAATGGTCATTTTATATTGTGCCTTCGTATTGGTAATGACAGCTACAAACGTAACCTCACTCCCTGTTCCCGCTGTCGTAGGAATACAAATTAACGGCAACATCCTTTTGGGAATTGACACATTATCCAATTGACAGCAAGACAATCCATTTGTCACGATGGCAGACATGGCCTTTGCCTGGTCCATGACACTACCCCCACCCAAAGCGACAATGAGCTCCACTTCTTGTTCTTTGCAAAATTTCGCACCCTCATCGCACTGTACATCAGTCGGTTCCGATTGCGGCTGATCATACACTACACAACCAATTCCACGTTCTTCTAGTTCTCGTTGAATCGTATGTGCCGCAGGGGTTTGGAGCAAAAAGGCATCCGTGCAAAGCAAAACTTTTTTTACGCCAAAACTTTGAACAATCTCTCCAATCTTTTTTAGGCACCCATAGCCTGTTACCAGTTTTGTCTTTAAGGAAAACTCCATTCGCGCCCCATCCTTTCCTGTTATTTCATTAACAATTCTAAACTATATAGTAACAATCGCTTCAAGTGAATCTATAAATTTTCTCTTTCGCACAAATAATTCTTTTGAATTTGTACCTTATAGATAATTTATCGATCTATTTCAAATACTTTTTAGTTTTATCGTGTATCTCCTTGTTTTCATATGGAATTCCACAGCTTTTAAAAAATTTTTTATAGCTATTGAGCTTAAAACATGATATAGTAAGTATATATTATCTCCTGCAAAAATCCTGTCCAAGGGGTAAATCCATGCACACTGAATCACCTCAAAAAAAGCTATTGTCTGCTGGACGCTTCGCTTCCATCTGCGGCGTCAACAAACAAACCCTACTCTATTATGAAAAAATGGAGCTATTTTTACCGCATTATAAAGACAGCAGCGGCCGCCGTTATTATTCCTCCGAACAGATTGATACGTTCCACGTGATTCTTGCCCTTCGAGAAATCATGTCCTTAACCGACCTGAAACGCTATATGCAAACCCGAGAAAAAGAATCGTTCCTTCGCCTTTATGAGCAGAATATTCAAAAATTATCTGATCAAATCTTTTATTTAGAACAAAGCCGTACTATGATGCAAAAAAAAATCGAGTTAGTAAAGGAAGCTAGAAGCGTGGACACCTCCATTGTCTATACACAGTACTGCCCACGAGAATATTTGAAACTTAGCCCAGATGTCCGCAATGCAACCAACGATCTTAGCATAGCCTCTGCCTTGGGATCCACAATCCAGTACCGGATTGAAAATAACCTTTATCTAGGAAGAGCTATTGGTGGTCTTCTCCCCGTTGCTTGGCTATACAGCAGCAGAGACCCAGGTTATCAATACTACTATTCCGACTTGGCTTTGAATGCGTCTCCGCAAGAACGTTTTATAAAGCCTGAAGGCAACTACATTATTTATTATCATCAAGGAGATTACCATACTACTTATCTTTCCTATCCAAAAATACTCGCCTTCGCTCGCCAGAACCGTTTTCACCTAGAAGGATTCGTCTATGAAGAATCACTAATCGATGAAGCCGTGGAACTCGACCCTGCCAACTATATCACAAAGATTTCTATCCCCTTTACCGCTGCCCACCCTATTTTAAACAAAAATTTTTGAACTCTTTTCATCAGTCCTATACACGGATCCATCCACGAGGCGACCTTCTCGGGGATATTGTGAGGGAGCAGTACTTTCCATTACAAAGTCATCCCTTTGATTTTGTGATAAGGAAGAAATAACCCCATCATCGCATGGCAATACCATTTTGCTATTAGCAATATTTACACAAAGCATAGAAAACACCCAAACTTGAAGTCGAGTGTGCTAGCGGTATCATGCAAAGGTTTTATCGACATTTCGGATTTACAAAGCCACATCCCATTTGCAGCTGTCTTTGGAGGCAACTACAAGAAGCGCTTACAGCCTTGTCAAATGAGCTCCGACGATCTGTTTTGCTATCTGGGAACTCCTCAAGCAATACACAAACAGAGGACATATGAATAATGTGAGACAGCTTTTTAAGTTCTGGCAACGAAATGTAGACGTGCCGAGGCGTGGCGCTTTACAGCTTTTCCCGTCCTTTCACCTTGTCGAAGTGGATCTACTCAGCGACTTTAGCTCCTCTGATTTCCAACGCTTTCTTGTGGGGCATCCTGCTCTGTGCTACCCGTTCCATTCTGCGCCGCCCGCATTTCTCTTTTCTTTGGCGGCCAGTAAGCTTTTCTTTACCAGTTCTTTCGACGCGTGGAAAACCGTTTTGGGCAGTTTGGCACCAGTATAGCGTCCTTTTGTCTTAATATCTTTCAGCAACTTTCCTCCTTCAAAAAAGCAGCACTTATGGAGAAATTCATCCTCATAGGTGCTGTCTATTATTATAGATAGGACTAACAATTATACTCCGCATGGGCAAAGGCCCGCTTCCTAGACTAGTTACAGCAACAGTGCGACAGCTTTTGCAATAAAAGCCCTGCATCCGGCGTTCGAGTGGTTCTGCTGGGAGTAGATTCAGCGTGACTTCCCGACATCTCCCCTGCGTCTGTTCAAAGTCATCCTCAGTCTGAGAGATACAGTCCGTCCCCCACAGATAGGTCGCGCATTCAAAATAGTTATAAAGACTACGGCAGTCCAGATTGATAGTGCCGACAACAGCCTCCCGATTATCGCAGACAAAACCTTTGCATGAGCAAAGCCAGGGATGCATTACGGAAAAATTCAATCCATTTTCGATTGGCAACTCACACAAATTATTTGAGATATTTTATACAGTACGCACGATTTATGTCGTATATTTCCGCCATCGCTTCTAAGGATTTCTACAGTTGAACTATATTACAAAAATCCCCCCCTCATCGTGACCAAGCCTTGCTTAGTGAACTCATCCCATTAAACCTACATATGGTTTCATCAGCAAGGCAAACTTCTCATGATTATGATGGAAAGCAACGCTCCCCATTGACAAATCAGCCCCTTACCATTATGATAACAACAAATAATTTATCACCATATGACAACTGTTATTTTGCTATTGAATTATCAAATGAGATACAAGGGCAACCTGATCAAACTGAACGACCACTTTTTACAGCCGCTACCGCATTTTTGCGGGAACGGCTGTTTTGAGAAAATCTCCGTTCATAAAAGAGGTCAATGAACTGACATCATCAGAGGTGCATTTGGTCAACACTTTTAATCCTAGGAACTGTTATAAAAAGGACTCACCTCATTGAGTGGCAGCCAATTTAGAGCTTAGGCTTTTTCGCAGAGTTGTTATTGCTTGTATTATCATTCTGTTGGAATAAACTGCGGCTGGACTATGTGTTTTTCTGACAAATATTTCAGCCTTGGTATAGGATCACACTTGTAAACTTTCGACAAGCCAATCCTTTAGGACTTTTCGCTCTGTCAAAAAGAAGCCTTTATATCAAATTAATGCTATACTAAAAACATAGAAAAGCTTGCAAGAATTCATAGAAATTATTGCACCAACAGAATTGTCGATCCCACATTTTTTCTTTAGATTTATAAGTGATTTACTATATAAGGAGAACGTTTATGATACCGATAGAGCAAAATAAAATAGAAAATTATATTGCGGACTATTATAGAAGTTATTTCCAAATGGACAGTGTCTATAACGATTGGGCATTGGTGAATAAAATACAGGATACCACCTTATTTGTTCTAGATGAGCTGAACAAACAGCAACCTACTTCACAAAGCAGCCTAAAGCGACGATTAGGTTATTCCAAACAGACAATTTCTTCTTCGCTTCGCCGGTTGGAGGCGGATGGGCTCATTGTGCGCCAGCGCGCAGAAGGAGATAGGCGAAACAAGTTGATTTATCTCACCCCACGAGGCAAAGAATACGCTGGGGCGCTACTTGCGCGGCTTCATGCGGCAGAGAGCCGTGCATTTCAAACGCTAGGAGAGGAAGAGTGTAGGCGAGTACTTGACGCTTTCCATAAATTGACTGCTGCCTTAGCAGCCAGCATCCGTGCAGATATCGAAACAAACGCAGTTGATATGCCTGTTTCATCTATTGATAAAGAAGTGGGCTTTTCTATTTAAAGTAAGTGTTTCTTTTATACATGCAATCCATAAAAAACCCCAGAAGAGAGGCGTATATAGATACATACGCCTCTCTTCTGGTTTTTTTATGACATCTGTTCAAAAATGATAATCCTACTCAATCTAGGCTGCAAAGGAGTATCTCCTCCCGCGGTGCCGTCAAGAGTTATGCGGAAATTAGTTTGCAGACTCTGGCTGAATGAGGTC
>OKRT01001240.1_pt1 | contig 11976 bp, 8 predicted proteins | sample 1601111 | NCBI WGS metagenome assembly OKRT01 (sample SAMEA3541572, study PRJEB24748) | human gut metagenome | biome: human gut; feature: human-associated habitat; material: faeces | place: China | collected 2012 | reverse complement strand
CGTGTCGCTACGCCCAATTCGTGAAGACAGTTTGCGATAGTTCAAACATTATCACCCGAGCGTTGCTTTTAAATTGAAAATAAAAAATTGCCGGTAGCGTGTCGCTACGCCCAATTCGTGAAGACAGTTTGCGATAGTTCAAACATTATCACCCGAGCGTTGCTTTTAAATTGAAAATAAAAAATTGCCGGTAGCGTGTCGCTACGCCCAATTCGTGAAGACAGTTTGCGATAGTTCAAACATTATCACACGAGCGTTGCTTTTAGATTGTAAATAAAAACGAGAAATAAAAAACGGTGTGCAACGAAGCGACACACCGAAAAATGATTGACATATTAATAGTTAGATGTTAATATATAGATAAGGAAACGGCTTTAGCTGTTCCGCTTTTAAGACAAATTATTTTTGGTAACCGCCTTGTATTCGCAGTACAGGGCGGTTATTTCTTTATGGTAAACACAATAAAAAATGTGAAAATTACTATCACAGCTATGTATTCCACACAATCACCCCCTTTCTCAAGGGAGTCGAAACAGCCGCCGCCATTTCCTTACCAAACAATTATATCAAATGTTTTTCTTGTATTCAAGTGGGCTGCCCTACGGAAAAATTTGTTTGCAGGATTCACTTTACAGTCATTTTGCGTCACTATAATATGGGTGTAAAATGAATTTGGAGGTATATTTTATGGAAATTCTGAAAGTTGAAAATCTTACAAAAACCTACGGAAGCGGTGAAAACCTTGTCAATGCGGTTGACGATGTTTCGTTCTCGGTTGAAAAGGGCGAATTTGTTGCCATTGTCGGTGCAAGCGGCAGCGGCAAGTCAACTCTTCTTCATCTTATCGGCGGTGTTGACCGTCCCACAAGCGGAAAAATTTTTGTTGACGGCAACGATATAAGCAAAATGAATGATGACAAGCTTGCCGTATTCCGCCGCAGACAGGTGGGCATTGTCTATCAGTTCTACAATCTTATCCCGATTCTGACTGTTGAAGAAAACATCACGCTCCCCTGTGACCTTGACGGCAGAGGTGTTGACAGAGAAAGACTTGAGATGATTCTTGATTCGTTCGGACTGCGTGCAAGAAGAAAACACCTTCCAAACCAGCTTTCGGGCGGTCAGCAACAGAGAACATCTATTGCCAGAGCGCTCATTAACAATCCGTCTCTTGTGCTTGCCGACGAACCGACAGGCAACCTTGATTCAAAGTCAAGCGAAGAGGTTATGAGTATTCTCAAAATGTGCAATCAGAGTTACGGACAGACTGTTATAATGATTACGCACAACCTTGACATTGCAAAACAGGCAGACAGAATCATAACAATCAGCGACGGCAAAATTGTTGAGGAGGCTTAATTTTATGAAACTTCTCAATAAGCTTACTCTTAAAAACCTGCGGCTTAACAAGGTGCGTACCGCCGTTACAATCATTGGCATTATGCTCTCGGCGGCACTCATCACGGTTGTTTCGGGAATGGCACTCAGCGTCCGACAGACTATGATTGACGGTCAAAAAACCTGGTCGGGCAATTATGATGTTGCACTTGATATTATCGACACCGCAAAAATTGATAAAATCCGACAGAACCGTAATGTTGAAAATGCCTTCTATAAAGAAAGGCTCGGATATGCCAGGACAAAAAATGCTGACGGCGAAATCTGCGATTACAGCGTTCTTGCCATGAGCGAAAATACCTACGGCAACTGTTTTAAGATAGACCTTATAAAGGGCAAGTTCCCCACAAATTCGGGTGAGGCTGTTGTTACAAAATCGTTTAAAACACAGGACGGAAAAAATGTGAAAGTCGGTGACAAAATCACACTTGATGTCGGTGTTCTTACCGACAAAGACGGCAATGTCCCCGATGAGGAAGGCATTCATAATTTGTTGCAAAAAGATTTTAATAAGTGCAGCATTATTGACACGGTAAAAAGAACCTATACCGTAACGGGTATTATTGAAAGACCGAAAACGAGCGAACTCTATGATCCGTCAAATTTTTCTATGATATATACCGTGTCTGATGAAAAAGCTCCTGTCGAGGCAATCAAAACAAAGCATATGAATAAGCTGTATATCGCCTATACTCCTCAGAGCGAAAGCAATTATCTTCAAAATACAGCGGATATTTTAGGCTTTAAAGCTGATGATATGAGTAATGTAATCAGCGATGAAATTTCACCCGAAGATCAGCAGACCTCTGGAATAAATGCATACGAATTCAATTCCATACTCCTCAGTATGAAAGGCTACGGTTCAAATGAGGCAACAAATACTGTGATTTTCAGCCTTGCCGTTATTATCATTATTATAGTAATGCTTGCAAGCGTGTTTGTAATCCGTAACAGCTTTGCAATTTCAATTACCGAGAAAACGAGTATGTACGGTATGCTTGCATCAGTCGGCGCAACCAAAAGGCAAATCCGCAGGAATGTGCTTTTTGAGGGCTTCATTCTCGGCTTAATCGGTATTCCTCTCGGCATACTTCTCGGACTCGGTGTAAACGCAATTCTTATTACAATACTCAACAGCGTTCTCGGTGATATGCTGAGCGGTGCAAAATTTGTCTTTGTAACTCCGACAATTCCGATTATTTGTGCAATCGTTCTTTCGGCTGTTACTATATTCTGTTCATCATTCTTCATTGCACTGCGTGCGTCAAGAATCCCACCGCTTGTTGCAATCAGAGGCAACAAGGATATCAAGGTAAAGAATAACAAACCGTACCGCACATCCAAGCTTACGAAAAAGCTTTTCGGTGTAGGCGGTGAAATCGCCTCAAAGAGCCTTAAACGCAGTAGGAAAAAGTATCGCACAACGGTTATTTCAATCGTTGTAAGCGTTGCAATGTTCATTGCAGTTTCGGCATTTATGGACTATGGAATGACATATACAGAGCATTACTACGGCAAAACAGACTACAGCTATATGGTTTCCGGAATTGATACAAAGCAGGCTCAGACAATTGAAAAAATGCCTGAAATTGAAAATTATCTGACAGTCGGTTTACAGTACGGTCATGTGTCGGCAGATGTGCCTGTTAACGAATGCGGAGAAAATTTCCTTTATGACAATGCTGACGGTACAAAGTCATTCAGCGTGGAATTTCTTGAGTTTGAACACGATACCTTTGTTCAGATTTGCAGGGAATTAAAACTTGATTACAACAAGGTTAAGGGCGGTGTACTTGTGTATTCTCAGGTAACCCCCGATAACAGTGAGAGTGGCAACTCTTCCAAGCCAATGAAACTGTTCGGCAAAACCGCTCCGACAAAGTTTATCGTTTACGGAAATGAGCTGATAGCAGGCAAATTAAAGGTTTCGTCAGTGTTTGATGAAATTCCAAAGTCGGCTGATTCTGTAATCGGCGAAGGAACAATTTTAGGTCAGGGATTGATAATCGGTGAACAGGGTGTAATCTCACCTCAGCTTGGCGAACACGAATGCTATATTACCCTCTACGCCAATACATCAGACCACGCTTCGCTTACAAACCGTATTGAGTCTATGGAAGGTGCGGACGACAGCATTTACATTTATGACTATGAAGAAACCGTAAGACAGTTCAATGCCGTTATGCTGATTGTCGGAATATTTGTTTACGGCTTCATCGGTGTTATCTCGCTTATCGGACTTACAAACATTTTCAACACAATCTCAACCAATATGCAGTTGAGGAGCAAGGAATTTGCATCGCTTAAATCTATCGGTATGACAAAGAAAGAATTTAACCGTATGATTCGCCTTGAAAGCCTTATGTACGGCATAAAATCTTTGCTTATCGGTATTCCTCTCGGCGTTCTCGGTGTATTTGCAATCTTCTCGGCATTTTCAAAAGGAAGCGTCCCAATGGGCTTTGTATTCCCGTGGAAAGCGATTTTAATTAGCATTGCGGTTGTATTTGTTGCAGTATGGCTGATTATGAAATACTCAATCTCAAAGGTTAATAAACAAAATATTATTGAAACAATCAGAAATGACAATATCTGAGCATCATATTCTGCCAGCAGACTGTATTTTGTTGAAATTTGTTGACAATAGTTTTACACTCTGTTATAATGTAGTTGTAACAACAGATACCACAATATTTTGTATGTTTTCATTGCTGACGGGCGGATTATTGATTTAATCCGCCCGAATTTCATTTTGGGAGGACTTTTTGTGAAAATTCTTCTTATTGAGGACAACCGTGCAATTTCAAAAGGACTTGTTTACACTCTTGAACAAAACGGCTTTGAGGTTGCGTTGTGTGAAAATGCCGAATCAACCCTTAACTCTCTCGGCGGTGACTTTGACCTTTTTATTGTTGATGTGTCGCTTCCCGACGGCAACGGTTTTGAACTTTGTGACGAGATAAAAAGAGTGTGCGAAACTCCCGTGATTTTTCTCACAGCACTTGACGATGAGGACAGCATTGTAAAAGGCTTTGACCTCGGAGCGGAGGACTACATAACAAAACCGTTCTCAAGCCGTGAGCTTCTTGCAAGAATTAAACGAATCACCAAAAAGCTCGACAAAACTATGACTATGAATTTTGGCGACATCAGCATTGATTTTGACAAAAAACAGGTTTGCAAAAACGGCAATCCTGTTGTGCTTACGGCGCTTGAATACCGCCTGTTTGCAATGCTTGCCAAAAACAGCGGCAAGGTGCTGACCCGTGAACAGATTCTTGAACGCATATGGGATTTGTCGGGAAATTATGTTGAGGACAACACGCTGACCGTGTACATAAAAAGACTTCGCAAAAAACTTGATACAAATATGATTAAAACCGTAAAGGGCCTTGGTTACAGGCTGGAGGTATAATGAAAAACACATCAAAATTTCTTGCGGTAATGCTTGCGATAACGGGACTTTTCTGTTGTGCCGTTGCAGTAGGCATCGGTGCAGGCTTTAACGCTGTTCGTGAAAGCACGGATAAAAAGATAATTGCCGTTGCGGAAAAGGTTAGGGAACAATATCCCGACATTTCGGAAAAGGAGCTTGCTCAAATTTTGAACAACGACACTGCCGGCATAAAAGGCGACTTTGCAAAGTACGGAATAAAATCCGACAGTGGCTGGGTTGACATTCAGAGCGGAAGTTATGCAACGATTACAATTGTGATTGCAACTGTCGGTGTGGGTGTGTTCGGAATTTTGCTCTGCGTTGTGTTCATAAGATACTGTAAAAAGCAAAAGCGACAGCGACTTGAAATTGTAAAATGTCTTGAAAAAATAAACAACCGAGAGTATGACCTCGACCTTGACGGCTCAACCGACGACGATATGTCACTGTTAAAGCAGGAGATTCAAAAAACAACGGTAATGCTTCGTGAGTATGCCGACAATTCAATGCGAGAGAAAGAAATCCTCAAAAATTCGCTTGCCGACATTTCACATCAGCTTAAAACACCGCTGACTTCAATTTTGATTACAACCGAAAATATCCTTGATGACGATGATATGCCCGTTGAAATCAGACGGGATTTTGTTATGGATATAGCGCATAATGCCCATTCGATAAATTTTCTTGTAAAAAGTCTGCTCACGCTCTCAATGCTTGATTCGGGAACTGTTGAATTGAAGTTCAAAAAAGAGTCGGTGAACAAAATTATTGACGAGTGCATTTCACGCACAGAAGTTCTTGCGGATATCCGTGATGTGAGAATTGAAAAAACCGTCAAAAATGATTTTAATCTTAATTGCGATTTTCGCTGGATTTGCGAAGCGGTTTCAAACATTGTAAAAAACTGTATTGAGCATACCGACGGCGGTTATGTCAGAATTTCTGCCGAAAGGAACAGTATGTATTCGGAAATCATCATAAGCGACAACGGATGCGGAATCAGCCCGAAGGATTTGCCCCACATTTTTGAGAGGTTCTACAAAGCACAGAATTCGTCCCCGTCAAGCGTCGGCATAGGTCTGTCGCTTGCAAAATCGATTGTTGAAAAAACAGGCGGATATATTACCGCAGATTCCAAGCTCGGCATCGGCTCAACCTTTAAACTCAGATTTTTGAATGTAAGACTCAGATAAGATAAAAATTAAAAAGCGAAAATTGCGGTCGGGAATAAGGTTTTGTTAAGTACAAATCTTATTATTCCCGACCGTATTTATATAATTTGCAATATTGGCAACTGAAACTGTCTTTATAAATAAAAACAGAAAAGCGACAAGGGTAATTTTGCATAAAATTCCAGTGTAAAGATTGTGTAACTTGCTATTTTTACAAAATAAAAGGATTATGTGTAGTTTTTGTGAGAGTTTTGTGATAAAATCAAATTGTCTAGGGATGTTTGACCCTACGTTTTAAAAGCTTTGAAAGGAGTAATCAAACAATGAAAAAAAGAAGTATGAAGAGAGCACTCAGTGCCGTTTTGACACTTTGTATGGCTCTCCCCGGTGCTTCCGTAGCATTTGGTTCGGCAAGTGCTGCAACAGTTTCCGATGACAGCAGCACATCTGCATCATCAACTGCCGCAGGTTCACTTGTTGAAAATGACGGCTTTACATGGGATAATGCCAATGTGTATTTCCTGCTTACCGACCGTTTTAAGAACGGAAACACCTCAAATGACCATTCATACGGCAGAACACTTGACAAGGACGGCAAACCGCTTGATGGCTGGGATACAAACCCCGGTACATTCCACGGCGGCGACTTTGCAGGTGTTACTCAGTCAATTGAAGAGGGCTATTTTGATAACCTCGGTGTAAATGCAATTTGGATCTCAGCTCCGTATGAGCAGATTCACGGCTATTGTGATTCAGGTAAGGGCTTTGCTCACTACTCATATCACGGCTACTATGTTCTTGACTATACCGAAACCGATGCAAACTTCGGTACAAAAGAGGAGTTCAAAACTCTCGTTGACACAGCGCATGAGCACGGTATCAGAGTTATCATGGATATCGTAATGAACCACACAGGCTACAACACCGTTGCAGATATGGAGCAGTTCGGCTTCGGTACTCTCCTTGACGGTGCGTTAGACTTCAAATACAAGCTCACAGATGTAGGTGAAGTAAACGACCACATTGACTATAAAACATCAGAAGAAGACTGGGGCAAATGGTGGAGCAATGACTGGATCCGCAGCGGTCTTCCCGGATATACAGAGGGTGCCGGCGGTGATCTTACAATGTCACTCAGCGGACTTCCCGACTTCAGAACAGAGCAGACAAAGGATGTTACAATTCCTCCGATCCTCGAAACAAAGTGGAAGCAGGAAGGTACATATAATCAGAAGCTCGCAAAATACGGTAATTCAAACACAGTAACAGGCTACCTTTCAACCTGGCTTTCAGAGTGGGTTAAGGAGTACGGTGTTGACGGTTTCCGTTGCGATACTGCAAAGCATGTTGATAAGGCTTCTTGGAACCAGCTCAAGCAGGCTTGTGTTTCTGCTCTCAGAGAGTGGAGATCCAACAACAAGGGCAAAGCAGGTGCTGACTGGAAAGAAGATTTCTGGATGACAGGCGAGCATTGGGATCACGGTGTAGGCTACGACACATACTATTCCGAGGGCGGCTTCGACTCAATGATTAACTTCGCAGTTACAGGCGGCGGTGCTCTTGCAAGCGGTAGTGTTGCAAACACATATCAGGGCTATGCAGACAAGATTAACACAAAGGAAGGCTTTAACGTTCTTTCATTTATGTCATCACACGATGAAACACTTACCCGTGGCGATGAGAACACAATGCTTTACAATGCGGCTGCATTCCTCCTTCTCCCGGGCGGAATTCAGATTTTCTACGGTGACGAAACCAACCGTCCTCTCTATCCCGGCGTTGCATTTGACGGTTACGGCGGATCGGGTCATGCACTCAGAAGTGATATGAACTGGAACGACATGAACAAAACTCTTCTTGCTCAGTGGCAGAAGGTTGGTCAGTTCCGTAACAAGCATGTATCTATCGGTGCCGGCGCAAATGTTAAGCTCTCTGCTACAAGCGGTGTTGCTTTCGGCCGTACATACGATAAGTACGGCGTAACAGATCAGGCAGCTGCAGTAATCGGCTGTAACAAAAATTCAAGCGTAACTGTTGATGTTTCAACTCTTTGGGAAGACGGCAGTTATATAATCAATACTTATGACAACTCATCTTCAGTTGTTACTGACGGTAAGGTAACTTTCAACAGCGGTGTAAACGGCACAATCCTTATGGAAAATGCTGACGGTCAGCCGCTCGTATCAATCACAGGCGAGCCGAAGTTCTACGGCACAGAGCAGGTTACTGTTTCTCTCAAGGAATGCGACAGCGCAAAGGTTTCTGTTGACGGCGGTAACAAGTTTGTTGTTAAGGACGGCGACACATTCACAATCGGTCAGACAGCTTACAAGAACGATACAATCGAAGTAACTGTTGAAGCTACAAACGACAAGGCAACCTCAGAGGCTAAATTCACATTCCTCAAGCTCGGCGAAAACGACGAAAAGCCTACAACCAGCCCGACACAGAGCACAACTGTTCCCGGTCCGACAGCAAGTCAGACATCAAAGCTTACAATCAAGAGCACAGCAGGCGCTCCGAATGTTTACGCTTGGACAGGTGCAAGCACAGCACTCAACGGTGCATGGCCGGGTCAAAAGGCAGCAGCCGTTTCAGGTCAGGCAAACACATATGAACTCACACTTCCTGTTTCAGCCGACAAGTCATTCAGCGTTGTTCTCAACAACGGCAGCGGCTCACAGTCAGGCGATATCACAGGTCTTTATGACGGTGCTGTTCTCGAAATTCAGAACGGCAACTACGCATCGGTTAAGACAGTAACCAACGGTAATCAGCAGGGAGGCGGCGGCGAGCCAGAGCCTGCAGAGGGTTCTGTTTCCGTAACAATCAAGCCTTACAGCTCATCTGCAAGCTATAAAATTTACGCTTGGAATGATACACAGAAGCTCACAGGCACATGGCCGGGCGTTGCTCTTACAGAAAAAGATTCTGACGGCAACTATGTTGTTAAGTTCGATAATGTTAACGAAGTAAGCATTATTCTCAGCAGCGGTTCAGGTCAGACAGCAGATATCACAGGCGTTAAAGACGGCGATACAATCGAAATTACAAACGAAGGTTGTACAACATACAAGCTTATATCAAAGCCAATCGTTGTTTCACCTTATGAATCACTCAAGAAAGAAGCAAGAAAGATTCTTGCTATGACAGCATCAGACTACACAGCAGAAAGCTGGGCAAATGCTCAGAAGGTTCTCAAGTCAGCCGAGGCTATGATTAAAGCAGGCGAAGACGCTACAACAGCTGAAGATATGAATGCTATGATTGCAGACCTCAAGTCAGCTCAGAAGGCACTTGTACTTGCTCCTGCAACACTCACATATGCAGTTGCAGGCAAGAGCGTTGTATCAGGTGTTACAGCCAGCGGTGCAAAGGTAACTGTTACAGTTGACGGTAAGACATATACTGCTACTGCAGACGATGTTACAGGCGCATTCACAGTTGCAACATCAGCTCTCAAGGCAACAAGCACAATCAAGGTTGACGCAACAAGAAACGGTGTAAACGGCACATATTCATATGCTATGAAGAACGGCGACATCGAGAGCGGCATTGTTCCGACATCTCCTGTACCTCCGACACAGCCTACTACTTCAGCTCAGCCTACAACAGCTACACAGCCTACAACAGCTACACAGCCAACAACAGCTACTCAGCCGACTGCACCTACACAGCCTACAACAGCTACAGAGCCGACTACTGCTCCTGCTCAGAAGCTCACAGTAAACGCTACTTCAAATTACTTTGGTTCTGCATCAAAGACAGTAAGCACTGACGGCAAGAAGGTAACTGTTCTCTACAAGCTCAACTCAAACATGGGCGTTGTTGACGGACAGTGGGCTGTTAAGTACGATTCAAGCAAGCTCAAATTCAACATGGCTGATAACAAGGCAGACGGCAAGCAGACAATCATGCCTTCACAGTCAAACCTTATTCACAATGCTTACAGCAATGTAATTAAGGGTATATTTACTAACCCACAGGTACCTACTCAGTACAACGGAGATACATTTATCTCACTCACATTTGAGGTTATCGGTTCAGGTACTGCAAGCGTATATCTTGACACACAGTACCTTACATTAGGTTATGTAAAGGGCAATAAGCTTAATCAGGCATCTGTTGTAAATAACAGCAAGGTTTGCGATGTAACAGGCATTGCAGGCTTTGAAAAAGTATCAGTAAACGCATCAACGGTATTTGTCGGCGATGTAACCCTTGGTGATGTTAACATGGACGGCGACATCACAGTTGTAGATGCAACCGAAGTTCAGAAGTATGTTGTTCAGCTCGTTGCATTCACAAATGACCAGTTTACTGCTGCCGATGTTGACCATGACAGCACAATCACAGTTAAGGATGCTACTACTATTCAGAAGTTTGTTGTAAACCTCATCAGCAACTTTTAATAAGTTTTAAAGCAATTGACATATCGTTCCGTTTAGTCGATATAGTAAGGAATGTCCCTCACAAAATGTGAGGGACATTTTTTGTACAGCTTTTTAAATAGAAAATGGCAGACAACCGTGTGATTGTCTGCCATTTTGTCATGATGAATTTAAAATTACCGATTATACTTTTACAAGAACCTTTGTAATTTCGCTGATGTACATTTTATGGAAGTCGTTGTCATACCACTTGTCAACGCTTTCACGGTCGGTAATGCTTTCGGCATTAAGACTTTGAGCGTACATTTTTTTGCATTCAAGAACAAGCTTTGCCTCTTCAAAATATACAGAGCCGTTTTCCGTGAACGCAGGAGTAAGACCTGTTTCCTTTACCTTGTCATAATCCTTGCCGCTCTTTGAACCGCAGAATTTGAGGGCATCTCTGTACTTCTCATCAAAAAAGCTCATTGTATAGCGGTCGCCGTTCTCCATAAACGCAAATGTATATCTCTGCGGACGAATAAAGGTGAATACAACGGGCTTACCCCACATAATGCCTACACCGCCCCAGCTTATCGTCATTGTGTTGAATTTTTCCCTGTCGCCTGCCGTAACAAGCGCCCAATCATCACCGATAAGCTTAAACGGACTTTCAACAATCTCTTTCGGATTTACCTCTTTAAAAGCTGACATATGAATCTTCCTTTCAACAATTGTGTTTTATATAATATGCTTTCAAAATTCTATTTTGAATAGACTGCATCATTTTTTGCCAGAAGATAGACACAGTATTGATTCATACTTATTCCCTCTTTCTTTGAATGTTCGGCAAGTGAGCGGTGCAGACTTTTCGGGATTCTCAGCTTGAATTGTCCCGAATACTCTTCAAGGCTGTCGGGTTCGTGAATTACAACTCCGCTTTCAAAGGCGGCTTCAAACCAGGCTTTTTTAGCGTCCTCGGCATTAGCAACAGCCGATTCTATCGTTTCTCCGCAGGTTATGCAGCCGGGAAGTTCGGGGAACGATACAACAAAACCGCCCTCGTCCTTGTCCTCGACAATTTCCATACGATATGACATTGCAAGATAATCGTTAAGTGTTTTCATCATCTTTCGCCTCACTTTCAACAATTTGTCTTAATGTCTGTTTTCGTATTTCCGAATAATATTATAAATGGTATCACATACGGTGTCAACAGGTTTTTGAAGTGATTTCAGCGGTTTTCACAAAATGAAAAATATGCAAAATGAGTGTATATGAGTGAATTATTATGCAAAAAGAAATGAATAAAATGAATATTCATTTTTTGTGCATATATATATTTTTGAGAAAATGCAGGGTGAATGTGACATATCAGCCGCCAAAAACACCGATAATACAGCGAAAACAAAGCAGATTTCGGTCAATTTGTACCCCAAAATGCAAATTTGAAAAAACATTGAATATTTATTCAAAAAACACTTGATTTTTTGAAAACAGAGTGTATAATGTAAGAGTAATAAAAATTAAATAAAGGAAACACCGACATAAAGTGTTTCCAAATTCCGGAGGAATCAAAAATGGCTGACAATAAGATTAA
>OKRT01001228.1_pt1 | contig 12046 bp, 9 predicted proteins | sample 1601111 | NCBI WGS metagenome assembly OKRT01 (sample SAMEA3541572, study PRJEB24748) | human gut metagenome | biome: human gut; feature: human-associated habitat; material: faeces | place: China | collected 2012 | reverse complement strand
TGTAGACGTCGTTGCCGTTGACCGGCCAGTTGAGCATGTATTTGCCATTGGGCAGCCCGAAGGCGCCATTCCGAAAGACGGTCCGTCTGCCGGTATCACGATGGCTACCTCCCTCGCTTCTGCCCTCACCCAGAAAAAGGTGAAGGCCAATCTTGCCATGACGGGAGAGATAACACTTCGCGGTAAGGTACTTCCGGTAGGAGGCATCAAGGAGAAGATACTGGCTGCCAAGCGTGCCGGTATCAAGGAGATTATCTTGAGCGACGAGAACCGCAAGAATATAGAAGAGATACAGGATATATATCTGAAAGGACTGACTTTCCACTATGTGAAAGATATTAAGGAAGTGTTTGCCATTGCGCTGACTGATGAAAAAGTAGCCGATGCCATCGACTTGTCCGTAAAGAAAGAAAAGACCGAAAAGAAAGAGGAATGACATTCGAGTTACAATATACAGACAGCAAGACCAATGCACGTGCCGGACTGATTACTACTGACCACGGGCAGATTGAGACACCTATCTTTATGCCGGTAGGTACAGTGGGAACAGTGAAAGGCGTGCATCTGCCTGAGCTGAGAGAGGATATAAAGGCGCAGATTATATTGGGTAATACCTATCATCTTTATCTGCGTCCGGGACTGGAAGTGATAGAAAAAGCCGGTGGACTGCATAAGTTCAACGGCTTTGACCGTCCTATGCTGACAGATAGTGGCGGCTTCCAGGTATTTTCGTTGTCCGGTATCCGCAAGTTGCGCGAAGAAGGTGCGGAATTCCGTTCGCACATCGATGGTAGCAAGCATATCTTTACGCCGGAGAAGGTGATGGATATAGAACGGACTATCGGTGCAGACATCATGATGGCCTTTGATGAATGTCCTCCGGGGGATTCGGACTACGAATATGCCAAAAAATCACTGGGATTGACACATCGCTGGCTGGACCGCTGTATCAAGCGTTTCAATGAAACGGAACCTAAGTACGGTTATCAGCAATCCTTATTCCCCATTGTGCAGGGTTGCGTCTATCGCGACCTCCGCGAGCAGTCGGCAGAGTTTGTCGCCTCTAAAGGTGCTGACGGTAATGCCATTGGCGGTCTGGCTGTGGGCGAGCCTGTAGACAAGATGTACGAGATGATTGAGCTGGTGAACGGTATTCTTCCCAAAGACAAGCCTCGCTATCTGATGGGAGTCGGGACCCCGGTAAACATCCTGGAAGGCATTGAACGCGGTGTCGATATGTTCGACTGTGTGATGCCTACCCGCAACGGACGCAACGGCATGTTGTTTACCAAGGACGGCATCATGAACATGCGCAACAAAAAATGGGAAATGGATTTCTCTCCCATTGAAGCAGACGGTGCCTCCTACGTAGATACCATGTACAGCAAGGCATACTTGCGCCATCTGTTCCATGCACAAGAGCTGCTTGCCATGCAGATAGCATCTATCCACAACTTGGCTTTCTATCTGTGGCTGGCAGGCGAGGCACGTAAGCATATCATTGCAGGCGACTTTGCTACCTGGAAACCGATGATGGTGAAACGCGTATCGACAAGATTATGAGAAAAATGAACTGGAGGATATGGAAGAATATAAAGCTGCCGAGAGGTAAATTCCTGAAGCGGCTGGACTGGTACATTATTAAGAAGTTCCTGGGTACATATGTCTTTGCCATTGCATTGATTATCTCCATTGCGGTGGTGTTCGACTTCAACGAGAAGATGGACCGCTTCATGTCTCATGAAGCGCCGTGGAATGCTATTGTCTTTGATTATTATCTGAACTTCATCCCCTACTTTGCCAATCTGTTCAGTCCGCTGTTCGTGTTTATCGCAGTAATCTTCTTTACTTCCAAACTGGCGGAGAACTCGGAAATTATTGCCATGTTCTCTACGGGAATGAGCTTCAAGCGTATGTTGCGTCCTTATATGGTATCTGCGGCAATCATTGCGGTAGTGACGTTCTGCCTCGGGTCTTATGTCATTCCCAAAGGCAGTGTGACACGTATCAATTTTGAGGACAAGTACTACAAACCCCGTAAGGCGAATACGGCACGGAACATCCAGCTGGAAGTGGATTCGGGGGTAATTGCCTATATCGAACGTTTTGAAGACTACAGTAAGACCGGTTATCGCTTTTCTTTGGACAAGTTCAATGACAAGCAATTGGTCTCCCACCTTACGGCCCGTTCCATTACCTACGACACGACGGCCGTGCATAAGTGGAAAATCAAGGATTATATGATTCGCCAGATGGATGGCATGAAGGAGAGTATCACGAAGGGTGACCGCATAGACACTACCCTTTTTATGGAGCCTGCCGACTTCCTGATTATGAAGAACCAGCAGGAGATGTTGACCAGCCCTCAGCTAAGCGAGTACATCAACAGGCAGCGGCAACGCGGCTTTGCCAACATTAAGGAATTTGAGATAGAGTACCACAAACGCATTGCCATGTCGTTTGCCTCCTTTATCCTGACGCTGATTGGAGTGTCTTTGTCTTCCAAGAAAACGAAAGGTGGAATGGGATTGCATTTAGGTATAGGCTTGGCATTGAGTTTCTCTTATATTCTGTTTCAGACCATTGCTTCCACATTTGCCGTGAACGGCAACATGCCTCCGGTCATCGCTGTGTGGATACCGAATATAATGTATGCCTTCATTGCATTCTATCTATATAGGAAAGCGCCGAAATAAGCATTCTAAACCTCTACTTCAGCTTGCTCAAGTTGAGGTTTGGCGTACTAAAGCAGAGGTTTAGGATGTTTGTCTCTGGAAGCCCATTAAAATAAGAAGCCCCTCCCACTCTTGCGTTGTACAAGTGCGGGAGGGGCTTTTTGTTGTATTCATTTTCCTCTTTTGTTCTGTTCCCTTTTTTGCCGGAAAGAGACGTCGGTTTCCGGGGAACACCCTCACTTTCGTCTTACAGGTTCTTTAAGTTGCTGTTGTATGCACCGGGCATCAGCAAGCTTAATTCAAGTAAGCGGAAAGTTCTGCAGCAGAGATGTTTTGGGCAATAATTACACCATTATCATCCAGTAAATAGTTAGTGAATCCGCGGCCCAAGCGATACTTCTTAAAGAGGCCGGAATATTCGCCTTTAGTTTCCACGAAACAAGTGGGCGTAACTATTTGGTCCTTACGGATGGTTTCTTCAAAGATTGACTGATACTCATCGAATGAAACTGAAACCATCTTCACATTGTTGCGGGCAGTAGAGCGAAGCGCATTGCTCAAACTTGCGTTTTGCATCCGGGACTGCGCGTCGTAACTTGCCCAAAAACTGAGCAATACATACTTTCCTTTCAAGTCTGAAAGTTCGGTTTGGGATTGCTCTGCCGACATGGTTTGGATTTTGAAATCCGGGGCCATGTCACCCACATTCAAACCTCCGGTAGGTTTGTCTTTTTCTACAAAAGAAGTCAAGGAACTTATTAGTAATACAACAAAAATCCATTTTGCATATTTCATGCGGCACGGTTTTGGTTAATACTATCCGGGACTGTCCTTCAACAGTGATTTCTTCCCGGAACATCGTCTTGTCAAAGCCTTGAATAGTGATAAAGACACTGATAATCAAAGCTTTTAATTCTGAAATCGGGTGCAAAGGTAAGTAATTCCTAAACAAACTTCCAAATAAACAAGCATTTTTCTCACTTTTTAGAGGCATATTTTTATGTTATTTAGCATAAATAGCGGGAATTTTCCTTACTTTTGTAGCCTATTATTCTATCAAAAAGATGACTTATGCAACCATTGAACACTGAACTCATCCTAATACGTATTACGGGTGAAGACCGTCCGGGACTGACAGCTTCCGTGACGGAAATTCTGGCGAAATATGATGCTACCATTCTGGATATTGGCCAGGCAGATATTCACAATACTCTTTCGTTGGGCATTTTGTGCAAGACGGAAGAACAACACTCGGGGTTCATTATGAAGGAACTGCTTTTCAAGGCTTCCTCCCTGGGCGTGACTGTCCGTTTCTACCCCATTACTACCAAAGAGTACGAGGATTGGGTGAATATGCAGGGAAAGAACCGCTATATTCTTACTTTATTGGGGCGTAAGTTGTCTGCCCGTCAAATATCTGCCGTTACCCGTATTCTTGCAGAGCAAGGCATGAATATCGATGCCATCAAGCGCCTTACAGGACGTATCCCGCTGGACGAATGCGAATCGCGTACACGCGCCTGCATCGAATTTTCCGTTCGTGGCACTCCGAAAGACCGTATTGCCATGCAAGAACAGTTGATGAAACTGGCAACCGAACTGGAAATGGATTTCTCTTTCCAGTTGGACAATATGTACCGCCGGATGCGCCGCCTCATTTGCTTCGATATGGACTCTACGCTGATTGAAACAGAAGTGATTGATGAATTGGCCATACGTGCGGGTGTGGGCGACCAGGTAAAGGCCATTACCGAACGCGCCATGCGTGGTGAGATAGATTTCATTGAGAGCTTTCGCGAACGAGTGGCTTTATTGAAAGGATTGGATGAGTCCGTGATGCAGGAGATTGCAGAAAATCTTCCCATTACGGAAGGTGTGGATCGCCTGATGTATGTTTTGAAGAAATACGGTTACAAGATAGCTATTCTTTCGGGAGGGTTTACCTACTTCGGGCAGTACCTCCAGAAGAAGTACGGTATAGACTATGTGTATGCCAACGAGTTGGAAATAGAGGATGGCAAACTGACCGGCCGCTATCTCGGTGATGTAGTCGACGGTAAGCGTAAGGCAGAGTTGCTGCGTTTGATAGCTCAGGTGGAGAAAGTGGATATTGCGCAGACTATTGCTGTCGGCGACGGTGCCAACGACCTGCCCATGCTGGGAATTGCCGGCCTTGGAATCGCTTTCCATGCAAAGCCCAAAGTAGTTGCCAATGCCAAGCAATCCATCAATACCATCGGCTTAGATGGCGTACTTTACTTTCTGGGATTTAAGGATTCATACATTGATATTCCCCGTTGAAGGCAGATGCTTGAAACAAATTTGCAAGCCCTTGAGATAATTATTGTCCCAAGGGCTTATTTTTTTACTGTAAGAGTCTATTTTATAAGTCTTTTTCCTATCTTTGTACGCAAATTTAAAAGAGATACATGAAGTTTTCAGAACTACATTTAAATGGCAATGTACTGGAGGCACTGGATGCCATGCGCTTTGAAGAGTGCACCCCCATACAAGAAAAATCAATTCCCGTCATACTCGAAGGTCGAGATTTAATAGCAGTGGCACAAACCGGAACGGGAAAAACAGCCGCATATTTGTTGCCTATATTGAACAAGCTTTCAGAGGGCGGACACCCTGCCGATGCTATCAATTGCATTGTCATGGCCCCTACCCGTGAGTTGGCACAACAGATAGACCAGCAGATGGAGGGCTTCTCCTACTTCATGCCGGTTTCCAGTGTGGCAGTGTATGGCGGTAATGACGGAGTTCTGTTCGAACAGCAGAAAAGAGGTTTGACATTGGGTGCAGATGTTGTCATTGCCACTCCGGGACGTCTGATAGCCCACCTCAGTCTTGGCTATGTAGACCTTTCGCGTGTCTCTTATTTTATTTTGGATGAAGCAGACCGGATGCTGGATATGGGATTCTATGATGACATTATGCAGATTGTCAAGTTTCTCCCTAAAGAGCGGCAGACCATTATGTTCTCTGCTACCATGCCTGCCAAGATACAACAGTTGGCTGGCAACATTCTGAACAATCCCGCCGAAGTGAAGTTGGCGGTTTCCAAACCAGCGGAAAAGATTGTGCAGGCAGCCTATGTCTGCTACGAGAATCAGAAGCTGGGCATCATCCGTAGCCTCTTTGCAGAGGAGACGCCGGAACGCGTCATCATTTTTGCTTCTTCCAAACTGAAAGTGAAGGAAGTGACCAAAGCCTTGAAGCAGATGAAACTGAACGTTGGTGAAATGCACTCCGATTTAGAGCAGGCACAGCGCGAAGAAGTGATGTACGAATTCAAGACAGGACGTATCAATATCCTGGTAGCTACAGATATCGTTGCGAGAGGTATTGATATCGATGACATCCGTCTGGTGATAAACTATGACGTTCCCCACGACAGTGAAGATTATGTGCACCGTATCGGACGTACGGCGCGTGCCAATAATGACGGCGTAGCCATCACCTTCGTTTCCGAAAAGGAGCAAGGTAGCTTTAAGAATATCGAAAAATTCCTGGATAGGGACATCTATAAAATACCGGTTCCCGAAGAGCTGGGCGAAGCCCCCGAATACAAGCCGAGAGCATTTGACGGAGGAAGACGGGGCGGCCGTGGAAACGGACGTAAGCCAGGAGGAAACAAGAACGGCCGTAACAACAGTAAAGGTGGAAAGCCCAGAGCCAAACGTCCACAGAATGGCGGCGAGAAGAAATAAACATTGTGGTGAAGAAAAGAAATAGAAAAAGCGGATTTATTCCGCTTTTTCTATGTTCATTGTATTGTCAAAACCAATAATCATATTTACCAAATTGTATACGGAACTTTCGGGTATGCCGAGGGTTGCCTGATAATGGTACCCCTTACTATCCACACCCATGAAATTCATATCGGCAAGAATGGCCTGGTCCAGCATTTCGGCAGGGAATATATCCGCAAACATCTTTTTAGTGATGTCCTGGCCGTAAAGCATCTTCTTCCCTTCGTATACACAGATATGGATTACATTATCATAATACACATTGTCCACACTGATTCCATTTTCAGAATAGGAAGTCTTGAAAACCTTCATCTTTGAGGGGTTGATATATACATATCCCCTATATCTTGTATTCTTGTATGTTACGATACTGTCTTTCTTTATTACTTCCGGAGTAGTAGAAATGACCTCCACTTCCCGGCTGGTGAAAACCAAAGAATCTTCCGCATTCTCTGATTTATGCAGTTTGATTACTTCGTCGGCCAGCGAGTGGAACCAGAAGCTGTATTCCGTTTGACGGTCTATCTTATAGGCCACCGGTTCATTACTGTATATGTAGATTGTATCGTGAACAACCTTGAAAGGTACGGGAGCGCTTTGCGGGTTGGCATAATATACCGTATCCCCTTCGATGCGCATCAACGGCATTTCTGTTTCATCGTTCACCCAGATGCCTTGCAACAGTTGTTTTGCAGTAAGGTCTTCCTTGACGGAAACCTCCCCGTTTTGTCTGTTGCTGCATGATGCCAATGAGACAACAAGTACAATGAGAATCGCACTTCTTTTTATTGTCATAACGTCCCTATTTATTTCTTTTCTTTTTTCTGCAACTTTATTTTCCGATGCAATGATATGTGAAACCTTGTTCTTCCATATCTTTCTTGTCGTAAATGTTACGTCCGTCCAATACCAACGGCTGTTCCATAGTTTTCTTGATGACTGCCCATGAAGGCAGGCGGAATTCTTTCCATTCGGTCACCAGCATCAGTGCATCTGCATCCAGCGCAGCATCATACATATCTGTTGCATAATAAATACTTTCTCCTATGCGACGCCGGCATTCGTTCATGGCAGCCGGGTCGTAGGCACGTACTTTACAACCGGCCTTCAGCAACTCGTCAATCAATACCAGAGCCGGGGCTTCACGCATGTCATCTGTTTCGGGTTTAAAGGCCAGCCCCCAAATGGCAATGGTCTTTCTCTCCAAATCATTATTGAAATGCTTCTGCAGCTTTTCGAATAAGATACTCTTCTGTTTCTCGTTCACCTCCTCTACTGCATGGAGTACGCGCATCTTGTAGCCGTTCAGTTCAGCCGTTTTAATCAGTGCCTTTACATCCTTAGGGAAGCATGAACCGCCGTAACCTATCCCCGGATAGAGGAACTTGCGTCCGATACGGGTATCCGAACCGATACCACTGCGCACCATGTTTACATCCGCTCCCACCAATTCGCACAAATTGGCAATGTCGTTCATGAAGCTGATACGGGTGGCAAGCATGGAGTTAGCTGCATACTTTGTCATTTCTGCAGAAGGGATGTCCATAAAGATGACACGGAAGTTGTTCAGCAGGAATGGTTTGTAGAGCTTGCTCATTATCTTCTTGGCTCGTTCGGACTCTACTCCCACCACTACACGGTCGGGACTCATAAAATCGTTGATAGCATTACCTTCTTTCAGAAACTCGGGATTCGAAGCGACATCGAAGTCAATGTTCATCCCTCTCTTATCAAGTTCTTCTTGAATGGTAGCCCGCACTTTTCTGGCAGTACCTACGGGAACGGTACTTTTGGTTACCACCAACACATATTTCTGCATATTGCGTCCAATGGTGCGGGCAACTTCCAGCACATAGCTCAAGTCGGCACTTCCATCCTCATCGGGTGGTGTACCTACGGCACTGAATACCACTTCCACCTCATTCAGACAACTCTCCAGAGACGTGGTGAATTGCAGGCGTCCTGCTTTCACATTCCGGCTAACCATTTCTTCCAGTCCATTTTCATAGATAGGAATAACACCCTTTTTCAGTGACTCTATCTTTTCACTGTTCGTGTCTACGCAAATAACGTTGACACCGATTTCCGCAAAGCAGGTTCCGGTTACCAAACCGACGTATCCTGTACCGACAATGGCTATTTTCATATTTTATTCATAATAGACCGCATCCTTGAACGATACGGCATGTCCGTCTTTATCTGATAATAGAAGCTGTTCCGTAGCAACGGGCCATTCAATACCGATGGCTTCGTCGTCAAAACGGATGGATGCCTCGGATTGTGGTGCGTATACGTTGTCTACCTTGTATGTAAAGACAGCTTCATCGCTCAGCACCAGAAAACCGTGGGCAAAACCACGCGGAATGAAGAATTGTCTTTTGTTCTCCTCACTTAGCTCCACACTGACATACTTTCCGAAAGTGGGAGAAGATTTTCTTAAGTCGACAGCCACGTCCAGCACTTTTCCCTTAATGACACGTACCAGTTTGGCCTGGCTGCAATCACCCTTCTGGTAATGAAGACCACGTAATACACCGAAAGAGGATTTGGACTCATTGTCCTGGATGAAGTGAACGTTTCCGACATGTGCACGGAACTCTTCTTCCTTAAATGCTTCCATAAAGTATCCGCGGGCATCATGGAATACTTTCGGCTCAATCAGCCATACGCCGTCAATCTCTGTTTGTATGTAGTTCATTTTCTTAAAATGTTTTATGTACTTTCAGTTGGAATCCAAAATTGTCTCCATATATCTCTCCCATATCCAATGCAAGGGACGCGTTGAAGCACCAGCCCTTCCATTTACGGGGAATATAGTAAAACGATGCAAAAGTAGAAAAATTTTCTAATATATCGGGTATTGGACGATGAGGAGTTCCCCAAGTTCTGTTGTGGGACAATTTTGCCACATATCTCCACTCACTGCTGATGTCGCCGCTCCATCCCAGATGCAGGGCCTTAACGCGATTGTACTTGAAACTCATATCGCCATCCTTATTATAGATAGGCGATGCTATCAACGGATTGGCTATCGCCATACCCCAATGTGCCCATCCTGGGTAGTAACCGTTGTTGTAGTAGTTGTCGGCTCCTCCGGTCTTACCTACTACAGAATTTTGCAAACCGTGCAGTGGACCGCTCATATTGGTAGTCTGGAGATATTCGATAACGATTCCGTTGATGGCTTGTCTATGGTTGGATTTATATTCCACACCCCATAAGCCATCCCAACCGTTGAGTTTGGCCATGGCGGAGAAGTCATCAAAATGATTGTCCAGATAGGCGCTGATGGAGAAATCTTCCTTAGGACGATAAGTCATTTTGATATATTCGCTACCCAGAAAATTGCCTTGGAAAGCCAGATGTTCACCTACCGGTCCGTCCTCACGCCCGTGGCCGGGGAAGAATACGCGTACGTAATCCTTCCATCCGTTGCCCAAGTCTCCCGATTCGGAACCTCCAATCTTGTATCCTCCGAATTGGGTGTCGAGGGTCATTCCGAGTTCCAGTTGCCATTTTCCTTTGGGTATACCGATACGCAGGAACCCTTCTTTATGATGGTATTTGATACTCTTGGTGTACCAGTATTTTTCTCCGACTTGCTCCCGCTGGTATTTGTTATCTGTAAACCATCCGTACGAGATTTCTCCTTTCAGGCCTAAACGGGGTAGCAACTGTACATACTCGGGTATGCCTATCTGTACTTGTGGGATGGGACGCGCATTACCCGACCAGGTCATGCCGCCACTGCTCAGCTCTTGATTCAGCAATGGAGAATTCTGTTCCCGGCTTCCGGCAAAGAATCCAAACCACTTGTAACGGATGTCTACGTAAGCCTGCTGTACAATGAAGGAGGTCGTGCTGAATCCGGCTGCTGCAACCAAATCCAGTGCTTCTTCAAACTTCCATTTTCCAAGTTGGTGTTTGTAGGATATTCCTCCACGTATGTAAGTATTGTTGTCGAGCGAAGTGAGTCCTTGCTGGTTGCTGACCTGCCAAAGAGGAGTATTGTCACCGGTATGCAGGGCTGCTCCATATTCTACGAATGAGGACAGCTGCTGTGCCAGCATCGTGTTCTTTCCTATGAACAAGAAAACCATCAGACAGAAAATAATACGCATAATAGTCTTTTGTTAAGTGTTTAGGTTTGTATACTCTTGCGAGGACAATTGTCTTTCTATTCTTGACGAGTATAGTTAAACGGTACAAAAGTAGAAATTTTTCCGGTAAAAATTCCTTCTCTTGCCAAAAAACCTTTTTCAAATACATTTTCAATGTGCAATGTTCATAATTTGTTGATAAGAAAAAAGCTCTGAAACTAGCGTATATCCGATATTTCCGCTACTTTTGTAGCATGATTGAATTAGCACAGCACATAGAAGTATTGTTATTGGAGAACGATTGTGTCATTGTTCCCGGTTTGGGAGGATTTGTAGCTCATTATACTCCGGCAATGAGAGTAGCGGAAGAGAATGTTTTTCTGCCCCCTACCCGTATTATCGGTTTCAATCCTCAACTGAAGATGAATGACGGCTTACTTGTACAATCCTATATGGCTGTCTATGATACTGATTTTTCTGATGCTACGCGGATTGTAGAAAAAGAAGTGGCGCATATATTCACTGCTCTCCATGAAGAAGGTAAGGTGGATTTGCCCAACATTGGCGAATTGCGTTACTCCATTCATGGTATTTATGACTTTGTTCCCTATGACCACAAGATAACCACTCCTTACTTATATGGGTTGGATAGTTTTGAAATGCAGGAACTGGCGGAACTGAAGAAACCGTACATGGAAAAGACCATCCGTTATTCTGTTCCAGTTGTGCCGGAAGACAAAAAGCGAAGGTTTGAGATTAAATTCAACCGTTCCTATTTGTCGAATGCGGTTGCCATGATTGCAGTGGTTGCCTTGTTTTTCTTTTTGTCTACACCGATAGAGAATACGGAAGTGGTTGAAGGAAATTATGCGCAATTACTTCCGAATGAACTTTTTGAGATGATAGAAAAGGAATCCCTTGCCATTAATCCGATTGTTGTTAGCCGGAAGGCCGACACTCCGAAAGCGTCGGCTCAAAAAAACACGGGGCAGAAGGCAAAGAAAAAGGTGGTTCCGGTTGCCGTAAGAGAGGTTAAGGTGGGCCAAGCTAACGCGCAGAATGCTCCGGTTGTTTCTCAGCCTAAGCAGCAGGCGGCAGAAGTGTCCTCTTCAACATCTGTAACAACAAAGAGTGAAATTCAAAAGACCCAGCTGGCGCTGGTCAAGGAACATATCGTGGAGTTCAACCGCCAGCGCGCCCGTCTGGACAGGACCGTGCGTCTGGGCGTGGCCTTCGTGGTCATGAAGAGCAATGCCCACGAGCTGGCCCTCCTGCCCTATTTCTCCACCTACTACAAGGTGAACGAGGTCAACATCTCCAACGTCATCCCCACGGACGAGCATACGGCCTCGGAAGTGCTCTACAACAACGTGGTGGACTGGGGCCTGGGCGATCCCGCGCCCATGGAAAGTTCGCCGCGCATCCACCTGCCGCTCATGGACTGGCAGGACCCGGCGGCTGCCAGGGCAATGTCCTGCACATAGCTTTTGACCTTTCCCTGCTCTGCCTGTTT
>OKRT01001221.1_pt1 | contig 12082 bp, 7 predicted proteins | sample 1601111 | NCBI WGS metagenome assembly OKRT01 (sample SAMEA3541572, study PRJEB24748) | human gut metagenome | biome: human gut; feature: human-associated habitat; material: faeces | place: China | collected 2012 | reverse complement strand
GGGTGTCAAGCGGTAGCCCCGGTCGGGAGCGCGGCGGATGCCTTCCGTGAATGTAGGATAGGCAGGTAAGTCATTGGATAAAGTGATAGTCATAGTATATAAGTGTTTTGTCACAAAGATAGCAAAACTACTGGAATACTATAAGTTTGAGGATATGTTTAGTGACATAAAGTTATATAAACTCAGTATAATATATTGTTGGTTTTTAGAAATACAGCGATGGCATGTGCTATGGGAGGCTCTCCGGATTTGTTTTAAGTAAAATAATTATTATTCAATACTAATAGAATAGTGATAATTGTCGCTTACAGGTATAGTATCTTCATAGTATACAGGTTTAGTCTTTATACATTTGGAGAACACGCTGTGCCATTTCTTTCATTTCTTGACGTAAGGTAACCGGAGCCATTACCTCAACGCTATCGCCAAAGGAACGTAGAAGTGAACGTAATTCATAGTTGTCTTGTACTTTCAGTCGAACCTCCCATTTGCCGTCGGCTTGTTTGCTGTTTAGCACAGATTGAGACTCATGCAGCGGCTTTGTTGTAATGTAATTCCACGCCTGGTCGGTAACGTGCAAAATGACATTTTCCACAGGGGCGCCTTCAACTACGGAAACGCCGACCACGTCACTAAAGAACTCTTCAAAATCAAAGTCATTGTCCAGAGGCTCAAAGGTTCGGGTCGTTTCCTTTATTCCTTCAATCCGGTCTATCGCATAGTTGGACATTTTATCGAAGTCTTTGCGTTTCGCCACCAAGAACCAGCGATTATTGTACTGTTTCAAGTGATAGGGGCTCACCACAACTGTTCTGACATCTTTACCGAATGGATGGTAATTTATTTCTATTACTTTCTTTGCTACAATAGCTTCGAATATGGGCTTGTACCATTTGTCTATACCTGTAAGGTATTGGTTGTGCTGGAAACTGACTGCCTTTTGAGTCTCACTGCCTAGTTTTGAAGTGGTATAAAGTTTCTTTTCCAGGTCATCCAGCCAGTCGAACTGAGGAACACCTTCAAAACGTTTCATGATGGCGGCGGCTTCGAGTATACAATCCATTTCTTCTTGGGAAGGACCGGATTCGGCCATAGTCTTTGAACCGACTGCATAACGGTAATACTTTTTATGGCCGTCTTGGATTCTGTCGATAATGACTCCGTACATCAATTCCATATCGTTCATATCGTCAAAGATTTGACGACGCTGTACTCCTTCGGCACCTTTTGAACCGCTATCACCATTCTGTCGTTCAAGTGCCATACGGCAGGCCTCGATGAGGTCGTTCATGTAGTATTTTCTGGTTCTGCTGCTAAAGCATTTGTCTAAAGCTCTGTATCGAGCCATCGCGTTTTTATTTGTTGCCATCGCCTTCTGTTTTATGACTGTTTTTTATTTTGGTACAAAGTAAAATAGCAACTGTGCATTCTTGCCGCACAGCTACTATAAATTTCACTTTTCCATGCGGAATAACACCCAGTCTGTCATGGCATAAAGTTTTCAATGTCTTCTGTCCGGATTAGTCTTTCGGGTTTATTCGTTATGTCTGGTTTCGTCTATGATTTCGCCGAATTTCTCTGCGGTTTCCTTGATGTCGGTGAACTCAGATCGTTTCATGCCGCTTAAGCCGGTACTTGTCCATTCGCTGAGGTCATCAGCAAAAACACCTTTGTTCATACGGTCCAGATAGTTTGCGGATAAACCGTCAGGCATATTTTTCAGATCCATCATGCCGATACGTTGTACAAAGTATGCATAATCGCCGTCGATGATGATGTTCTTGTGCGCTGCCATCTTATAGATTGACATCCAATGACGCTTTTTGGTGAATAGCGGAGTGTAACTTTGCGCTTTCAGAATGCTGCGTTTCAAAAGGTCCATCTTCTCTTCTTCGTTCATCTTGTTAATAGGACACTCTGCCACCTTTTGGACAGGCTCATCCTCTTCGGAATTATCCCTGCTGTAAGTATCCATTTCGTAAGAGGCTGCAGGAGCTGAAGGATACATAACAGGAACGGTGACTCCCGAATTGTCAAGTTCACAACCTGCCATTTCCAAGTCTGTAATGCTGACCATTACGGCATAGATATACATGCTGACCACCATGTGGATGGCTGGAGCAACCTCTGCATCGGGGAGTTCCGGAGCATGGTGAACGTTCTCGTTTCTCCACTTTGAAATACACTTGTAGTAGGTTTCAAAAGTGTTCAATTTCGGATTTTTGCCATGATTATAGTAGAGGTTATCTATTTCATGGAAAGTCTTTACAATGGCCACCCAACCGTCTGCACCTTTTGTAGACATAAATTGTTCTCCCTCTTTTAGGTAATAGAGTTTGCGGAGGAATGCCTCATACTTGGGCAACAATGCCGCGAATATCACTTTCAAGTCTACCGGCTCGTTCTCACCACGATAGAACTTGTTCAATTGATTTGGAATCATGGTGTTCAGACCATCCAAGTTTTTCACAGTATGGGTCTTCAAGATGGCGAAAAGACAATCGAGCACTTCTTCAAGTTCACGATAGCCGTGTCCGCAGAGTTCACTGAAAGTATCTTCTAGTTTCTCAAACATCACATCTTTAAGCAACTCCTCATTATATTCAAGCACGTTACTTGTATGGAAACTTTGCCCCAGGAAGGTTACCAGCATGTTTAAGAATTCCTCATTGAATGCTTGGTTGCTGTTGAGCAGTTTCTTCAAGTTGATATACTTGCCTAACTGTGTTGCGACTTTTTTGTTGAACTCCTTTTCTACCATCTTCAACAGGCTGGAACGAGAGTTTTCTGCGCTGAATGCCTGCTTTATGTTGGGGTCATTTCTCAACTGGCGCAGCAACTCAAGGATGATCTGGTCATTTTCGTTAAGAAAACCTTCATAAGGCTCGTTCATCATGTGGATGAGATGATCGAGATGATCAAACTCCTTCTCCCCGCCGCTAATGCCAGCAGTACTTGGAGGCGTCAGTTCACCATCTTCTCCTTCTAATGTGATACAGCCCTGTTCTGCCAGCTGGATACGATACTTGTCGAGGTCAATCTTTTCCAAGATGTCCAGTGGCAAAGTCTCCTTAGTATAAGGCAGGTATTTGTAGTAGAGCTTGCAGAACATGTAGAAACGTTCCAAGTCAGGGTCAAGGAATTTCATTAACTGAGCAAGCAATCCGTACTGGCGGATGTAACGGTTCACTTCCTTGCGGATGAGTTCCTGTTCCTCTTCAGGTAACGGTTTTACATATTCGTTTACCAGTTGTCCTAAGATAGATGGAATGCCGGCTATCTGTTGTTCATCTCCGCAGAGCAATAAGGTTACCACCTTATCTATATCGTTCTGTGTAAAGAGTTTCCTGCGCTCGATGTCATTCTTATATTCATAGATGTTCGACGGGTTATAGTTTCCTTGCAACCAGGTCGTATCATAGTAGGGCTCGAATGCAGCCTTTATGTCTTCGTGTTTGTTTACGAAGTCGATAATCAGGGTATCTTGCTTGTCGGGATGGCAGCGGTTCAAACGACTCAGCGTTTGGATGCACTGCACACCGCCTAGCTTTCTGTCTACAAACATAGTATGGAGTAAAGGCTGGTCGAATCCGGTCTGGAACTTGTCGGCTACGACTAAGAACCTTTGATTAGGCTGTTTGAATTCAACGGCAATGCCGTTGTCTTTGATTCCGAAGCCGTTTATTTTCTCCTCTGTATATTTGTTGCCATTGATTTCTACTTCACCACTGAATGCCACAAGTGCTTTTATCTCGCCATTGTATTTCTCTTTCAACCGGCGTGTGATGGCTTGGTGGAACAATATGGCGTTGGCGCGGCTGGAAGTCACTACAATGGCTTTGGCCTGCCCTTTCATCTTTTGGGCAGAGTGCTGCATGAAGTAGTCTACCATCATATTGGCTTTGTAGTTGATGACGTATGGGTGCTGGTTCACATATTGCATCATCAAACGGAGTGCGTTCTGCTTTTCGTATTCAGGTGTGTCTTCAGGAAGGTCTATCTTGCTTACCAGCTCAAACATGGTCTGGAAGGTGGTATAGTTTTTCAGCACGTCAAGGATAAAGCCTTCCTCGATGGCTTGTTTCATGGAATAGGTGTCGAATGCCTTTCCGTTACGGCCATAGAGTGCAAAAGTCTGTGACTTTGGTGTGGCTGTGAAAGCAAAGTAACTGATATGGCCGCTATTGATGCTGCGGGCAGCTTGCAGTTCGGCCAACATTTGGTCTTGCATATTGTTCTCGGCTTCACGGCTCTCAATTCCAAACTCTTCTACTGTTTCGCGAAGTTCATTCTTGTCGGTGAGAACTTGACGCACATTGTGCGATGCTTGCTTGCCAAAGGCTGTATGCGCTTCGTCTATGATGACAGCGAAGTGTGAACCGGCAGCCTCCTTCAACTTAGGTAATGCAAAGCTGAACTTTTGTTCCGTGGAGATGATGATGCGGTGACCGCCTTCTGCTAATGCCTTTGCCAGATTACGTGAACCTTTGCGGATGTCTTTCACAGTACCGGCTACTTCTTCCATTCCCTTTATTTCATCGGCAATGTTCCGGTCAAGCACAATACGGTCGGTAATCATAATAACCGAATCGAATACCGGGGTGTTGTCTACATTCTGAAGGTTTGCCAGTTGGAAGGCCAGCCATGACATGCTCTTTGTTTTGCCTGAACCTGCTGAGTGCTGCACGAGATAGGTTTGCCCTACACCTTTCTCGCGCACGTCGCTAATGATGTTGCGTACGCAACGCAACTGGTGATAACGGGGGAATATATAGAACGGTTCACCCTTCTTAGGTGTAATGTGTTTAATGAAATGCTGAATGAGATTTAGTAAAGAATCAGCTTGCAGCACCTCTTTCCACATATAGCAGGTCGGATAATCTCCTTCTACTTGTGGATTCACCGTTTCCTTGTTGAATGGGAGGAAGCGTGTATTATCGCCGGCCAACTGGGTGGTCATCATCACCCGGTTGTTATCCATGGCGAAATGGACCAGGCAGGTGCGAAGCATACGGTTCTGCGGGTGGCGGTTGGTCTGATATTGGTGCATGGCGTTTACCACAGTCTGACCGGTAGCTTCGTTCTTCAGTTCCAGAGTAATGATAGGCAGACCGTTTAACAGAATGCAGAGGTCGAGTTCGTTATCCTTATCGAAGCCCTGCGTGCTGTACTTCATCTGGCGAACCACGCTGAAGATATTTTTCTTGTAGAGGTGGTCAGCATCATCATCATCAAGGGTCATCTTCGGTTTGAAAGCTGCCAACCGGATGCGTCGGCCTTGCAGCATGAAGCCATTCTTCAACAGTGACAGCAAACTTTCACCACGATTAATTTTCGTGTTGATAGTTTCAATCACAATGTTGAGCGCATCTTGTTCGTCTGCGAAACTTTGAGTGATAAGTTTCTGCCACATAGGTTGCTCGCGCAAAAATTGTAAAAGCATATCTGAGTCCACCAACTTTTGAATATTGAAATCCTTTGGTGTGCGTTGATTGTACATCTTGCTTCCTGCAAGGTATTCTGCTATGTGTTTCTCAAAGAGAGTTTCGTTTAGTAGTTCAAACATATCGGTTCATATTTTTCGTTTTATGATTGCAAAGCTCGTATATAACCGTGCAGTGTTTCTGCACAATTTACTCTTCTATTGCATTTTCTATGTCTTCAATACTTGGCAGTTTCTCTGCCAGTGTCTTTTTCAGTACTTCATCAAGTTCATAGGTTGCTATTCCCAACGGTCGGTCGATGCCTTCAAAAGCCCATTTAACCACCGTCTCGTTTTTCGACTTGCATACCAGCAGTCCTATACTGGGGTTGTCATTATCATCTTTCAAAAGATGGTCTGCCGCCGACACATAGAAGTTGAGTTTACCGGCAAATTCAGGCTCAAATTCCACGACTTTTAGTTCAAGCACGACATAGCATTTCAGCTTTGTATGATAGAATACCATATCCGGAAAGTAGCTGGTTCCACCAGGCATGCGAAGTTCCATCTGACTTCCAACGTATGCAAAACCTGTACCTAATTCCAGCAGAAAACGACGGATATTGTGTTCTAAGGCTTCTTCAAGCATGTGTTCATTGTATGGTTTTCGCAATGTGAGGAAATCGAAGTTATAAGGGTCTTTCAATATTTCTTGTGCCAGTTCATCTTGTGGTTGTGGCAACTTATCGTTGAAATTGGTCTGCGCTTTTCCTCGTTTTTCATAAAGACTTGCTTTCTGCATATTCATCAGCGTGGCGCGACTCCAGTTGCCGGCAATCACTTCGTTTATATAGAATAATGCTTCGTTCACAGTCTTACTCTTTGCCATGATTTCAATGTGATGTCCCCAGGGCACAAGAGCGAATTTTTGTGGCATGGATAATTCGCCAACAAGTTGTTGGCAAATTGACTCATCATCGCTTGTATAGAATCTGAACCACTGTGCCGCATACCGCAAGTTGGTGTATGATAATCCTTTCATACCAGGAAACTCATCTCGCAAATCAAAGCTGAGCTGTTGCAAAACACCACTTCCCCATGCTTGTTCCGCTTTCATCTTTACAATGTCACGACCTAAGCTCCAATAGAACTCCAGCAGCGTGCTGTTTACTTTGATGGCGGCTTTTATCTGACTGTTTCGCAAACGAGATTTGATATCGGCAAACCATTGCTTATATTCTGCGGTTATAGCAAATTTATCTCGCTTTACGAAATGAGGTTCTTCTTCTTTATTATTGCTTGCTTTCATGGTCTTATGCTTTATGTGTCAGCTTACTTTTATCTTGCCTGTCACTACGTTGGTAATGAGGCTTTGTTTCAGTTCTTGAAGATAAGCAATTTTTTTCTTTTGGGTAGCGATAATGTGGTCAATCTTTGAACATTTTGTATCTAAGTATGTGCTAATCTCTTTCTGTTCGGACATAGGAGGTAAGAGAATATTTACTTGTGACATGATTCCTTGAGTTATACTATAGACTTTTATACCACTTACTCTACAACGAATTTGTGAACGCCATACATTTGACCTAAATAAATAAGCTAAGTATTTGCAATCTCTTTCTCTTGTTTTATATATAATGGTATGATAACCAGCATAAATAGGATTAGTTGTATCATTATAAACACAATTTCCACATCCTTCTAAATCTTCTGAAGTATCTGCAAAAATAAAATTTCCTTGTTTTACCAAAGCGGAATCTCCATTTTTAGCAAGTTCCCTTGGGATAAATCTTATTCCTTCTTCAAAAAATCGTACACTCTTATTTTCTTTTGAGTGGATTTGACCATAGCTCATTACAGGAACACCAGTTGCTGTTAAGTCTGCTTTTGAAAATGTAAGTCCTTTGCATAATTTGCCATAATATTTAAAAGGCATAATTTTCCAATGTTCCGGGATTTCGCCAATCCATTTCATTCCACTATCTTTTAGTGGTGCATTGGGATTCAGTCCTCGTATCACGGCACGAGTGATAAGTGATTGTTTAAGTTCATCAAGGTATTCTATTTTCTTTTCTGCCTTAGCAATCATCTTGTCAATCTTCTCGGTCTTGACATCAAGGTAGGAGGCAATGGATTGCTGTTCGGATAACGGAGGAACAGGGACTTTTAATTTTCTGATTATATCTTGGCTTATATTAGGTTGTCCACCTCCAAATGATGATAATAGTAATTCTTCTTTAGCTATGATAAATGAATAAAAAGTATACTTTGGGCATATTCTTTTAGATGGTACAATTATACAACAGGCTTGATTGGTTGCTGTCTCTATATCAAGTAAACCAACTTTACCAATTGTTGCTCCATACATTGCAATCACAACAGAATGAATAGGATAGAACTTCATTTTGCATTCATCTACAGCTTTTGGGGTTATTTTCTTACTTGTTTCAGTTATCAATCCATTATTTAAATCACCTGTTTGAAGCCAGTTAAGACCTTTTTCTGAATAATAGTCTTCACGCGAGGATAATGGCGTTGTACCACTTCCTATTATTGGATGTACACGTGATATCTTTATCGCCTCCCAATGATTGGGTATTTCTCCAATCCATTTCACCCCACTATCTTTATAAGCATCATATTTCTTCATCATCCCTCTTTTTAATCATTCAACAATGAAGATAATTCCTGTTCTTCATCTTCTTCAAGTGCCCGAATATCCGCAAGGATATCCTCTACTGAGCGTAGCGGCTGATATTCATAAAACAGTTTTGAAATAGGGAACTCGCAACCTATCTTATCTTTCTCTCTATCCATCCATGCGTCAGGAGCAAAGCGAAGGACTTCGTTTTGAAAATACTCTTGAATATCCGTCTTGAATGGAATCGATTCATAGTCACGCAAATTAGTGTCAGCGACCAAGTCGCTGTTATCATCAAGTGGTATGACATGAACCTCGGGGGCAGTTTCAGACACTTCACCAAAGAAGGTGCGACAATCTTTGATAAGTTTTGCGGTAGTCTTTATCTTTTTTGACTCCAAGTAAGCAAAGAACTCAGCATCAGTGCGCTCTGTATCAATATCGTCCAATGCAACGATGTTTGCCAAAGCTTCGCTCTGTTTCTTTTCATCGAGCGCAGCATATTTTGTCTTCACATCCTTGTATATAAGACGGAGAGGACGTTCAACGGTAATATAAGTATAGAAGAAATCGTCCTTATCCATAAGTTTTGCATTGTCGCAAGTCTCAAAAGCATGGTAGATACGACCTATTTCACTTCGACCGTAATCGCTGACCAAGACATTTTTCATACCGAGATTCTTGCGCATAGGCTGTACGTACTCGTCTTTAGCTGCATTTATCAGTAGCACTTTATTCTTGTGGCTTTCGGGTTTCTTGTTATCAAATATCCAAAGGTAGGTAGCGATACCTGTGCCATAGAACAAACCACCGGGCAAAGCAATGATAGCGTCAAGTAAATCATTGTCAAGCATGTGCTTGCGAATATTGCTCCAGCCGGAACCTGCACCACCGTTAAACAATGGTGAGCCATTAGAGAGAATGCCTACACGACTGCCTTTGGGGTCCATCTTATGGAGCATGTGCAAGGTGAATAGTAACTGACCATCGCTTTTGTCGGGCAGTCCCGGAGCAAAGCGGCTGTTTTTATCTTCCGCTTCGGCAGAAACGGAGTCGTATTCACGTTTCCAGTCCACACCGTACGGAGGGTTCGCCAGCATAAAGTTGAATTTTTGGTCGCGGAACTCATCGACAAGAAGCGTGTCACCTACAGCGATACCCTTTGCTTCGTCCCCCTTCATGATAATATCACTCTTGCAGAGTGCGTATGTTTTGTCGTTTAATTCCTGACCAAACAGGTTGACAGTTACATCCACTCTACGCTCCTTTGCTGTTTCCTCTATGGTGTCCTTGGTCAATGTCAGGATGCCGCCTGTACCACAGCAGGGGTCATACACAGAGATTATCTTCCCATCTTGGTAAATCTTATCTTCTTGGCCGAGCAAGGTAATCTCCGTCATCAAGCGGACGATGTCACGAGGAGTATAGAACTGACCGGCACCGATACCTACAGATTCTTTTGCGTAACGAATGACAATTTCGAAAACAGTACCCATCATGTGGTTGTCTACTTTGTCGGGACTGAGGTCGATGTTCAGTACAAAAGCTTTAGTCACTTGGAGCAGCAGGTTCTTGCGGGCAAGGTTTGAGAAGATGTCGCTCAGGCTTGCGTTTTCACCTTTACCGGTGAAGTTTTTCAGAATCTCACGGATGTTTGGACTGAAACCTTCAAGGTAGGTCTTAAAGTTGTTCGTCAAGTCGGCAGGAACTGTTATCAACTTAGAGAGTGACAGACCACTCGTGTTGTAGAATTTGTAGCCGGCAGCATCCATGAGCATCGGCATCATATTGTCGATATCCTCTTGTGAGGTCTGACCAAGTTCTTCAAGCTGCTTCATGTTAGTTGCCACAAGGGCCTCTGAACCTACAAGTACGCAGTCCAGACGGCGGAGGAGAGTGAACGGAAGGATTACATCCTCCACGTCCTTATTGTCATATACATTGCGAAGGAGCTCCTTCACGTTCCATATCATCTGACCTAATTCTTCTGCTGTCATATTGGATTTTTCATTGTTCGTTTCTAGTCATATTGTGTATAGTCTTTTACTCAAATACAAAAATAGTGGATTATTCTCAAATTCTTTTCTCGTTGACTAAAAATCTATTTCCGTTTACCAATGTCTTTTTCCAAGTTGCTTCTTGGGCATAGCTAAGTCTTTTTATACAGCATACTAAGACGCCCCATTGCAATAGGATATACGTTCTGCTGTCGTAGGATGTAGTAAACATTTGTATAAAAAGCCTTAATAATACGGAAGAAAGGCTTTGTATCTGTGATGAAGTTTTAGGGGATCAGCAACGAACTGTCTCCATAGCTCAGGAACCTGAAATCATGTTCCAAAGCATAGTCATAAATCTTTCGCCAGTTTCCTCTCACAAAGGCAGAAACCAATAGCAGTAATGTACTTTGTGGTTGATGGAAATTGGTGACCATTTTCCGGACTATTTTGTATTGATATCCCGGTGCGATGATAATTTGAGTATTGCTATGCAACGCTTCCATTTCGTGGCGGTGCAGATAATCCAGAATTTGTTGCAGGGCTTCCACTGGAGTCAGTTCATTCTTATCTTCATAGGGCATCCATTGCTGTACGTGCAATTCGTTTTGGGCGGCATCAGGGTTATGGTGGATAAGGACCCCGATATAATAAAGACTTTCCAGGGTGCGTACAGAAGTGGTTCCTACCGCAATGGCTTTTCCATTATGGGCGATTAGTTTTTCAATGGTATGCTTGCTTACAGAAATGTATTCCGTATGCATCTCATGTCCCTCTATCTCTTCACTTTTTACGGGCTTGAAAGTACCTGCGCCTACGTGTAAAGTCAGTTCCTCACGGTCAATTCCCCGTTCGTCCAGCGCTGCCAGTACTCTTTCCGTAAAATGAAGCCCTGCGGTACTGGGACGGGCACAGGCCATGAGCGCCCGTCCGCAGTCCCGCAGGCCGGCCTCCAGGACCTCGTCCACCGTACCGCCGCCCCTGTGGAGCCCCAGGTAGCGGCGCGCCTCCTTCCAGTCGATCTCAGCCACGGGGCCGGATGATATCCGAGAGGTTGGCCATGATCCTGGCCGCCACATCGGGCTTGTTCATCGTGTAGATGTGGATGTGCTCCACCCCGTGGGCGACGAGGTCCACGATCTGTTCTGTGGCGTAGGCGATGCCCGCCTGCCGCATGGCGGCGGGGTCGTCGCCGAAGCGGTCGGCTATGCCTTGGAGCCGCGGGGGCATCACAGTGCCCGAGAGCTCACAGGAGCGGCGGATCTGCTTGACGCTCATCACCGGCATGATGCCCGCGATCACCGGCACCGTGATCCCCTTCGCCAGCACCCGGTAGAGAAAACGGTAGAGCACATCGTTGTCAAAGAACATCTGGGTGGTGAGGAAGTCCACCCCCATGTCCACCTTCCGCTTCAGGAAATCGATATCGTCCTCCCGGTGGGGACATTCCACGTGCCCCTCGGGATAGCAAGCCGCGCCGATGCACAGCTCCTTTCCGCCCTCCAGGCTTCGGATGTGGCCGATGAGCTCACTGGCATAGTGGTAGTGTTCCGGGGAAGGGAAGTCCGCATCCCGGGGGATATCCCCCCGGAGCGCCAAGATGTTCTCGATCCCCGCGGCGCGGAGGGCAGCCACCATAGAGGATATCTCCTCCCGGGTGGAGGACACGCAGGTGAGGTGGGCCAGGGCGGGGACATGATAGGTGTCCTGCAGCCGTACGGCGATCTCCTGGGTGCGCTTGGACGTGCTCCCGCCCGCCCCGTAGGTAACGCTGATAAAATCGGGTCTCAGCGCGGCGGTGTCCCGGAGGACGCCGCCATCCCTCATCATCCGTCAAATGCCAGTGAAAGACGTTCATCTTGTGCATAGCCAGCCAATCGATACAGTTTTTAATAAAATCTACCGAATAAACCTGACGGCATACATCCAGTGAAAATCCACGCCATCCGAACCGGGGATAATCTTCAATTTGCCATCGGCCTCGGTCATTTTCCGGTAGAGTTCCTGAAAAATATCATCACC
>OKRT01001219.1_pt1 | contig 12087 bp, 6 predicted proteins | sample 1601111 | NCBI WGS metagenome assembly OKRT01 (sample SAMEA3541572, study PRJEB24748) | human gut metagenome | biome: human gut; feature: human-associated habitat; material: faeces | place: China | collected 2012 | reverse complement strand
GATCAGATCATCCCGAAGATGCTCCCCTTCGGTGATCCGCCCATCCGGAACAGTCCGGGAAGGTCCGCCCACTGGAGGCCGTCCGGGGGGCGACCGGCGAACTGAAATCACGCGTGCGCCGCAACAGCCGCCGCACATCGTACCGGCCCCGGCAAACTTCTGAACCCCTTGCTTTCCCTGTAACTAAAAACCATACTTCTATCCACCATCCGGAGTATACCAAACACTTAGATACAACTTTATTTTTTGATATAGATCAAATTCTTCTGTAAAGAAACGTATTATTTTTGCACTCCGAAAATTTGATTACAATGAAAAAGAGCCTTATCGCTCAGCAAATATTATCACGCGAATTTCAAGATAAACGGCGACGAACAGGTATATCTGTTCAAAAACGGCGAACTCTGTGACGGCGTGTGTCTCAAAGGCACGAAGATAGGTCAGAGCCTGACCCGCGCATCCGACAGAGCGGGCTTTTGGACGAATACCGCACCGTCACCGAGATATACGGACGGCGACAGCCTTTGTTACGCGGTTGCTTCCGAGCCCGTGATAGAAACGAAATCGGGCGTTTACGATGCGGCTGTAACGGTCACGATATCGGGCGAGGGCGATATTTATTACACGCTTGACGGTTCCGACCCGACCGTTTATTCCAAAAAATATACAGCCCCTTTTGAACTTGCGGAGACGAAGTCCGTTCGCGCAGTCTCGTACTCCGCGGGAAAAATAAGGTCAACGGCGGCGGCTGCGACTTACATCGTGGGTGAGGACAACACGCTGCCCGTTATGACTCTTTGCGTGGACAGGGACGACCTTTACAGCAACGAAAGCGGAATTTATGCGACGGGCTACAACGCTTCGTCCGAATTTCCGTATCTGGGCGCGAACTTCTGGAAACCGTGGGAAAAAGAATGCACGGCGGAGTTTTTTGAGAACGGCGACGGCTTTTCGATAGACTGCGGCATACGCATTTTCGGCGCGTATTCGCGCGCGGACGATAAAAAGTCGTTCCAACTCAAATTCAGGGATATGTACGGTCAAAGCGAACTTGTGTATTCCGTTTTTGACGAACTTGACACGGTAAAAAGTTTTAAGGCGCTGGTGCTTCGTGCGGGTTCGCAGGATTACGCTTACGCGATGCTGCGCGACGAGTTTTTCACAAGCCTGCTCAAAAGTCATTCGGAAAACCTTTACGTTCAGGCTTATAAGCCCTGCAACCTCTATGTCAACGGCGAGTATTTCGGCATCTACTATTTCCGCGAAAAGGTCAATTCGGATTACGTTGCCAAACATCTGAACGCCGCCGAGGAGAACACCGACCTGCTTGTGGGCAGCGAGGCTGTGATTTACGGTTCGCGGGAGGAATTTCAGGAACTGCGCGAATTTGTGGAAACGCACGATATGCGCAACGCGGAAAACTACAAATACGCGGAAGAACGGATAGATTTTGTCAGCCTTATAGATTTTACGATAGGCGAATACTATTCGGGCAACCAGGACAACGGCAACGCAAAGTGGTTCCGCAACACCGCAAGCGACGACACGCGCTGGCATTGGATATACTACGACCTCGACTGGGGCTTTTATTACGACACACCGCTTGATTTTTACCTGCGCAAACACGGGCAGGCGGAATACGGCTTTGCAAAGATAAACGCGCTTATCGGCAACCTGCTTGACAATCCCGACTTCCGAACGCTGTTTTTGGAGCGAATGTCCTACCATATTAAAAATACGTTCAGCGAAGAAGTCGCTCTGGCGCACCTGCAAAGCATTGTGGATAAGATAGAACCCGACATGAAGCGCGAATGCGAACGCTGGGACAAATCGTATGCGGGCTGGGAAAAAGAAGTCGAAAAGGTCAGAACGTATATAAAGGACAGAAAAGCGTTCATGCTGCCCGAGATAAAAGCATGGTTCGGGCTTTCGCAGGAAGAATTTGACAAGTATTTCGGATAAAGCGTTTCGCGCTTTTCCGAAACCGAAATGTAAGGAGCTGAAAATATGATCTCCGAAAGAATAATCACAACGTCTTATTCCGCGTCGCAGGTGACTCCATGCGGCTGGCAGGCGGCAAACCTGCGCTTGCAGGCGGACGGGCTTTTGGGCAATCTTGACCGCATTTTGCCTGAGGTGAAAGAATCCCGCTGGCTCGGCGGCAACAGCGGCGATTATGACAGTCTTCCGCTTTGGCTTTCGGGCTTTGTGCCCACGGCGTGGCTCATCTCCGACATCGAAATGCAGGAGCGCGCGGAACTTTATATCAAAAAACTGCTTGAAAACAACAAAAACGGGTTCATTCCGAAAGGTAAGAACGAAAAATTCGACATCGCGTCTCTTTTTGTTCTGCTGAACGCACTCTGCGACTATGCGGAGGCGAGCGGCAACGGCGAGGTTGACGGATATATACTTGCCGCGCTCAAAGAACTCGATGTTTATACGGACACGCACGTTCTTTCCGAGAAAGCGTCGCTTTGCTGGGCGGACGCGCTCCGTCCGATAGCGAGGGAGACAGAAAAAACGGAAGACCGCTCCCTGCGTCGGCTTGCAAAAAAACTTGCGTGCATGGGCTTTGACTGGCTCGGATTTTTCGATGGCTGGGACTATGCCCACGTCGCCGCTTCCGACCTGCCCGCGTCGTTTTTAACTGACATACACAACAATATTCAGGCGGTCAAGACCGCCGCCGCGCTTGCCGATTTTTACGGCGACGAAAGTTACGTTGACCGCGCGTTTGAGATGATATACACGCTTGAGCGTTTCCACGGCTCGGCGATAGGCATGATAACCGGTGACAGCCGTCTCGGCGGCAAAAGCGCATCGAGAGGACTTGACACGGACGCGCTCTGCGAATATATGTCGGCGCTTGCCGCGCTGCTCAAAACGTCGGGTTCGGTGGCCATCGCTGACAGGCTCGAACGCTTGGCGTACAACGCTTATCCCGCCGCGTTTTCCGCGGATATGTGGGCAAAACAGCGCGTGCAGCTCGTCAATCAGATACAGTGCGGCGCGGACGGCGAACACCCGTTTTCGACCGCGGACAAAAGAGCGGGACTGTTCGGGCTCGGAAACGGCAAAAAATGCTCCGTCGCAGCATTCTGCAAAGGTTATGCCGCATTTTGCGGCGTTTGGTTTCTCAAACATGAAAACGGCATATATATTTCTTCGCTTGCGCCCGCAACGCTTGAAACAACGATAGACGGCGCGAATGTAAAAGTTGAGGTCGGCGGCGAATATCCGTTCCGCAACACTTCAAAAATAACCGTTACGGTTTCTTCGCCCGTCACGTTTACGCTGGGCGTCCGCATTCCCGGTTGGACGGAAAATATGAAAATAGGCTCGGGCTCGGAGATGCTTATGCCGCGCAAGAGCGAGTTTTACACGTTCAAAGGCACATGGACGGACTCGACCGTTTTCAGCCTTGACACGAACGACAAATTCAGATTGAACAGACTGCCCGACGACCTTTATATCGTCAGCCGCGGCGCGCTTTACTATGTCGTGCCCGTAGCGGCGGACAAGGCTTATACCGAGGGCAACACTTATCCTTACAGCGAATACGAACTTTCCGCAAGCGGCGGCTGGAACTTTGCCGTGCTTGCCGAGGACAAGGACAGATTTTCGAAATCCGTCACGTTTGAGGATAAGCCGCTGACATCGTTCCCGTTCTCGTCGGCTACGCCCGCAGTCGAAATGTTCTGCTGCGGCAAACGCATACAGTGGGGCATAAAAGACGGCGCGGCTGTCAGAAAACCGCTTGCCGTCGCGGCTTCCGACAAAAAGGAGATGCTCCGTTTTATACCTTACGGCGCAACGGAACTCCGCATGGCGGCTCTGCCCGTCATAACGCAGAACGTCTGATAAGGCTTTCGGCACAGAAAAGGATCAAACGAAAGTTGCCGCAACGCGGCGAACGCAACATATTTTTACTCTGAGGACATCGCATTGGAAAACGAAAACAAGAACCACGCCACACAAGATAACAAACCCAAATTTTCATTCCGTCCCGCGGAAACCCCCATAGAAGACTTTCCTCTTGCGGAGGAGGAGGACGAAACGCCGACTTCCGACGGTTGCGGCTATTCCGATTTCGAAGCTGACGACGGAGACGACGACTATCCCGAGGAAAAGCTGTCTTTTCGCGAACGCCTCGCAAAAAGAAGAGCGGAGACGGAAGCCTCAAACGCTGCGGAGCAGGCGGCATTTGACGAAGACGATGAATATGAAGAGCACGAGGAGAAAGACCGCGCGCCGCGTCCGTCTTTCCGTGAACGTTTCGCCAAAAGCAGAGCCGCGCAAAAAGCCGCAGAAGAGGAAACAGATGAAGACAAAGAGGACGAAAAGCCCTCTTTGTCTCTGCGTGAACGCCTTGCGAAAAGACGTGCCGAGCGCGAAGCGGCGGAAGCCGCGGAGGACGACGAATACGACGACGAGGACGAAGAAGAATTACGTCCGACCCGCCGCCGCATAGCCGTGCGGCAGTCCGAAACTGCCGTAAGATCCGTTCAGAGAGCGGAAAAGCCTGTTGCGGATAAGCCTGCGCAGAGAGCGGAAAAACCCATCGAAAGACCCTCGGAGGACAGACCCACGGCAAAGAAAACGGACAGCCCCGTAAAGAATAGGCGAAACCATGCTCCGACCGCAGTCGAAAAAACGGCTCAAAACAGAAAGCCCGCTAATCAAGAAAGCGGTTCGGGAGATAAGAATAAATCAAAAACGTTCCCCGCGTTTTCGGGCAGCGAACTCAACGCGGGCGGTGCGGACGAAAACGTCAAAAAGCGTTTTGTCCCGATAATCGGCGCGTTTGCCGCATTTATTGCGGTGTGTGTGATTTTTACGCTGTGCGCATCTGTTATGACGAGAAAGACCGTTACCGGCAGCCGCGTTTACATCAGCGAAATAATGACTTCGAATTCTTCGAGCGTGCCCGCGCCCGACGGTGAATTTTACGATTGGATAGAACTTTGCAACCCGACCGACGAAGCTGTTGACGTTTCGGGCTTCGGTTTCGGGCTTGATTCCGCCGCTGCGGTGTGGACGATACCGAGCGGAACGGTGATCCCCGCAAAAGGGTACGCGCTTGTGTTCTGCGCGGGCAGAGCGGGAGACTCGGGCAGAGTGGGCGAAGTTTACGCCACGTTCCGTCTTTCCAAAAAGGGCGGCGAGGAACTGACGCTTTTGGCGTCTTCGGGCAAAACGATAGATGCTCTTAAAACCGAGACGTTGGACAGAGGCAAGACGATGTACCGCGTCAAAGAGGGTTCTTCCTTTGAGATCGGCGGCGACCCGACTCCGCTTTTCCCGAACACGGAAGAGGGCAGGGCAAATTACCTTGCGTCGCTTTATGTGGACGGCGACCCGATAAAGATAAGCGAAATAGCTCCGAAAAACCATATCGGGCTTACCGATTCTTTCGGTGAGACGTCCGACTGGATAGAGCTTCACAACACGTCGGATACGGAAGTCAATCTTAAAGGCTACAAACTTTCCGACAGTGCGGAAGAGCCTTATGCATGGTCGTTTCCCGATGTGACGGTCGAATCGGGAGGTTACATATATGTTTTCTGCTCGGGCAGAGACGTTGAAAAGGGCGACGAGATACACTCCGATTTTGTGCTGTCTTCAAAGAGCGGAACCGTGGTGCTTGCGCGTCCCGACGGCGGGATAGTTGACCATGTGGAATATTCGGGCGTTGAGACGAATGAGTCCTACGCCGACGACGAAAACGGCAACTTTACCGCAACTCCGTGGCAGACTCCCGGCTTTGCAAATACGGTTGACGGCTATGAAAAATATGCCGAAACGCTGAAAATGCCGAGCGGGCTTATTATCAACGAGGTCATGGTCGGCAACGAGAAATACTGCGCGCATAACGGCGGCAGATATTACGACTGGATAGAACTTTACAACGCTTCCGACGCGGATATAGACCTTTCCGAATATACTCTTTCAAAAGAACTCTCCGATCTCGGCGCGTTCACGCTGCCGCAGCGAACGCTTCGCCCCGGCGAATACGCTCTTGTTATGTGTTCGGGCGACGAAACGCTTTCGACGTCGAGTTATATCCATGCGAATTTCAAGATAGACAACGACGGCGAAGAACTGTTCCTTTCAAAGAATGACACGGTCGTTGACAGCGTATACTTCTCAAATATCAGGGCAGGCTATTCGTTCGGCCGTTCAAGTCTCGGCAACGGCTTCTACAATTTGAGCCAGCCCACGCCCGGCTATGTCAACGGTATGGGTATAAGACAGGTTTCGTCAGCACCCTTTACAGACACGGCGGAGGGCGTTTACAACAATGTAGCGAACGTCAAAGTCGCGTTGTCCGCTTTCGGCGACGCGACGGTTTACTATACGACCGACTGCACCGAGCCGACATATACAAGCACGCAGTACCTCGGCGAACTGACGCTGGACAAGACTACCGTTGTCAAGGCTGTGGCATACGAAAAAGGAAAACTGCCGTCTGCGGTGGTGACGCTGAGTTACATCGTCAACGAAAATCACACGCTGCCCGTTATCAGTCTTTCGGCAGACCCCGACGACCTTTTTGATTATTACACGGGCATTTACGCCGACGGTCCGGGTTACACATACGAGTTTCCGCATAAAGGCGCAAACTTCTGGCAGGACTGGGAGCGCGACGCGCATGTAGCGTTTTTTGCGGACGGGGAAGACGGGTTTTCGCTTGACTGCGGCATAAAAATGTTCGGCAACTACGGCAGAGCATACGACCAGAAGCCGTTTCAGATAAAATTTAAGAAGAAATACGGAACGTCCGAACTGCATTACAAAATGTTTGAGCAGTATTCGGATATGTCGGTTTTTGACGCGCTTGTTTTGCGCTGCGGTTCGCAGGACAGTTACCGTTCACGCTTTCGCGACGAACTGTTTACATCGCTTGTCACGGACAGTTCCAGCACCTTGCTTTCACAGGCATACCGCGCCTGCGTGCTTTATCTGAACGGACAGTATTGGGGCGTTTACTATATCCGTGAAAAGGTTGACGAGAACTTCCTTGCGCAGCATGAGAATTACGGTCCCGATTCTTTCACCATGCTTTACCGCAACGGTGAAGTCATTATGGGCGATACTGACGAAGGCTATGCGTCGCTGATATATTTTGTAGAGACGCACGACATGACGCTCAAAGAAAATTATGATTACGTCTGCTCTCGGATAGATATTCAGAATTACATAGATTTCAAGATTTTTCAGGCTTACAGCGGCAACTACGACCTGCACAATATCAAGTATTACAAGAGCGATGCCGAGGGCTCGGACGGCAAGTGGCGGTGGATATTCTACGACCAGGATTACGCGTTCCGTGAACTCGGAGATTCCGTTGCGCGCACCGTCGAAAGCGGATATCACTTTATCAGCAACACTCTTATCCGAAATCTGCTGAAAAATCCCGACTGCCGCGCTTTGTATCTTTCGCGTATGTCCGAACTGTTTTCTTCGGCGCTTTCCGCAGATACGGTGCTTGCAAAAATAAACGCCCTTTATGAAGAATCTCTTCCCGAAATGCAGCGCCATTGCGAACGGTGGTCCCTTTCGTTCGACAACTGGAAATACGAAGTCGATGTGCTTCGCCGCACCGTAAGCGACAGCGGTTCAATCGAGGGGCTGGGCGGTCTCAGTTACGGCGGCAGCCGCATTGCGCAGGTGCTTGCAAACCTGAAAAGCACGCTGTATCTGACCGATGAAGAATACAACAAGTATTTCGGCGGTCTCAGCATAGGTTAACGGCGCAGCGCTTATTGCACGCCCAAACAGATAGGTTTTTTGCAGCCTATGCACAAATGTGCTTCACAGATAATGAAAGGGGATATATCATGTCCAAAACAGACAACATTCTCCGATATCTTTCATGGTGGGCGATAGTCGCTTCCGTCGGCTCGCTCGTTATGCTTTCTTTTGTCAGCACAACATTCTTTATTCCGGGCGCGAACTTTGTAGCCACCATGTTTTTACTGCTCGGTATGACAGGCAGTTTTCCTCTGCTGCTCGCTTCCGCAGTTTTGCTGCTGCTGTATTTCTTCGGCGCAAAGGGCGTCAAAATGCGCTCCGCGTGGCTGCCTGCCGTTATCGCCGTGCCCGTGCTTGCGGACTTTGTTATGTTCTTTTACTACCTGTTCCGGGTTATCCTTTTCGGCGTTGATTTTACATGGCAGACCGTGCCCTCGTTTATTTACGCCGCCGCCGTCGCGGTCTTTCTCGTCCTTTATTATGTCGGACTTGTCAAAGAGCGTAAGGGTAAACAAACGGATATATAAATATGAAGATAAAGAAGCAGGTTGATGATGTTTGACCTGAACAAGGTATATTCTGCCGAAAACGGAACCAACATTTTTTTTAAATACATAAAACCCCCGAGCGGACGGAAAATGTCTGCCCGGGGGACTTTTATTTGCGTTCTCGCCGCGCATTTCTAAAACATAGACATCAAGGGCGCGCGTCGGCTGATGCCGAAAACTCGGACTGTGTTTCAGCCGTCTGTTTTCTGTTCAAGCCGCATATTTTCGTCGGAGAAGAAGTTGAATTTTCGTGCGATTCGGGTCGCAGTTTATTTTGTACCGCAAATGTCTTCGCCGAAATGCCTCAAAATCATTCGCCGAAATACCCCAAAATACTTCGTCGAAATACCCCAAATGTCTTCGCCGCCTATTGACTTTTTCAAAAAAAAAGGTTATAATACTTTTGAAAGGTGTTGATTTTGAATGTCGAACGGCTATATTAAGCGTACTTGCGACGAAAATCTCAAACTGAAACTTGAAACTTTCGGTGCGGTGCACATTATCGGACCGAAATGGTGCGGAAAAACCACAACGGCAAAACAGTTTGCGAAAAGTTATATAGAAATGCAAGATCCCGATAAAAGGGAAATGTATCTGGAAACGGCAAAGATAAAACCGTCCAATCTTTTGATAGGCGAAAATCCGAGACTTATCGACGAATGGCAGATAGCGCCGAATCTTTGGGATGCCGTCAGAGTTTCCGTAGACAGAAGAAACGAATCGGGACTTTATATTCTTACGGGTTCAAATTCGATAGACAAGACTTCGATAATGCATACCGGAACGGGGCGAATCGACACTCTGAATATGTATCCGATGAGCCTTTTTGAAACAGGCGAATCAAACGGCAGTATTTCTTTGTCTGCGCTGTTTCGCGATGAAAAAGCGTTGGATGACGGCTGCCAAACGGAACTTTCCATTGACGAACTTATATTCGCCGCTTGCCGCGGCGGTTGGCCGTCCGCACTTTTCAAAAACAGTGATAAATCGAAATTGCTTGTCGCTCAAAGTTATTTTGAGGGACTGTGCAGGGAAGATATTTCAAACATAGACGGAAAAACGCGCGATGAAACGGTGACGACGCTTCTTTTGCGCTCTTATGCAAGAAATATTTCGACAACCGCCGCCAATACCTCGATTTTGCGGGATATAAGGGCGAATACCGATATAGGAGAAACTACGTTTTACGAATATGTCGCGGCGCTGAAAAAACTGTTTGTAATACAAGACATTGAGGCTTGGTGTCCCGCCATAAGGTCAAAAAGTTCCATACAGTCTGGCAATAAACGCGAATTTGTTGACCCGTCGCTTGTGGTTTCGGCTCTCGGTGTGGAACCCGACTATTTTAATCTTGATCTGAAAACGTTCGGATTTATTTTTGAGACGCTCTGCATACGCGATTTGAAAATCTACTCAAATGCGTTGGGTGGGCGCGTTTCGTATTACAGAGACCGCTATGGGCTTGAAGCGGATTGCGTTCTTCATTTGAGGGACGGCAAATATGCGCTTATAGAGTTCAAACTCGGCAGTTCCGAAATAGAAGAAGGTGCAAAACATCTTAACGAGATAGAAAAACTTGTTGAAGAGTACAACAAAACGGAAAAACAATGTTTGCTCCGTGCCCCTGATTTGAAGATTGTGATAACTGGCACCCAATACGGATATAAACGTCCCGATGGCGTTTATGTTGTTCCGATAGGTTGTTTGCGCGATTAGGTTAGGCTGTGTCAGACGATATGCTTGAAGATTAAGGCTATCTTATACAAAAAATCCCGCTCCTGCTGTGCAGGGGCGGGATTTGGTTTGTAATATTCTGTTTACTGCTCGTCGCTTTCCTGTACGGTTTCCTCAACGGTCTCAACCGTTTCGGTCTCCGTTTCGGGCGCGGGAGCTTCTTCCGTGGCGGCAGCCGTTTCGGTCGTTACGGTCTCGGTTTCCGCAGCAACGTCGGCAGTAACTGTGTCTGCCGTTTCTGCGTCGCTCTGCGCGTCCGCTTCCGCCGCACCGTCAGCCGTTACAAGCACGGGCTGTTTGCTTCTGTTGCAGAAGTAGAGAACCGCAATGGCAACAAGCAGTACCGCCGCGCCGATGGCAAGACCGATATATCCGTTGTCCAGCACGCCGCCGAGAACGTAGCCCACAAGGCACGAACCCGCAACGACCATGGCATACGGGATCTGCGTCGAAACGTGTTCGAGGTGGTTGCAACGCGCACCTGTGGAGGAAAGTATCGTCGTGTCCGAAATGGGCGAGATGTGGTCGCCGCATACAGCACCCGCAAGAACCGCGGAGATAACGAACGCGAGCTGCTCAAAGCCGTGGTCGGTTGAGAAGTCTATCGTGCCGTTAAGAACGGTGAAGATTATCGGGATAAGTATTCCGAACGTACCCCACGAAGTTCCCGTTGCGAACGCAAGACCTACGGAGATAAGGAAGAATATCGCGGGAAGAATGGATATGGGAATGCTGTAAGTTTCAACAACGGTCTTTACAAACTGACCCGCGTTGAGGTAGCCGTTGTTGCAGATTCCGCCGAGCGTCCACGCAAGCGCAAGGATGGCAATGGCGGGAACCATGGCTTTGAAGCCGTCAACTATGCTGTCCGCAAACTGCTTGTAGGTGAGAATGCGGCGGGACATATAAAGAACAAAGATGAAAAGTATGGTTATGATAGAACCGAGAACGAGCGAAAGGGAAGAGTTGCAGTCGCCGAAAGAGGACGTGAGCAGTTCCCATGTCGAAATGTCCGCTTTGCCCACGGTTACAGCCGTACCTTTTGCTATCGTGGCTTCCGCGTCAGCCGTCAGTTTGACGGAGATCACCGTGCCGTCAACAACGCCGAGCTTCTCTTTTGTCAGACCCGTGTAGCCCTGCGTTTCGTAGTAAGCTATCATCGCGTTGATGTATGCGTCGGTGTCCGCTATCTCGAAATCTGCGGGAAGCGTTACGGTTGCACCGTCTTCGCCCGTTATTTTACCGTCTTCCAGCATATCGGAAGAAAGCGTACCGAGATCCATTGCGCCTTTCGCGGTAAGACCGTTTGCGAACAGACCCTTGATGTCCGCATAAGTGCTTTCGGACGTGTTTTCGCCCTGTTCGGGAATGCTTACGTATACGGAAATGGGTGCGTCGTCGGAAATCGTGTAAGAAGTTCCCGCTTCCGCCGTGTAAGATTTTGTCTTGTCAAAAATGCCGCCTGTGTAAAGCATTGCCGCAATGCAGGTAACAATGAGCACCGCGATGGGAAGGATAAGGTCGATAACCTTGCCCTTTGTCTTTTTCTCTGCGGTCTCGGTCTCGTCAAGCACTTTGAGCGGGGGATTCTGCGCAATTTCCGCTTTTTTCATCGGTCCGAAATCGAAGTTCAGCGCTATCATCAGAATTATCATCAGAATGGTAAGCAGCGCATAGAAGTTGAACGGAATGGTGTGCAAAAACAGGCTGAAACCGTCAACGTCCGTGCCATCGGGAAGAGAAGAACTTACCGCCGCCGCCCAGCTTGAAATGGGTGCGATTATACATACGGGAGCCGCCGTTGCGTCGATGATGTACGCAAGTTTTGCGCGGGAGATCTTATGCCTGTCCGTAACGGGGGACATAACCGTGCCGACGGTAAGGCAGTTGAAATAGTCGTCAACAAAGATAAGCACTCCGAGCCCCGACGTTGCATAAAGCGCGCCGCGCTTGGATTTTATCGCCCGCGCCGCCCAATTGCCGTATGCCTTTGCTTGCGGCCTACGGATTGTATTCGTCGGATTCTTTTGACCCCGAAGCGGTGCTT
>OKRT01001183.1_pt1 | contig 12261 bp, 5 predicted proteins | sample 1601111 | NCBI WGS metagenome assembly OKRT01 (sample SAMEA3541572, study PRJEB24748) | human gut metagenome | biome: human gut; feature: human-associated habitat; material: faeces | place: China | collected 2012 | reverse complement strand
GGCCATGACCGCAGCCATCCGCAAGATCTTCGTAGACCAGCCCGCAGAGTTCGACGCGGAAAATGCAACCCCGGAGAACGGCGTGATCGTCCACTCGGAGCTGCTGTTACAGTATCTGAAAAGTCATTATCCGGAGCTTTATCCGGTATCCTCCACTACGAAAGTCCTGACGGACTTTGAAGCATTAAAAAAGGAGATCGACAGAGACGATTTTCGCTATGTTGTACCGGATTTCCGCCTGAACAAGGCTTATGAAAAATTAAATACGCTGACAGAATCACAGAAAGACAAAGTGGAGTTTTTGTGCAATGAGTGTTGTTATTTCGGATGTAAGGACAGGAAGGAATGCTACGAAGCCGTCAGCCGCAGGAATCTGGGAGAGGAGCCGGATTTTAGTTGTACCTCGCCGGGGGCGGAGGAGGGCTATCGTTTTTCCAAAGCCATGAAAAATCCCGGATTTATCAGTGTGGGTGATATTCAGAAGATCTATCTTCCTATGGGATTTTCCAATTATAAGATCGAAGGCCGGGGACTGGGCAGTGCACTGGTTCTGGAATTTTTACTGTACTATATGACGAAGCCGGAGTACCAGCTGCAGGTCAGAGAAGAAATCTATCTGGATAATATGCTGGATCTGTTTTGACTATTCATAACCGTGATTTTGTACCGGTAACATATGCTGCTGGTGTCATATGATACTTCTTTTTGAATAACTGGATAAAATGGCTTTCATTGCAGAAGCAGAGCGTATAGCTGACGGCGTTGATCGTCATCCCTCGGGTAAGCATACGTTTTGCTTCTTCCATTTTTTGATCCAGAATATATTGGTGGAGGGGAACTCCAGTCTCCTTTTTGAAGGCCTGCGATAGATAATCCCTTGATACATGAAGACTTTTGGCGATATCTTCTATTTTAAGACGGCTGTGAAGGTGGATATGTATCAGATGAACACATTGATTGATCAAAGGACTGTAACATTGAGGAATGGATTTCTCCTTTACTTTTGTGACCAGTTCGATTGCTTTTTCACATAAATAATCAATACACTCTTCCATGGTCTGAAGAGAATCAATCTTCTGAATATAGAAATCGCTTAACTGATAAGCTTCACTTTCATCCAGTCCGCCCAGAATAGCATAATGAATCGCTACGGCAATGGTGGATACTGCCCAGTAGTGTATTTTCCGGGAAGGATTGTCGGACATATGCCCGATGATCAGACCGGATTGCCGATACAGATTCAGGGCATTTTTCACTCCTGTCAGGTCACCGCATTTTATCGATTGGAACAATAAAATTTCCGAAGCAAAGGGAGTATGTGTTTTTCCGGTCTCCCGCGCTTCGTATATAAAATTCCCGGAAGCATCTAAAAATTCGTATCCAATCTGCGCTTTTTTCTTAGTCATTGCGTATCCCTTCTTTCTATAATAATTTTAACATAATACAACATAAAAATGATATAGCAAAAAGAAAAGAGATGCTAAGTTTTTCTTAGAGGAAATCGAAGAAAAGGAGGTATTTTATGAGGAAAAGTCTGGAAGAAATGTGCAGGCTCGTGACGGGTTACGGAGCGTGGCATATCGGAGATATTCAGGTGTCGGACGGACCGCACGGCGTCCGCGCCCAGGAGGATGGAGCGAAGAACAACGACAGCTATGAAGCTACCTGTTTTCCGACGGCGAGCAGCGTAGCGTGCTCCTGGAATCCGAATCTGATTGGACAAATGGCGGAAAGCATTGCGCAGGAGGCAAAGGAGCTTGGCGTTTCCGTGGTGTTGGGACCCGGAATAAATATCAAACGATCCCCTCTCTGCGGAAGGAACTTTGAATACTATTCAGAGGATCCTTTCCTGACAGGAGAATTAGCGACGGCCTATATTAGTGCAATGCAGGAGCATGGTGTGGGCACTTCGCTGAAGCATTTTGCGGGAAATAATCAGGAGACTCACAGAATGACCTCCAATTCCATGATTGATGACAGAGCATTGCATGAAATCTATCTGTCGGCATTTGAGAAAGCGGTGAAAAAAGCAAAACCGGCGACAGTCATGGCAAGCTATAATTACATAAATGGTCTTCCTGCATGTGAAAATTCCCACCTGCTGACCGAGATTCTCAGAGAAAAATGGGGTTATGAGGGTCTGGTAATGAGTGACTGGGGAGCCTGCGTGGATCTGCCGGCCTGTGTGGCGGCGGGAATGGATGTGGAGATGCCGGACAGCTGCGGTAACCATTATGCGCAGATTCTGGAGGCTATACAATCAGGAAAACTGCCGCAGGAGACTCTGGAAACTGCTATAAAAAGAATAGAAAGAGTAAACACAGATTATGCCGGGAATATTTTGCCGGAAAAACGCAGAAAAGAGGTCCTGGCAGAGACCAGAGAACGACATCATGATTTGGCAAAAAGAATTGAGGAGGAAAGCGCTGTTCTTCTTAAAAATGAAGAGTTTCTCCCATTGTCAAAAGAAATAAAGGAAATTCTGATCATAGGGGATATGGCATCAACGCCCCGGATCCAGGGAGGCGGCAGCAGCCATATCCATACAGAGAGAGTTATTTCCTTTGTGGAGGCATTTGAAAAAAGAGATATAAAAATATGTTATGCCAAAGGATATAAAAATTCTACTTTTCATAGGAGCCACAGACTGGAAAAGGAAGCCTGCAAAAAGGTAGAGGATGCGAAAAAGAGACAGATACCGGTGCTGTTTTTCGGTGGACTCACGGAGATGGCAGAAGGAGAAGGCTATGACAGGGAAAGTTATGAACTGCCGTTAAATCAGAGCATTTTACTGGAACAGCTGCTGAAAGTAAATGAAGACATCGGTTTTGTATCTATAAGTGGGGCCCCTTACAATATGGAATTGCCATCAAAATGTAAAGCGTTGTTACAGATGTACCTTGGCGGAGAAGCGGTTGCGGAAGCCTGTGCCGGGATCGTCCTGGGGGACACCAGTCCCTCCGGCAAACTGGCAGAGAGCATTCCTTATAGGGAAACGGATGTGCCGAGCTATGGATATTTTGGTAGGCAGGGCGAGCAGAAAAACCATTTGGATGATGTAGAATATCGGGAAAGTATTTTTGTGGGATATCGATATTACGATACCTTCCGGATTCCTGTGCGTTACTGCTTTGGGTATGGGTTAAGCTACACGAATTTTGCGTATACGGATCTGAAAGTCCATCGGGATGTAAAGCAGAATTGCCGGATTACTTTTGCAGTGGAAAATACCGGAGATACCGCCGGATGTGAGATTGCCCAGGTATATGTGAAGAACCCGGAAACGGGAGATTTCAGGGCGAGAAGGGAACTGCGAAGCTTTCGGAAGATACATTTGCAGCCCGGAGAGAAAAAAGAAGTAGAGATCATGCTGGATACCGGAGCTTTTTCGGTATACCAGGATTCAGAATTCCGGGTGATCGGTGGGGAGTACGAGATTCAGGTAGGTGCATCGCTGCAGGATATCCGGCTGTCGGAAAGTATCTGTGTGGAGGGAGTGAAACTACAATGCCCGTTGACGATCCATACATCGATACCGTTGTCGGAAGAAGATTTTGATGCTGTCTATACCTACCAGCGTACCTGTTTTTCGCATACGAAACCGGGTGAGTTCACAACGAAAAATTCGTTGCGGCAGATGCAGCCGTATTCAGCCCCGGCAAGAAAGTGGAGCCGTATAGGAATGCTGGCTGCGCGAGTGCTTTATTTTTCCAAACCGTTCAATGACCCGGAAGTGAGGATGATGTCAGAAGGGATTCTTGAAGGAAATATTGACAGCGTATGTAATCAGAGTGGCGGCATGATAAAACACAGTACGATTCAGAGAATTGTGGATTCCGCGAACAGGAGGGCAAAAAATGAGGGATAAGTTAGATGCAAGAACGAAATGGAGCTATTGTATCGGAGCAACGGGAAGAGATGCAGCATATGCTCTGGTAAGCATGTATCTGATCCTATATGTGCAATATACCATGAATCTTACAAGTGCGCAGTTTGCCGTGATCAGCGGGGCAATGATCCTATGTATGGTCTGGGATGCGATAAATGATCTGCTCATGGGAATTATTATAGAAAATACGCATTTTAAAATGGGAAAATTTAAGCCGTGGATATTAGCTGGTTCGCTTACAAATGCGATTGTTATTGTGTGTTTATTTACTATCCGACCGAGTGGGTGGGGATTTGTCGCATTTTACAGTCTCTTCTACCTTCTGTGGGGAATGACTTACACCATGAATGACATTGCCTATTGGGGAGTGCTGCCCTCCTTAAGTTCAGATCCCGGAACGAGAGATTCTCTGGTAACGATTATGAGCATTTTTGTATGTATCGGACAGTTTTCCGTGGCGGGAGTAGTTCCTGTTGTGATCGCAGGAAATGCGGTGAAAGCATACAGAATCGTAGCGGTTGTGGTAGCACTCTGCTTGATTGCATTTCAGATGCTGACTGCCTTTGGAATCAAGGAAAATGACAGAGAAGAACAAAAAGATAAACTGTCATTAAAGGACATGTATCATATTTTTATGAGAAATGATCAATTGGTGGCAGCGGGAATTGCTTCTATCTTTTTTAACATTACCTGCAATATTCTTATTATTTTTGGCGTGAACTTTTTTTATATAGAATACGGATATTCGGAAAGCGGTAATCTGGTATTTTATTTTACGGTGATGTATGGTCTGGGAATGTTGATCTCCCAGGCGAGCTATGCGACTCTGGCAAAACATTTTACGAGACAGAAAATGCTTAATGTGTGTTTTGCAGCATTATTGATTGGATATGCCTGTTTTATGGGATTTGGTTACGTGCTTCCGAAAAATGTAGTTTTATTGAATGCGATAGGTTTTGTTATCTTTTTCTTTCAGGGGCTGATGAATCTTGTGATCATCGTGATGATTAACAATACGATCGAATATGATGAGGCGAGATTCCATGAAAGACACGATTCGGTAATATCTGCGGTGCGTTCTTTTAGTGTGAAACTGGCAGGCGGAATCAATCAGGGGTTATCTACACTAGTATTGATCGTGAGCGGAATTTATGCCAAGAGCCGGAGCATCAGTGCCCTGGAGATAGAAGTGAACCGCGGCGAGATATCCAGTGAAGCGGCACTGGCAGAGGCGAATCGCTATATCGGAGAAATTACGACTGCGCAGGGAATCCTGTTCCGTGTTGGAATGGTACTCATTCCGCTCATGGCGCTGGCGATATCCTATATGATTATCCGAAAAAAGTACCATATTGATGAAGCAGAGTATGCCAAATTAGTGGAGAAAACCAGAACCTAATTAATAAATTGAGAGTTACGAGCCATGCAAAGTTAAAACGAAAACAGCGATCTGGGAGCTTGCTCACAAGTCGCTGTTTTTGCTTTTTAACTTTATACTGTGCGTCCAACGGACACACTCGACAGCCGTCAATTCATAAATGTGGAACGTCCTATGCGACACATTTATGAATTGAGTGCATGGCTCGTAACGTAGGGCTGCCCGCCCCGGACTCGGATGCTAGCTACAACTGTGGGAGCAGTCCTTTTCTGCTGGGTTATGAAAAACATCCCGATTATTTAAGCAGAGCATTTGATAATACATGTGCGGAAGTTAAAAACAAGGATTTAGTATGTACAAAAAGTAGGAAATACATGCGAATAATTCAAAAGTCATAATTAGGTATGTATAACAAGTCAGAAAATACATGCCTGAAAGCAAAAATGATGATCCGGCATGTATGATAACCGGGAAAACACATGCGCAATAGGCTAAAACGAATATACAAACCAGTAACACGAGATAGACTTAGAGCTTTTTCATAGGATTTTCAAAACACAGAACGTCCACGGTGGACGGAATGTCCTTCCGAAGATGTTTGCCGCGGCTCATTGCTCGCGTAAACTCTCAATTTATACTACAATTTCCCTAGTTTGATTTTGACATACGTATAGTGACTATGATACACTGAATAAGAAAAAAGTGGGACAGTCTGCTTTGATGAAATAAGGGACTTAGGACAAGAAAAGGTTAAGGGAGCGAAATACCTTGGATAAGAGTGAATATAAATTAAGAGCGGAAGAAATCAAAGACCTGATCAGCCGGGGAGAATATGCACAGGCGGCTGAAATTGCCGACACGATTGACTGGCGTCGTGTAAAAAGTGTCATGATGTTGTGTACGATCAGCGACCTCTATAAGATCAATCGCAGATATGAGGATGCCAGAGATATGTTGCTTCTGGCATATGAACGTCGTCCCGGCGGAAGGACCATCTGCTATTCCCTGTGCGAACTTTCCATTAAAATGGAAGAATATGTGCAGGCAATAGAATATTATAAGGAATTTGTACAGGTGGCGCCCAAGGATCCGGGAAGGTACATTTTGCAGTATAAATTGTATGAGGCGCAGGATGTGAGTCTGGAAGAACGAATTGCTGTTCTGGAGGAACTCAAGAAGAGAGACTATAGGGAAAAATGGGCATATGAACTGGCCTATTTGTATCATAGAGTCGGACTGGCAGCCAGATGCGTAGAGGAATGTGATGAACTGATCCTCTGGTTTGGCGAGGGAAAATACGTTATTAAGGCAATGGAACTGAAAATGCTCCATCAGCCGTTGACACCGGAGCAGCAGGAAAAATACGATCATCGGTTCGACGCGCCCGGAAGCTATATCCCGTCGCAGAACTCTGTGCAGGATAACGAGTATAGCGGGAATCAGGGTTATGATCAGGGTTACACCCAGGACGGAAGCTACGATCAGGGTCAGGGGTATGATCAGAATTATACTCAGGATTATTCCCAGGATGGGAACTATGATCAAAGCCAGGGGGATGCGCAGGACTATTCTCAGGACGGAAGTTATGATCAGAATCAGGGCTATGTTCCGGAGGATAACTATGACCGGATATCCGGAGATACTCAGGTCTATGAAACCGTGCAGCAACCGACTCAGGAGACCTCCGCACAGCCGGTACAGGATGATTTCGATATTCATGTGAAGACCATGGATGTGGGGCAGTATAATACCATCAATCTGCAGGCAGAACTTGCAGCGGGACTTCGTGAAGTCCTCGGTGAGGAGCCAAAAGAAGATACCGCAAAAGCAACATCGGACTCCATTACCCGTTCTATCGTAGCACCTATGATGGATTCCGATACAGAATCTCTGGATTATCCGGAGATTGCAGAGGTCAGTGAGGATGATCTGGAGCCGGAGACCGAGCAGATTGAAGGTTCCGAGGTGTTCTTTGGTGAGACCGGAGAGATCGGTGACCTGTCTCAGGTTCCGGAGGTAGAGACCGAGGAGATCCTGCCGGAGGAACCCGCATCTCTTAAGAAACAGGATGTTGTGCCGGAATTATCGAAAGCAGAAGTGGAGCCGGAAGCGACCACGCCGGTGGAACCTCCAAAGGAGCTGGCGAATGTACTGGCACAGGAATCCGACGGACAGATCAGCCTGGTAATGCCCGAGGCGGAAAGCATCGAGAAGCAGATTACCGGTCAGATGAATATTGAAGACATTCTGGCAGAGTGGGAACGCAAAAAGAAAGAAAACCTAGAAAAGAGAGAAGAAGAAGTCCGCCAGCATGTATTACAGCAGACCGGTGCCATGTTCACGGAATTTGAACAGGCGGTAAGAGATGGCCTGTTAGAAAAACTGGAAAAAGAAAAAGCGGTGGATGCTGATACGGTTACAGATGAAGTTGAAGAGCTGGAAGAGATTGCAGATGTAAACGATGAAACAGAAGAAGCTCCTGCGGAAGTTTCTGAAGAAGAGCCAAAGCGGGAACCTGCTGATACGGATATCGTTGACACTGAAGAGGTAGAAGAACTTGAAGAGGAACCTGCCGTAGCGGAATATGAAGAAGAATCCGCAACAGAGGAACCGGACGCTGTCGTCGATATGGAAGTGACGCAGGAGCCGGCTGCAGAAATCCCAGAGGTGCCGGAGGAAACCACAGCAGAGATCGAAGAAGCATCGGAAGAAACCACAGCAGAGACCGAGGAAGCATCGGAGGAATCCGTAGCAGAGGCTGAAGAGGAGCCGGAAGAAGCGGTAGAAGAAGTCCATGAGGATGAGCAACCGCAGACACCGGAGCCTCCCGTAGTGGAGAGAGACAAGGCAAAAGTCCGTGCGCTTACCAGAGAAGAGCGCGAGCTGTATGCTCCCTTTATTCAGAGTAAGTCCGCAAGAGAACAGTTAGTCAAAGCCATTGATAATATCAGCCTGGCTGCCTATACCGGCAATGTGATCATCACCGGTGAAGAAGGCATGGATACCTTATCTCTTGCGAAAAATATGATCCGGGAGATTCAGGCTACCGACAGCAATTTCTCCGGAAAAGTTGCCAAAATCTCCGGCCATGCGCTGAATAAAAAGGACGTTGCCGATACATTATCCAAGTTGAAAAACGGAGCGCTTATTATCGGCAAGGCATCGGAAATGAACGATACTACAGTGAACACCTTGTATAAAGCCCTGCAGCAGGAGAATCAGGGAATCGTTATTATCCTGGAGGATACCAAGCGTGAGATCGACCGTTTCCTGGAAAAGCATGAAAAACTGAAAGAAAGCTTTACAGCCCGCATGGATGTGGAAGCTCTCAGTAACGATACACTGGTGGCATTCGGAAGACAATACGCCCGGGAAATGGAGTACTCCATTGATGAGCTGGGAGTTCTCGCACTGCATACCAGAATCGAGGATATGCAGACGATAGATCATGTAGTTACCGTGGTGGATGTAAAAGAAATCGTGGATGAAGCAATCGCTCATGCGAATAAAAAGACATTAAAGCATTTCTTTGATGTTCTGTTTGCCAAGAGATATGACGATGAGGATATGATCATCCTCACTGAGAAAGATTTTGTATAACTATTCAGAGCCATGTAAACATTGACGAATGGGCGTCGAATGCTTGCATTCGTAAGAACATTTATCAATGTTTATAGGGCGAAGTAACCACATGAGCAAAAGGAAAGCATTGAAAATGCGATTTTGCGAATGGGGTTCTGAATAGTTAAAAATATATAGCGGGAGGCGCAGCTATGACGAAGGAGAAGGTATTTATTTCCGAAGCAGATCAGTATCTTTTTGCCCAGGGAACGCACTATGATATTTATAAAAAACTGGGCGCGCATCTGTCGACGGAAGATGGTGTGCAGGGAGTCTATTTCGGGGTATGGGCACCAAATGCAGCACAGGTGAATGTCATCGGTACATTCAATGAATGGAACGAGGAATCGCATCCCATGCAGAAGCTGGGAGAGGGCGGTATCTGGGGGCTGTTCGTTCCCGGCGTGGAAGAAGGAACAATGTATAAGTTCCTGATCTATGCGAGGGATGGCAGAAAGCTGTACAAAGCCGATCCTTTTGCCAATTATGCGGAATACAGACCTGGCACAGCGTCCATCGTTACGGATATCACGGGATTCGACTGGAAGGATTCCAAGTGGATGGAAGCCCGGGATAAAAAAGATATGAACAAGGAACCCATGGCAATCTATGAGTGCCATATCGGTTCTTTCATGAAGCATCCCAATAACGGCACTGCGGAAGGATTTTATAATTATCGTGAGTTCGCCGACCGGATCGTGGAATATCTGAAAGAGATGAAATACACCCATGTAGAGCTTATGGGAATCGCGGAGCATCCGTATGATGGCTCATGGGGATATCAGGTGACCGGATACTATGCGCCTACTTCCCGTTACGGAACGCCTAAGGATTTTATGTATCTGGTCAATGAACTGCATAAGGCAGGTGTCGGAGTCATTTTGGATTGGGTACCGGCACATTTTGCAACCGATGCACACGGATTGGCAGAATTTGATGGACAGTGCATATTTGAACATCCCGATCCCCGTTTGGGAGAGCATCCTGAATGGGGAACGAAGATATTTAATTATGGCAAAAATGAAGTGAAAAACTTCCTGGTAGCCAATGCTCTGTTCTGGCTGAGAGAGTTCCATGTAGACGGTATCCGTGTAGATGCAGTAGCATCCATGTTGTATCTGGATTACGGTAAAAAGGAAGGACAATGGCTGCCGAATAAATTTGGCGGTAATAAGAACCTGGAAGCCATTGAGTTCTTCCATCATCTGAATTCAGTGATCCGCGGAACTTATCCGGGATTTTTGACGATTGCCGAGGAATCTACCGCATGGCCTAATGTCACCAGTGGTATCGGGGAGGAAGGCTTAGGATTTTCCTTCAAGTGGAATATGGGCTGGATGCATGATTTCTGCGAGTATATGAAGCTGGATCCGCTGTACCGGAAAGGCGATCATTACGCCATGACCTTTGCCATGAGTTATAATGACAGCGAGAATTATATTTTACCCTTATCCCATGATGAAGTGGTGCATCTGAAGTGCTCCATGGTGAATAAAATGCCAGGATATCCGGCAGATAAATATGCCAACCTTCGTGTGGGGTATAGCTACATGTTCGGGCATTCCGGCAAGAAATTATTATTTATGGGACAGGATTTCGGACAGGAACGAGAGTGGAGTGAAGAGCGTGAGCTTGACTGGTATCTGTTAGGAGAGAAACTGAATCAGGGTGTACATACTTATGTAAAGGAGCTGTTAAAGCTGTATCGTAAATACCCTGCTCTGTACGAGATTGACAATAACTGGGACGGCTTTGAATGGATGAACGCGGATGATGCGGAGCACAGTACATACTGCTTCGTGAGAAAATGTTCCAGTGGCAAGAATAATCTGCTGTTTGTACTCAATATGACCCCGATGAAATGGGAGAACTATACCGTTCCCGTGCCTAAGAAGAAAAAGTATAAGCTTCTGCTGAACAGTGATGAGGAACGGTTCGGCGGCTGGGGCAACGAGATTCCCACAGAGATTATGGCGGAGAAAAAGCCTTATCATTATAAGGATTATTCCATCAGCTTTGATCTGCCGCCCTACGGTGCAGCAGTATTTCTGTTCTAGGTCAGGTTAAGAAATTACATAAAACAACCGAAATAGAAGATGAGTGTGACCAAAAGTGCACTCATCTTTTTTCATAACTATTCAGAGACATGTAAATATCAATAAGACCTCTTTAAATGCTTGCATTCGTAAGAGGATTTAAAGGACGACAGGCGTGAAGATAACATTTCAGAATCAGACGATCAATGAAACAGACAATAGAACAGAAAGTAACCGGACAGAGAAAAACAGCTGGGGCAAAGACAAGACATGGCGCAGTAAAAAAAACGTAAATGTGAATTTCGGGGCGGTATACGAGAGTGGGCAGGCCGCAGTGTCCATGCCTTCTTTAGAAAAGGAAGAGAACAACAAAGGAAAATCTCTGATGGAGCTGCAGCAGGATGCCGGGAGTGCTAATGTGGCGCTACAGCAGGACTATATGACATTGCTGTCGCATACCATGTCGCATGAGGACTATGCGAAGGCCTGTGAGGACGGGTTTGATCCCAGAGAATTAGATCAGGATACAGCGGTCACCATTGTGGATAAGATCAAGGCAGAGTTGGTGCGTTCTGGTCAGCAGATTGCAGGATATACGGATGATATCGACATGGATACCCTGGCGGCAGCGGTAGGAAGTGATACTTTAGCCCGAAGCATCGAAGAGCAGTTCCGTTCCGCGGATCTTCCTTTGACACAGGAAAATATAAATGAACTGAAAAGCGCCTGGGATATGGCGGCTTCCCTGAAGGAACCGGAAGAAGGTGCGGTCAGCTACCTGGTGGATAACGGACTGGAACCGGAGATCTGGAACCTCTATGTGGCAGAGAACAGTGGTGCCAAAGTACAGAATAATGACGTTCCTCAGGAACTGCAGGAGCAGATGGACAAGGTAATTGCGGATACGGGATTGACGGTAAACGATGAGAACAGGCAGAAGGCACAGTGGCTGGTAAGTGCCAGACTTCCGCTGACTACGGATACGCTGCAGCAGCTTGTGGAACTGGACGGCATTTCCTATCCCATCACAGAGGACGCTTTTGCGCGGGCAGCAGCAGCGGCAATTGCGGAGGGAAAATCCCCGATGTATGCGAACCTGGGCAGACAGGATACGATTTATGAAAAAGCAGATAAAATGCTGCAGGACTGGTTCTCAGATGCAAAGTGGAATGCCACGGCAGAGAATCTGGCAGCAAGAAAACAGTTGGAAGAGATTCGCCTTCGCATGACGGCAGAAGTGAACGTAAAGCTTTTACAGAGTGATTTTTCTATTGATACAGCCCCCATGGAGCAGCTGACGCCGCGCGGTGCTGTTTACTCGCGGACGGGGAATTTGC
>OKRT01001182.1_pt1 | contig 12266 bp, 11 predicted proteins | sample 1601111 | NCBI WGS metagenome assembly OKRT01 (sample SAMEA3541572, study PRJEB24748) | human gut metagenome | biome: human gut; feature: human-associated habitat; material: faeces | place: China | collected 2012 | reverse complement strand
GGGATGTCCCGAAGAATGCCCCCGGAACCGCAGGCTCCGCCGCGTAAGCCGAATCCCGTGCGCGAAAGCCTTGATAAAGCCCGCAAAGAAAAGCAGTTTTTGACAAGACCGTGCAGGCTCTGCTCGACGGTGAAGAATAAAGACTCCTGCCAATGCCCTGTGTGGGAAGCGTGGTTTCGGCATGAATGGCTTGACGTATGCGCGCGGATAAAAAATATATAATATATTATTACATAGCAGCACAATATAATATAATATAATATATTATTCTACATTATGGTTATAAGAAAATAATTTAAAGAGTTATGAGAGCGGACAGATGAACCCGCTCTCATTTCTTTTTGCTCAAAAATTCAAAAATGCAAATGTGTTTTTGGGGTGGTGTGCGCCCGCCCGCCCGTCCGCTATAATGAAGTCAGAATAAATTGCAAGGAGAGGAGTAACGTGGATTGGAATGCGATTAAGCGAGAATATGTGACAACGGATATATCGTATCGAAAACTGTGCGAAAAACACAAAGTTCCGTTCGGGACACTTAAACGCAAAGCCTCCGCGGAAGAGTGGTTCGCCGAACGAGAACGGTACAGGCACAGGGTGGATACAAAATCACTTGCAAAAGCGGAAGCCAAAGCCACGGACTACAAGTCAATGCTGTACGACCTTGCTTATAAGGTGGCGCAGCAATTGACCGACCTTGTTGAGGGCAATGACATAGTGACACTTATTTCGGCTGGTGTTAAGCCGCGCGATATAACGGGCGCGATAAAAGACCTCGAAGACGCTTTGCACGTTAAATCCGCCGCAGACCTGAAAGAGCAGGAGGCGAGAATTAAGAAGTTACAGAAAGAGGCGGAGGGGACGGACGCTCAAACGGACGGAGAACAGGGCGGAGTGCTTATCCTGCCGTCGGTGGAAGAAATACAGCAGGAACAACAGACAGGCGGTGACGGGACATGAGCAATATCGTTTGGAAGCCGCAGCCGAGACAGGCAATATTTATGGCGCGCCCCGAAGACGAAGCGTTATACGGCGGCGCGGCAGGCGGAGGAAAGAGCGACGCACTTGTTATCGAAGCGACGAGGCAGGTTAATATTCCTCACTACAAAGCATTGATTTTGCGTAAAACGTTCCCGCAGTTGACGGAGCTTATCGAAAAATCGTTGAGATATTATCCGCAGGCATTCCCGAAAGCGAAGTACAACGGGTCGTCTCATACATGGACGTTCCCGTCGGGCGCAAAGATTATATTCGGGTCAATGCACACGGACACCGCAAAATTACAGTATCAGGGACAAGCCTATGACTTTATTGCTTTTGACGAGCTTACTCACTTTACTTATGACGAGTATATATATCTTTCCTCGCGTAACCGTCCCAACGGCAAAGGGACACGTTGTTACATCAGAGCCACGGCAAACCCGGGAGGTATAGGTCACGGGTGGGTTAAAGACAGATTTATAACGGCGGCAAAGCCGTTGACGACGATTTGGGAAGATGTCAACATCTCTTTTCCCGACGGACACACGGAAAAGAAACGCAGGTCACGCATTTTTGTTCCGTCGTCGGTATTCGACAACAAGATATTGCTTGACAACGACCCCGATTACATAACGCGACTTGCGGCAATGCCCGAAGCAGAGCGCAACGCTTTACTTTACGGAGATTGGGACAGTTATGCCGGGCAGTATTTCAGCGAATGGCGAAACGACCCCGAACATTACGGCGACAGACGGTGGACGCACGTTATCGAGCCTTTCGAAGTGCCTGACGGGTGGACTGTTTACCGCTCTTTCGACTGGGGCTATCATCACCCGTTTTCCGTTGGCTGGTGGGCGATTGATTATGAGGGCGTTGTGTATCGGATATTGGAGTATTACGGGTGTAAAAAGACCCCGAATACAGGCGTTGAGATGATACCCGACGAGGTTTTTGCCGAGGTTCGGCGCATAGAGACGGAACACAGGTGGTTGAAAGGCAAGAAGATTATCGGAGTTGCCGACCCTGCGATATGGAATGCGCAGACGGGAGAATCCATAGCCGAGACGGCAGCTAAACATCAGGTATATTTTCAAAAAGGCGACAATGACCGTCTCGCGGGCTGGCTGCAATGTCATTACCGCCTTGCGTTTGACGGCAACGGCTTTCCGATGATGTATGTCTTTTCTAACTGCAAGGCGTTTATACGGACAGTTCCGACGCTTATATACGACGACCATAAGGTCGAGGACTTGGACACGGACGGAGAAGACCACATAGCGGACGAGTGGAGATATTTTTGTATGGCGCGTCCGATTAAGCCGAGAGCGGCGGTCAAGCCCGACGGGTACAGTCAGACGCCGATGGCGATGTTTTTGGATATTCCAAAAGAAGATATTATAGCGAAGCCGAAGAGGCAGAGATACGAGGTGATGGAATAATGGCTTTGTTCAGCCGAAAGAAGAAAGAGGACGCAAAGGACGACGCAATGCGTGAAAAGACGACGCAGAGAGACGACTCAACAGGCAATGACGCCGTGAACGGAGTGGGCAGGCAGCCTACGAACGAAGAGCAAATGAGAAGACGGCAATCTTCACCGCAGCCGACGGCACAGGATTATTACCGCACAATGATGGCGCAGAGAGTGCCCATAGGACAGGGCGGCGCAGCCGACGGCGGAACGATTGACGGGTTTCGGACGTTTCAGCCGATAGGAAAAGAAGCCGTGCAGAAAGCGACGCAGACGCTGCAACGCTACAAGAGCGGCAAGGCAAACCTTGAAAATCGCATAATCGAAAATGAGAAGTGGTATAAGCTGCGGCATTGGGACTGCCTGAAAGGCGGCGGCAAAGACCAAGTAGAGCCCACAAGCGGGTGGCTGTTTAACTGTATCGCGAACAAACACGCCGACGCTATGGACAATTTCCCCGCGCCGAATGTGCTGCCCCGTGAAGAGGGCGATAAGGCGGAAGCGGAAATGCTGACGTCGATACTGCCCGTTATTCTCGACCAAAACGATTTTGAGAAGACATACGACGAGGTATGGACTTACAAGTTGAAGAGCGGCACGGGCGTGTACGGCGTGTTTTGGGACAACTCCAAATTGAACGGGCTCGGAGACATCGCGATTCGTAAAATAGATTTGCTCAATCTCTTTTGGGAACCGGGTGTGACCGATATACAGAAAAGCCGAAATCTGTTTTGCGTTGAACTGTGCGACAATGACACTTTGACGGCGCGGTATCCGCAGTTGCTGAACGGGGGACTCGGCACGTCAACGCTCAACATCGCGAAGTATGTTTACGATGACTCTGTTGATACGTCAGATAAGAGCGCGGTCGTAGACTGGTATTACAAGAAACTGAACTCGCAGGGCAAGCAGATACTTCATTACTGCAAGTACGTCAACGACGTTGTTCTTTTTGCCACGGAAAATGACCCCGAATATGCGGAGCGCGGCTTTTACGACCACGGGCGATATCCGTTTGAGTTTGACCCGCTGTTCTCTGTTGAGGGAACGCCCGCGGGGTTTGGGTATATAGACATAGGCAAATCGGCGCAGGAGTATATAGACCGCGGCAACAAAGCGATACTCAAAAATCTGCTTGCGAATGCCGCGCCGCGCTGCTTTATCCGCTCCGACGGCGGGGTGAACGAGGAAGAATACGCGGACATGACGAAAGACCTTGTTCACGTTGACGGCAACCTCGGACAGGACAGCATTTTGCCGATACAGGGCAAAGCCCTTTCGGACATATATGTGACGGTTATCAACAACAAAATTGACGAACTCAAAGAGACCACGGGCAACCGCGATGTCAACACGGGCGGTTCGGCAAGCGGTGTGACGGCGGCTTCCGCCATTGCCGCATTACAGGAGAGCGGGTCGAAGCTTTCAAGACAGGACAACAAAGCCGCTTATCGCGTTTATAGGCAGATTATCCTGCTTTGCATTGAGTTGATAAGGCAGTTTTACGATATGCCGAGGTGCTTCCGCATTATGGGTCAGAACGGAGCGGCACAGTTCGTGCAATACTCCAACGCGGGCATTCAGCCGCAGGCGCAGGGGACGATAGGCGAAGCGGATTACGGTGTGCGCGTCCCGCTGTTCGACATCGAAGTGACGGCGGAGAAGCAGTCTCCGTACTCGAAACTTTCGCAAAACGAACTTGCGCTGCAATTCTATCAGGCGGGTTTCTTCAATCCGCAGTTGTCAGACCAAGCCCTTGCTTGCCTTGATATGATGGATTTTCCGCGCAAAGAGTCGATAATGCAAAAAATAGCGCAGAACGGCACTTTGTATCAACAGTTGATGATGTTGCAGCAGCAGGCTTTGGCGCTCGGACAAATGGTTGACGCTTCACGCGGCGGAAATGAAGTGACCGCTTCTCTTGCGCAGCAGTTCGGATTGTCCGACAGTCTCGGATTTGTTGCGGGCGGGCAGGCTGACGCTTCAAAATCCGACGCGCTCGGAGGTTCTTCCGAGCAGGAGGCGGCGACGACGAAAAACGCGAGAAAGCGCGTTTCCGAATCGACAGACCCGACATAAAGGAGACAGAGATGATAAACGTAATAATCACGCGCGACGACGCTGCAAGAACGATGAAAATGACCGTGAGCGGTCATTCGGGTGCGCAGGAGGTCGGACAAGACCTTATATGCGGCGCGGCGTCAACGCTTTCATACACGCTTGCGCAGACGGTTAAGTTTATGCACAAGGCGGGAAAAACGAAAAGGCCCACGCTGATACTTAACTGCGGCAGCGCAAGAATAAGAGCAAAAGCAAAGACGGACGCGGACTACGCCGAACTTGTTCACTCTTATTTTGTGGTACAAAACGGCTTTATGCTTTTGTCGGCGAACTTTCCCGACAAAATAGACCTTACGGTGCTTGGAACTCCCGCAGAGGAGAAATAACATACAAGCGACTCGCCCGCGATAAGGGCAGAAAGGACTTTTATATGTTCAACTATGACAACATCTTTCACGAAATCAATCTTCAACTTTTTGCGGACGGCGGCGCAGGAGCCGCGGGAGCGGTTGGAGCAAGCGGCACGGGTTTCGGTGAGGGACAGGCTGACAACGGGACGTTCGCCGCGTCCGAAAAGGCGTTAAAGACCCCCGACGGAGGTGCGCAGGTCGCCGATGCGCAGAAAGACAACGCGAAAGGTGATATTCCCGACGAACGCAGCGCAAAGTTCGAAGCCCTTATTAAGGGTGAATACAAAGACCTTTACGACGCGAGAGTTCAGGACACCATTCAGAAGAGACTCAAAGGGACGAAAGAGACCGTAGACAGGTACAACGCCCTTGCTCCGACACTCGAAATTCTTGCGAAGAAATACGGATTTGACGTAAACGACCTCGATGTGAACGAACTCAACAAGGCAATCGACGAAGACGATTCGTTTTTCGCCGAAGAAGCACTTGAAAAAGGCGTTTCGGTCGAGCAGCTTAAAAAAATCCGCAAAATGGAGCGCGAGAACGCCGACCTGAAAAGGCAAATGCGCGAACAGGAAGTGCGCGAGAACGCCGACAGGATATATGCGGGGTGGATGGAGCAGAGCGAAAGCCTTAAACAGGTTTATCCGAACTTTGAACTCAACGCCGAAATGCGTAACCCGAAATTCGTTGAGCTGCTGAAAAGCAACATCGATGTGAGAACCGCGTACGAGGTTGTTCACAAGGACGAGATTATTCAGGGCGCGATGAAATTCACCGCGGATACCGTCGGCAGACAGCTGACAAACAAGGTGATGGCGCAGGGTATGCGTCCGTCCGAAAACGGGACAAATTCGCAGGCGTCGGCGGTTGTCAAAACCAACGTGTCGCAGATGACAAGAGAGCAACGCGAAGAACTTATTCGCAGAGCGGGGCTCGGAGAGAAGATACGGCTCGGTTAATAAAAGACCGTCTCAATCTCCTTGCTCGGTTCACATTCAACATGAAAAAGGAGATTTTAACAATGAAAGCAATTTTTAAGAAAATCAATCTGCAACTCTTTGCAGAAACACAGGTAACCACTCAGCCCTCGCTTACCGCCGAGATGAAAGAGTTCTATGATATGACTCTTCTCGACAACGCGCAGGCAAACCTTGTACACGACCAGTTCGGTCAGAAAAAGCCCATTCCGAAAAACGGAGGCAAAACCATTTCGTTCAGAAAGTTCGCGCCGCTCAACAAGGCTCTTACGCCTCTTACAGAGGGTGTGACCCCCGCGGGAAACGGACTTTCCGTTACCGAAATTTCCGCGACCGTGGCGCAGTACGGCGACTTCATCGTGCAGTCCGACGTGCTCGAACTGACCGCGCTTGACAACACCATACTTGAAGCGACGAAACTGCTCGGACAGCAGGCGGGACTTACGCTTGACACCGTGACGAGAAACGTGCTGAACAGCAGCACCAACGTCAACTACGCTTCCAAGTGGAGCGGTACGACCGAGACCGAGGTCACGAGCAGAGCGGCTCTTGACAAGACCTCCGTTATCAAGGTAGATACCGTGCGTCAGGTTGTGGCGAAACTCAAATCCATAAACGCGCCGAAGATAAACGGCGATTATGTAGCCATTATCCACCCGTTCGTTGAATACGACCTTATGTCTGACAAAGAATGGAAAGACCCGAAGACCTATTGCGACCCGAAAGACCTTTATGAGGGCGAGATAGGCAAGATAGCGGGTGTTCGTTTCGTGGAGACTTCCGAAGCGAAGATTTTCGGTCCCGGTGAGATATTCGACGGAATAGAGAGAATGTATGTCAGCAAGGCTATCACTTCTTCCTCTACTTCCGTAGAGGTTTCCGCGCAGGCTTCAAAAAGCCAGACGGGACTTAGCATTGATTGTTACATAGGCGGCAAGAAGAACACTATCACCGCAATCACTCCCGGTACGGGCAAGACCACTCTTACCGTAAAGACCGCCATTGACACGCTTGCGGTCGGCGACCTTGTATGCGGTCAGAACGCAACTCCCGACGGACTTGCGGTATTCAGCACTCTTTTCCTTGCGCAGGGCGCTTACGGCATTACCGACGTTGCGGGCGGCGGGCTTGAAACCATTATCAAGCAGAAAGGTTCGGGCGGTACGGCAGACCCGCTGAACCAGCGTTCGAGCGTTGGCTGGAAAGCAATAAAGACGGCTGAAATACTCAACCTCGACTATCTTGTTCGCGTTGAGTCCGTTTCGCCGAGATACTCCGATTCCGCGGTATCCAACTGATTTACACAGGGGGAGAGGCTTTCCCTTTCCCCCTCGCTTTGATTTAAGGAGGTATTTTTACCATGACAAAGAAAAATGAAGAAAAGACCGTTACCATACGCATTCCCATTGAAAGGGACAACAAAGAGGATAAGGTCGTTTGGGTCAACGGCAGACGTTTTTTGATAAAACGCGGCGTTTACGTTGATGTCCCTGCGGCGGTTGCGGAAATTCTCGACCATGAGGAAGAAATGCTGCAACAGAGATATGAATACGAAAGCATGATGCAGAAAGACTGATTTGCATTAAGATATACACGGGGGCTTTATGCCCCCTATTATTGAAAAGGGGGCATAACAATGACGATAATAGAGGCGATAAACCGCCTTGATAAGATAAAACCGAACGGATACGGGCAAGAAGATAAAATAGAGTGGTTGTCCGAGATTGACGGAATGGTAAAGCAGACGGTGACGGATACGCACGAGGGCGGAGAAGATATATCTTTTACGGGGTATGACGCGACCACGCCGCTTGATACCGTGCTTCTTATTCCGAGCCCGTATGACAGCGCGTATCTTGACTGGCTTGCCGCGAAGATAGATTTCGCTGACGGAGAATACGCGCGATACAACAATTCAATGACGCGGTTCAATGATACATTCCTTGCTTTTTCAAGGTTCTACAACCGCAAATATATGCCGAAAGGCTCAAAAATCAAATATTTTTAACGGGGTGAAAAAAGGTGGCTTATTCGATGATGAACGAAATAGCGCAGTCGCGTTCCGTGGTTGACGTCTTCGGGGGGTACAATCATAATCTGCGCATAAGCGACGGCGAATTTTATGATATGAAAAACCTTACGCCGTCATATTATCCCGTGCTTTCGCCGCGAAATAAGCGCGGTTCGTATGTATTTCCGTCGGGTAACATAACCGAACATAAGATAAACGGTATAATCTCAAAAGACGCGCTGTGTTATATTGACGGCACGACGCTTTTTATAAACAACAAGCCCATTACGGGGCTTACGCTTTCAGACAGCCCGAAGCAGATGATTTCAATGGGCGCATATATAATCATAATGCCCGACAAAATGTATATAAATACAAGCGATTATTCTGACTGCGGAAAAATAGAAGCGTCTTTTACTTCTCCCGCCTCGGCGGTGGTGAGATACGAATTGTGCAGCGTTGACGGGAAAGCCTACGAGAATGTTGAGGCGGGCGATAAAGAGCCCGAAAAGAAGACGAACGGTTCTTTGTGGATAGATACATCAGAAACGCCGCACACTCTCAAACAGTATTCGGAAGTCAATGCGATGTGGACGCAGATACCGACAACGTATGTTAAAATATCCTGCCCGAATATCGCGGCGGATTTCAAGCAGTATGACGGCGTTAAGATTTCGGGCATAGATACGCAGCGAATGCCGCAGCTGGCAGACTTTGAGGGTAAAATCAGCGTACTTTATGACGTACACCGCGACGACAGCGAGGAACACGCGGGACAGGGCGATTATATCGTTATCGTCGGAATTATCGACAATGTGGGAAGTCAGGAAACACCTATAAAGATTGAGCGGCTTATGCCGAAACTCGATTTTATAATTGAGTCCGGCAACCGACTGTGGGGTTGCCGGTACGGACAGGATATAAACGGAAACGTCGTAAACGAGATATACGCTTCTAAATTAGGCGATTTCAAGAATTGGAATTGCTTTATGGGCGTTTCGACCGATTCATATACCGCTTCCTGCGGTACGGACGGGCAATGGACGGGAGCAATTACGCATCTCGGTTATCCTCTGTTTTTCAAAGAAAACTGTCTGCATAAGGTTTACGGCAATTATCCCGCGAATTTTCAGATTCAGACAACGGCTTGCAGGGGCGTGATGAAAGGTGCGGGAAACTCTCTTGCCATAGTAAACGAACTTCTGTTTTACAAGAGCAGGAGCGGCGTTTGCGTGTATGACGGGTCTCTGCCGTCCGAAATATCTTCGGCATTCGGAGACGAGCCTTATTCGGGTGTGGACGAAAGTGTGACGGACGACGCGGAAAAACTCCGTAACGGCGCTGTTGCGGGCGCGCATAAAAACAGATATTACATCTCGATGAAGTCCGAAACGGACGGGAAATGGTATCTTTTTGTTTACGACACGTCCTCGGGTATGTGGTTCAAAGAGGACAACACCCGCGCCTCCGCGTTTTGTTCCTGCCGCGGTGACCTATATTACATAGACGCGGAAACAAACCTTATACGCTCCGTTCTCGGTTCGGGAACTCCCGACGCGTCACCCGTTGAATGGTTGGCGGAAACGGGCTTTCTCGGAACGTCTATGCCGGATAAAAAATATATATCCCGTCTCAACGTCCGAATGTCGCTTGAAATAGGTTCGCGCGTCATATTCTCGGTGCAGTATGATTCCTGCGGGGAATGGAAACATCTTGCGACGTTGCAGGGAACAAGTCTGCGGACGTTCACGATACCTCTGCGACCGAGACGGTGCGACCACTTCCGTCTGCGTATAGAGGGCGTGGGCGACGCGAAAATCTTCTCGATTACAAAAACTACGGAACAGGGAAGTGATATATAATGCCTAATGTTGATTTGCGTTTTCCGAACATCACGGGAGCGAACGCCGACGCGAAAGTGGCGCAAATGCAGTCCTACATACATCAACTTGTGGGACAGTTGAATTTTGCATTGAACGCCGCGGACAAAGCCACGAAAGGCGATACGTCGGGCGTTGTATATAACGGCGGCGGTTCTTCCTCCGCGACCGACGCGGACGCTGCGGAAACTTTCGATAAAGTCAAGGCTCTTATCATAAAATCCGCGGATATTGTCAATGCGTATTATACTCAAATGAAGATGAGGTTTGACGGGGTATATGTTGCGGAGTCGGCTTTCGGAAAATACGAGGCAGAAACAAAACACGCAATAGAGATTAACAAAAGCGATATTACGCAGTTGATCTCCGAACAGGAAACGATAACAAATGATATTAAGCAGATACGCGCCGCTACGGCGTGGATAAAGAGCGGCAAACTCGAAGAGGGCGCGGGCGGAGTGTACGGTATAGAGGTCGGAGAACGAACGACGGTAAACGGCACGGAAGTGTTTAACAAGTATGCGCGCTTCACGTCCTCGGGAATATACTTCTATACGCCGCAGTCGAAAGAACCTGTGGCATATATGACGGGCACGGTACTTAACATTACGAATATAAACGTCCTCGGAAAGATGTCGCTCGGCGGATATACCGTTGATACGACAAACGGGATAGCGTTCAAATGGGCGGGAGGTTGATTCTGTGGGAAACAAGACGATAACGGGAAGAATAACAAATCCAGAAAGACAAGGGATATTCTCTTTTTATGCGGAATGTTCTTTTGAGCAGAATGTTCCGGAGAATGCGTCGTATGTGACCGTGGCGACGTATTTCGCGACGACGAACACAAACTATAAATTCGATACGGTCGGAGAAAGAGCGGCAAGCATTACGGTGAACGGGCAGACATATTCCGTATCGAAAAGAATTGACTGTAACCCGTGGACTTCCAACCAGTATATGATACAGAAAGTCAGCCGCGTAAAAGTGCCGCATAATGAGGACGGCACGGCGACGATGACAATCTCCGCAAAAGCGGACGGCACGGCGGCTTCTTACGGTCCGTCCTCATCGTCGGGAAACCCGTGTACTCTTTCCGCGACCGTAACGCTTGACAAAATTAACAGGGGTATCATTCTTGTTTCCGCTCCCGATTTCAACGATACGGACAACCCGACCGTGACATACCAAAATCCGATAGGCACCGGGGTGACGTCGGCGCAGGCGTGTATAAGTTTTGACGGCACGACGGACGACATAAGTTACAGGTCGATAGATAAAGATAAGACATCTTATACATTCGTACTCACGGACGCCGAACGCGCGGTTCTCCGAAACGGGATAACGGACGCAAAAAGCGGAAACGTGAATTTTATAATAAAGACCGTCGCGAACGGGAACACGGTCACTTCTTCTTTGGCGCGCAGGCTGACTATAACCGAAGCAAACGCAAGACCGACGGTTTCCGTCTCGCTTACTCCGCAGAACGGACAGGCTGCGGGAACTGTTTTTGTGCAGACTCTTTCGGCGGCAAAGGTCGTTATAACGGCAACGCCGAAGTTCGGCGCAAGCGTGGTGAAGTACGAGACGGTTATCGACGGTAAAACGTATAATACGCAAAGTTTTGTTTCGGACGTATTTGCAACGTCGGGGGCGAAAGCGGTCAAGGTGACGGTTGCCGATTCGCGAGGGTATTCGGCTTCCGTCAGTCTTGATATTGATGTTTTGCCTTATTCTCTGCCCGCCGTTGTCAGCGGCTCGGGAGCAGGGACGGTGCTGTGTTTCAGGGGCAATTCGGACGGACAAGAAGTATCCGACAGCACGACAGTTTACATAAAAGCAAAAATGCAGTATTCGCAGATATCCTCGGGCGGGACAGGCATGAACACCTGTAAACTCCGTTGGAGAAGCCGAAAGGCGTCCGCGACAGGGTTCGGGGTTGCAACCAATCTATGAACCAACAACGCATTTGGTTTACCGGACTTCGATAACCTTACTTGCAAATAACCCTTGCCGCTTATAGTTGGTTTCAGCAACTTTGTTTTTCCTGTCCTCCCATAATTGAGGCTTTTTACATTACCATAATTGGATATTTGGTAATTCTCAAAACCGGGTATATCTTTCCAAACTTCCATATATCTTTTTTTGCAAAGGTAACAAATGTTTTTCGATTGCAAGTTATTTGCGTGGAATTTCCATTTTAAGAGGCTTTTGTTATTAACTCAATCTTTTATTGTCTTAATGGTTATCTTTCAACCACGGGATAAATTTACGGCTTTTCCGGTGCATTGCCAAACGTTTGTACTCTCATGTATATAAACGGCAAAACCCCGGCGATTGTTTCCGGGGCTTATTGCCTATTGTCCTATACCGTTTTCGTATCTCCCATTTGAGCAACGAAAATAATGTTGCGTTCCACGGGGTTTCCAAAAGAGGATGCCTATGTAATGGTACACGGGCACTGAGAGATAGTATAGA
>OKRT01001177.1_pt1 | contig 12291 bp, 11 predicted proteins | sample 1601111 | NCBI WGS metagenome assembly OKRT01 (sample SAMEA3541572, study PRJEB24748) | human gut metagenome | biome: human gut; feature: human-associated habitat; material: faeces | place: China | collected 2012 | reverse complement strand
CTGTTCGCAGCCATAGAGCCGCACCCAGACCGCCCGCAACCGCCTGGCGGCCTTCAACTTCCGGGGGGAGGACGTGTTCAAGCCTGTCTCCGCCCTGTCCGGCGGCGAGCAGAGCCGCCTGCGGCTGTGTATGCTCATGGACGCGAAGATCAATCTGCTCATCCTGGACGAGCCCACCAACCATCTGGATATTCAGAGCCGGGAATGGATTGAGGAGGCGGTGGAGGAGTACGAGGGCAACCTGCTCTTTGTCTCCCACGACCGCTACTTTATCGAACGCTTTGCCAGCCGTATCTGGCTGCTGGAGGACGGACACATTACCGACTTCAAGGGTACCTATGAGGAGTTCCAGGCCGCTCGGGCTAGGGGTCAGTTCAGCAAAGCAGCGCCTGCCGCACCGGTACAGGCAGCCAAGGCTCCGGCAGAAAAGAAGGAGAAGCCCAAGCGCCCCGGCGGTACCAAAATGTTGGAAAAAGAGGTGGCCGCCGCCGAACGGGCGGTTGGCAAGGCCGAGGAGCAGATGTATGACCTTACCCAACAGATGGAGGAGGCCGCTGCTGACTATTTAAAGCTCCAGGAGCTCTACGAACAAAAAGAGGCCCTGGAGGAGGAGATTTTAAAGCTCTACGGCCGTTGGGAGGAACTGTCCGCCCAATTGGAAGAGGCCCGGGGCGAAGGATAACCAGAGGGGAGGCCCACCTATGGCAGGATACCGTGGAAAGCAGCCGCGGCGATGGCTCAAGATACTGCTGGCCCTGGTACTGGCAGGAATCTTGTGTTTTGCGGGACTGTTTGGCGCGGTGATGTACGGGGCCTACGACCATGTGTCGGGGGACCCCCAGGTGATGATCATTTTGGGCTGCCGGGTGATGCCCGGGGGCGAGCCTTCTATTCTGCTCCAGGATCGGCTGGACACCGCTCTGGACTATCTGGACGACCACCCGGATATAACTGTGGTAGTGTCCGGAGGACAGGGGAGCAATGAGCCCACCTCCGAGGCCGCCTGCATGGCGGACTATCTGGAGAAACACGGGGTAGACGCTGACCAGATCCTGCTGGAGGATGAGTCCAGCAATACCAAAGAAAATCTCATCTACTCCCGGGAACTGCTGGAAGAGCAGGGCGTGGACGTAGGGGAGGAGGGAGTGCTGGTGGTGTCCAATGGCTTCCACCTTACCCGGTCCCGGATGCTGGCCGAGCGTTTTGGCTACGGTCACGTCTCCACCTTGGCCGCTCCCACCAGCCACGTCCCCTCCCGCATCCAGATGTACATCCGGGAGCCGCTGGCTCTGGTCAAGTCCTTCCTGCTGGATCGGTGAGGGCTGTAATTTAAAATTAACTGAACGGGAGGACCCTTAATGCAGGACAAACTGGCCGCCATTGAGGCCAAATACAGCCAGATCGAGGCCCGTCTGAGCGCCTCCGAAACCTACGAGGACCCGGCTCTGGTGGCCAAACTGAATAAGGAGCAGACCGAACTCCAGCCCCTGGTGGAGACCTACCGCACCTACCTCCGTACCCATCAGAGCCACCTGGAGGCTGAGAGCCTGCTCAGCGACCCGGAGATGAAGGAGCTGGCCCAGGAGGAGTGGCGGCAGTCCAAAGAGGATCTGGAGCGGCTGGAGCATCAGCTGAAGATCCTGCTGCTGCCCAAGGACCCCAACGACGACAAAAACGTCATTGTGGAGATTCGGGCGGGCGTAGGCGGTGAGGAGGCTGCCCTGTTTGCCCACTCCCTGTACCGCATGTACTCCATGTTTGCCGAGGCCAACCACTGGAAGACCGAGGTGGACAGCGTCAGCGAAACAGAACTCGGCGGCGTGAAGGAAATTTCCTTTACGATTGAAGGAGACGGAGCCTACTCCCGCTTAAAATTTGAAAGCGGAGTCCATCGGGTGCAGCGGGTGCCGGAGACCGAATCCGGTGGCCGGGTGCACACCTCCACCGTGACGGTGGCAGTGCTCCCCGAGATGGAGACTGCTGACGTGCAGATTAACCCCGCTGACATTGAGATGCAGGTGTTCCGTTCCTCCGGCGCGGGCGGCCAGCACGTCAATAAGACTTCCTCCGCCGTGCGCCTGATCCATAAGCCTACGGGCACCGTGGTGGAGTGTCAGCAGGAGCGCAGCCAGTTCCAGAACCGGGACAAGGCCATGCGTATTCTGGCCTCCCGGCTCTATGAGGCGGAACAGGAGAAGATCTCCAGCGAGTATACCGCCCAGCGGCGAAGCCAGGTGGGCAGCGGTATGCGCAACGAGCGCATCCGTACCTATAATTTCCCTCAGGGACGGGTCACTGACCATCGGATTGGCCTGACCCTCTACAAGATCGACAACATCATGAACGGTGACCTCAACGAAGTCATCGACGCTCTGGCTGCCGCCGATCAGGCGGAACGTCTTCAGTCAAGCGATACCAATTAACGATAGATAGGAGTTTATCACATGGAACTGTATATCCACTATAAAGAACTGCCCGAAGGACTGACTCTGGCGGACTTCGTGGGCGAGCTTAATGAGGTTCTGGACGACACCGGCGTGGTGTGCGGCGGCGAGGACAACCGCCTGGATCTGGACCTGGAGGACGAGAAGGTCAACCCCAAGCACGCCCAGATGGCGGTGAAGGCCTATCTGCAGCGGGCTGGCTTTTCCAAGGAGACCGCCGTGGAGATCGGCGGCATGGAAATCGGCATTTACGAGTGAGGTCCTTTCCACATGTACAAGCATGTAATCTTTGACCTGGACGGCACCCTGCTTAACACCATCGACGATCTGGCGGACACCGGAAATCATGTCTGCGAACTCCACGGCTGGCCCACCCACACGGTGGCTGAGTTCAAGCTGATGGTGGGCAATGGCATCCCCAAGCTGGTAGAGCGCTTTGCTCCCCAGGGGACCAGCCAGGAAGTGCTGGATCAGGCTTTCCAGGAGTTTATGGACTGGTACGGCGTCCACAAGGAGGACAAGACCGCCCCCTACGCCGGTATGCCCGAGGTAGCCAAGGCTCTGCGGGAGGCTGGTGTGTCCATCGCGGTACTGTCCAACAAGGCAGACGTGATGGCCGGCCCGGTGGTGGAGCACTATTACCTGGGAATTTTCCCTGTGGTTCAGGGGGCGCTGCCCGGCCTGCCTACCAAGCCCGACCCCACGCTCCTTCATAAGCTGATGGACCGCCTGGGGGCCACCCAGGAGGACACACTCTTTGTGGGAGACAGCAACGTGGATATCCGCACGGCGAAAAACGGCGGCCTCACCGGCTGTGGCGTGCTGTGGGGCTTCCGGAGCCGGGAGGAGCTGGAGGCGGCGGGAGCCGACGTGATCGTCTCCACGCCTCAGGAGCTGCTGGATCTTATTTTGAAGGACTGAGCGTAATAAGTAAGGAGTCTTTTCGTTGAATACAAAGCGATTGACAGAACATGATATCGATGAGGCAGCTGCCATCCTGCGGGATGGTGGACTGCTGGGTATCCCCACCGAGACGGTATACGGTCTGGGGGCCAACGGCCTTAACGAGGAGGCTGTGGCTCACATTTTTGAGGCCAAGGGCCGTCCTCAGGATAACCCCCTCATCTTACATATCCCGGATGCCTCTTGGCTGGAACGGTACTGTAAGGATATTCCCTTGACAGCTTATCAGCTGGCGAAGGCCTACTGGCCCGGCCCCATGACCATGATCTTGAAGCGGAAGGACATCGTCCCCAACGCGGTGACGGCCGGACTGGACACAGTAGGTATGCGCTGTCCCGCCCACCCTCTGTGTCGGGAGATTATTGCGGCCTCCGGGGTGCCGGTGGCGGCCCCTTCGGGAAATACCTCTGGTCGTCCCAGCCCCACCACCGCCCAGCACATGCTGGAGGACATGGACGGGAAGATCGACGCCATCGTGGACGGCGGTCCCTGTTCCGTAGGGGTGGAGTCCACTATTATCGATCTCACCGAGACGCCCGCCCGGCTGCTGCGGCCCGGCGGCATCACCCTGGAGCAGCTGGAGGCAGTGCTGGGGGAGGTGGCGGTGGACCCGGCAGTCACCCGTCTCATGGGAGCCGGGGAGCAGCCCAAAGCGCCCGGCATGAAGTACCGCCACTACGCCCCCAAGGCTCCGGTTACTGTGGTCACCGGTGACCCGAAAAAGAGTGCGGAGTATATCGCCTTCCACGCCGGGGCGGAGGACGGGATCATCTGTTTTGACGAGTTTTTGCCTCTGTTCACGAGACGGTCTGAGACGAGGCCCGTCATGGACCTGGGTCCGGCAGGGGACAAGGAGGAGCAGGCCCGGCATATCTTTGACGCCCTGCGCTCCTTTGACCACACCAGCGTGCCTGCCATCTGGGCCCAGTGCCCTGACACCACCGGCATTGGCCTGGCCATTGCCAACCGGCTGAACAAGGCGGCGGGATTTCATATTATCCAGGTGTAAAACCCTTGAGCCCCAGGGGCTGCAACCTTAGGTTGCGCGAAAATTGCTTGACGGTTTCACGCCATTCCGGTACGCTGAAGCCGAGGTGATCGATATGACGCTGGGCGAAAACCTGCAAAGACTGCGAAAAGAGAAGGGACTGTCCCAGGAGGATGTGGCCCGGGCGCTGTTCGTGTCCCGTCAGACCATCTCAAAATGGGAGACGGACAAGGCAGAGCCGGGAGTGGATAACCTAAAGGCCCTGGCTGATCTCTATGAGGTTACTTTGGACCAGCTGACCGGCCGGATGCAGCTAGAAGTTGACTCTAAAGAGGCCCATGAGCAAACACCTTCTGACCAATACCGGACTTTGGCGCTCATTCGTCTGGCAGTTTGGCTGGCAGTGGCAGCGGCAGGTCAACTGCATGGGGGCGAGCCTTTCCAGGTCCTTGCCTTTGCGGGGACGCTGGGCTCTGCGGCAGTTTTTCTGAGCCTTTGGTTCCGCAGCATCTATGTGTGGGGCGGCATCCTGTGCGGGGAAGGGCTTAGTATCCTTGTGTCCGCCATCTGCACCATCTGTGCAAAGCAGCTGGCCTCAGGAATTATCAGTATGGGTTTGGCGGCTATGCTGGGTATCTGGGTAAAATATCTGACCTCTCAATCGGTGCGGCAGCTGTTTTATGAAAAATGAGGAGATGTTCTCATGACCATTATTGGCATCACCGGCCCTACCGGGGCAGGGAAGACCACCGCGCTGCGGGAGATCGAAAAACTGGGAGGCGCAGTCATTGACTGCGATGCCGTGTACCACGACCTTCTGGAACGTGATATTACCTTGCAGGGAATGCTGGAGAGCGCCTTTGGCCCTCTGCGGGACGAGAGCGGAGCCATCGACCGAAAGAAGCTGGGCACCATCGTCTTCGGAGATCCGGAGAAGCTGGCAAAGCTCAACACCATCGCCCAGACCGCCACAGTGCGGCGTACCCAGGAATTGCTGGAGGAGTACCGCGCCAAGGGGAGAAGCCTGGTGGCCATTGATGCCATTGCTTTGCTGGAGAGTTCGCTGTCCAAGCTCTGTGATGCTACCATTGCAGTGATCGCGCCTCAGGAGGTGCGGGTACAGCGCATCATGGCCCGGGAGGGCATTTCGGAGGAGTACGCCTGGTCCCGGGTCAAGGCCCAAAAGAGCGATGACTACTTTACCGAAGGCTGCGACCATACCTTATATAATGATTGTGCCCAGGCGGAAGAATTTGCGCTTCGGGCCAAAACGTTGGTAGAATCGATTTTATAGGAACACATACAATAAAGGCACAAAGGAGGTTTTTCCAATGGATGAGAAAAAAGAACTGACCCGGGGCGAGGAGCTGCGCCGTGCCCTGTGCTACAATAAGAAGAACGGCTATGACCGCATGAATCCCCAGGAAATGGAGCCCTTGGAGGCCTACTGCACCGGTTACAAGCAGTTTTTGGACGCTGGTAAGACGGAACGGGAGTGTGTGGAGCGAGCAGTGGCCCTGGCGAAGGACGCCGGCTTCCGGCCCTATGAGCGGGGCATGGAGCTCAAGCCCGGAGACAAGATCTACCGGGTGAACCGCGGGAAAGCGGTGATGCTGGCAGTCATGGGCCAGGAGAATCTGGACAAGGGCGCCAACATCGGCGCGGCCCACATCGATTCTCCCCGTCTGGATCTGAAGCAGAATCCCCTCTATGAGGCCGACGAGCTCTCGTTCCTCAAGACCCACTACTACGGCGGCCTGCGTAAGTACCAGTGGGTAACCATTCCTCTGGAGCTCCACGGCGTGGTGGCCCTGAAAAACGGGGATGTGATCCGTGTCTCCGTGGGCAATGGGGAAGGGGACCCCAAGTTCACCATTGACGACCTGCTGCCCCACCTGGGTGTGGAGCAATCCAAGAAAGCCCTGAGCGAGGCCATTCCCGCGGAAAGCCTGAACATCCTGGTAGGCAGCCGTCCTCTGGCTGACGACGAGGGCAGCGACCGGGTGAAGATCGCCATTCTGGAGCTTTTGAACCGCAAGTACGGCATCGTGGAGGAGGACTTCATCTCCGCCGAGCTGTCCGCTGTCCCCGCCTTCAACGCCTGTGATATCGGTTTTGACCGCTCTCTCATCGGGGCCTACGGCCACGATGACCGGGTGTGCGGCTACGCCTGCCTTGCTGCTCTGCTCCAGCTGGATACTCCCCGTCGTACCGCCGTGTGTATGCTGGCTGACAAGGAGGAGATCGGCTCCGAGGGTGTTACCGGCATGAAGTCCGCTGCCTTTGATGCCTTTATGGCGGACCTGTGTGCGGGTCAGGGTGTGCCTCTGCGTGTCTGCTATGAGGCTTCCTTCTGCCTGTCCGCCGACGTGACCGCCGCTTACGATCCCAATTTTGCTGACGTGTACGAAAAGCGCAACAGCGCTCTGGTGAACTACGGCGTGGGATTGTGCAAGTACACCGGTTCCCGGGGTAAGTCTGGAGCTTCCGATGCCTCTGCCGAGTTGGTGGCCTATGTGCGCAAGGTGCTGGACGAGGCCGACGTGGTGTGGCAGATGGCTGAGCTGGGCAAGGTGGACGCCGGCGGCGGCGGCACCGTGGCCATGTTCATGGCCGAGCGCAACATCGATACCCTGGATGCGGGCGTGCCGGTGCTCAGCATGCACGCTCCCTTCGAGACCGTGAGCAAGCTGGACTGCTATATGACCTTTAAGGGAATGAAGGCCATCTACGAGGCTTAAGCTAACAGGAAAAATGCAGGATTGCAGAGGAGTCTTTCAAATCCTGCAAATATAGAATAATTATGCAAATAGCGTGGATTGAATATTCAATCCACGCTATTTGATTTTTATGTGATGTCGGGCGGAAAACATCTGCCTCCTGGGGTTATTTTCCTAAAAGTGAAAATCGTATGGGATATAAGGGTAAACCGCTAAAAAAATCATTCAATAATGAACGAATTTCCTTGTCTGAGAATGAAAGTAAAAACTGGATAATTTTCTCAAAAAATTCTTGAAAATGGATAAATTGTGGTTTAAAATGTATATTGTCTCTTGGTTTTTATATGGCTATAAGCCGCTTATAAAAATTGGGAGAGGGAGAATAAGAAGAAGGAGACGAATTGTTATGCGAAGCACAAAAGCAACGCGCTGGCTGTCCGGCACGCTGGCTGCACTGCTGCTGGCCCAGGGCATGTGCCTGCCTGCGGGCGCATGGAGCTGGGGCGGCTGGGGTAGTTGGGGCGACTCCAGCCAGATCAGCCAGGTGGAGACCCTGGGCGAGACTCAGACTGTCCAGTTGCAAAACGGTACCGCCATTATTCCTGCGGATGCGGATGAGGCTGCTGTGAAGCAGGCTCTGTACGATGCACTGGTGGTGGACAAGGAAGGCGTGGATCCCCAGAGCCTGAATTGGGAGTATTACTGCACTGGAAAAAATGGCTTATTGACCAATGATGCCTGGGGCTCAATCAATGGATTTACCAGTGAAAAGAAAGTAGTGTTTGTCACTACGACGTTTACTCACCCCGCCCTGGCGGCCAACGAAGACGGCAGCTACCAGGTCCGGCTGGCCGGTACCAATAATGCAGTCACCGTAACTAAAACCAGCGGTGTTGCCTCCACCATCAAGGTGAAGAACCAACAGACCGTGAACCTGACCTACGACGCAGCAGGTAACATCGACTACAGCGCTCTGCGCACGGCTATTTTCAACGCCGTAGTGGACGCTGAAAGTTGCATCCCTGTGCTGACCGTCAACGATGTGGTTATCCAGCAGCAGTATAAAAATACTTTCGGTCAGGATAAGTGGGGCAATCTGGAGGGTGATGACGCTACTATCGGCGGCTACGACGCCGTAGGTGAGGGCACCTATACCCTTCTGATCTCCTACGCTGGCGGCAATGTTGACGGCACTAATTACCTGCCCGTCTCCGCCCAGATCCAGGTCACCTTTAACGCCGGGCGCGAAACCCCTGTTATTACCCTGAAGGACAACTGTACCGTCAGCCTGCATGACGGCGACTGGGATGCTGTCCGCCAGGAAATCCTGGAAAATGTGGTGGCCGAGAATAACTACGGTCTGACTACTGACAATACCACCATTGAGTACTACGCGGAAGCAGAGAGCGGTTCTGCTGGCGACCTTGGAAAAGATTGGGCCGCACTTGAAGGGGAAACAAAGGAATATGTTGGTTTTGTTCCCATTACCTATCCTGCTGTGAGCGATGGTACCCACAAGATCCGCGTGACTTTCCATGGTTCTAATGCCTACGAGGGTGCTGACCCCGTTGAGGTGGAGGTCCGGTTTGTTTCCAAGCAGGACTCCACTATCAATCTGAATGATGGCGACTACTCTGCCAACTTGTCCTATAACGAAGACCTGAGCGTCGACTATAACGCTCTGCGGGAGGAGATCTACAAGGCGGTGGTTGCCTCCACCGACCCTGAGAATCTTGCCTGGAACTCGGACAATATGACCATTACCTATCTGGCTACCTACAAGCTCATTGATACCAACAGCGACACCGCTACCAATGACATCTTGACCAAATGGGTCCCGCTAGAAGGCGAAGAGGAACGTCTCGGTTATTATCCCGCCATCTCCGAAGGCCCCCAGCAGATTAAGATCTCCTGGGGCGGCAATGACGACTATTACGGCTTTGAGAAAGATGTCACTGTCACCATCACCGGTCGGGAGCAGGCTCCCTATGAGCGGAAGGATCCCATCGGCGAAGTGACTCTGACTGTGGATGAGAGTCTGAATGTTAATTACACTGATCTGTGTAAGGACATTTTCAACGCTGTGGTAGCTTCCTCTGATGCCATCAAGGCCGAAGATGTAACCATTACTTATGAGGCTAAGCTTCTCACCAGTGTGGATGCGAAATATGTGCCCCTGGAAGGTGAAGGTCTTTATCCCGCCATCTCCGCCGGTTCCCAGAAGATTCGCATTTTCTGGCCCGGCAACCAGCAGTACGCCCCTACCACCATCGAGGCTACCGTTCAGGTCAACGACCGTGAGCAGGTCCAGTTTACTCTGAATGGAGACGGCAAGAACTACGAAGTGGGCATGGTCTTCAACGCCGAACAGGGCTATGACTATGCTGCCACCGCCAAGGCCATCTATGACACTGTGGTGTCTTCCACCACCCCTGCGGTCGCTTTTTCCAAGGTCACCCTGGAGTTCAGCAAGACCGGCGCGAACTTTGAGCCTTTGGATCAGACCAATTTCTTCGCCAGCTTCGGCGTAGGAGACTGGAAGATCAAGATCTCCGTGGCCGACGCCCAGGCCTACCGAGGCAATTCTGTGATTGTAAACGTCACCACCACCGACAACCGCCTCGCCAGCGCCGTTGCGCTCAAGTCCGGTGCGTCCTTCACCTACAACATGGATGCCAACGCCATGAAGCAGGCCATCTTTGACAACGTCATTGACTGGGATAACTCCACCCTGCCTGCCAAGGAGACCCTGAGCCTGGACGACTTCGTCATCGAATACAAGGCCAAGCTCACTGACGCCGAGAGCGGCGTGGACCTGGGTCTGGAGGACCTGGAAGACCTGTTTGGAGGTATTTTCGGCGATAAATTTGATGATATCGTACTGACCCAGTGGGTGCCCCTTGAGGGCGAGGAGTACTGGGTGCTTGGCCAGCTCATTGGCTCTTACCCCCAGATCGGTGCCGGTGAGAACCAGTCCATCCGCATCAGCTACAAGGGCAACGCCGAGTATCGACCCAGCGAGACTGCTGAGGGCACTGTCACCGTCAACAAGGCCAAGGTGTCCGTGAAGGTCAACTCCACCAACATCTACGCCGATGAGCAGGTGCCCGCCAACTTTATCACCACCGATCCCGCCGATGAGTTCGACATCTACACCATCTACGCCGGCGTTACCAGCAGCGTCTCCACCGGCGTCTATCTGGATCTGCCCGACCGCTACACCGCCGAAGGTTCTCTCCTCCTCCAGCTCATTGACAAGGCTCTGGAGACTGCGGGCCAGAAGACCCTGACCCAAATGTTGAACGACGGCGTCACCGTGGGCGAGCTGCGTGAGCTCTTCAGCACTCAGGAGCTGCTGGACCTGCTGGACAAGCTGAACATCGACACCGGCACGTTTGGCCAGATCCTCAGCGTCATCAACAAGCTGCCCGGCGTCATGGATTCCGTGCGCATCGGCTTCGGTACTCCCAACCAGGCCGGCCTGTACACCGTGACCGCCATTACCGACAACAAGAACTATGAGACCGGCGTGGGCTTCGGCTTCCTGCTGACCAAGATGCGCTTCTCCGGTCCCAAGCTGACCTGGAACGATGAGATTCTCAACGGCAAGCTCACCGCCGAGCAGGCCAAGACCTTCAACTTCGGCGCCACTCTGTGGTACAACGGCGAGCCTGTGGAGGACCAGAGCAGTGTCCACTACCTGTACTCCGGCTTTACCAGCAGCTGGCGCGTCTACTCCAGCACTACCACAGCTCCCACTGAGCCCGGCCGCTATGTGGTGACCGTGTGCATCCTGGGCGGCAACTACATGGCTGCGCCTATCACCCGTTCTTTCCAGATCACAAAGTGATTTGATTCTTGAAAAACAGCACCGGATATTCCGGTGCTGTTTTTTGACTATTCCGCTGAAATCCGGCCATCCTAACCCTGGGAAAGGAGCGGACCTATGGACGAAAACAAAGAGTTACAGGAGACTACCCAGGAAACGATCAAAGAGGAAAACCCCATTTTGGAGTACGGTTCCTCTATTATTCAAACCAGCAAAGGCACCGTCCACGTGTTGACCATCGTGGGCCAGGTGGAGGGCCACCAGGTGCTGCCGCCAAGCAGTAAGAGCACGAAATATGAGCATGTCATGCCCCTGCTGGCGATGGTAGAGGAGAGCGAGGCCATCGATGGGCTACTGGTGCTGCTGAACACAGTAGGAGGCGATGTGGAGGCCGGCTTAGGCATTGCCGAACTCATTGCCGGTATGTCCAAGCCCACGGTCTCCCTGGTGCTGGGAGGCGGGCACTCCATCGGAGTGCCTTTGGCGGTATCGGCCAAGCGGTCTTTTATTGCCCCCTCGGCGGCTATGACCATCCACCCAGTGCGGCTCAATGGGTTAGTCATTGGAGTGCCCCAGACCTTCTACTACTTCGAGCGGGTCCAGGAGCGTATCACCCAATTTGTTACCGCCAACAGCAAAATCAAGCGGGAGACCTTTACCGAGCTCATGCTGAAGACCGGAGAGCTGGCTGCCGACGTGGGCAGCGTGATCTACGGCCAGGAGGCGGTGGAGCTGGGGCTGATCGATGAGATTGGCGGCTTGTCCTCGGCTTTGGATTGCCTCCACGGGATGATCCGGGAGCGGCGGTCTGCGGAACAGCAGCAATAGAGAAGAACTTCGGCGCTTTGGCGGCAGCAGGCCGTCGGAGCGCCGAAGCTTTTTGCGGTTTATTAAAATTTTGCGAAAGTTTCCGGAAACGGTGGCAAAGGCGATGGAGATAGGATATAATCAAACAGAAAGAAGCCGAGTCCGGCAGGGGAGAGGGACTCCTCTCTCCGGAATAAATAGAAAAGGACGATGAACCGATGCCTACCAATACCTATGAGAGCCCCCTTTCCTCCCGCTATGCCAGCGATGAGATGCTCTATCTCTTCTCCGCGGATAAGAAATTTACCACCTGGCGGCGGCTGTGGGTCGCCCTGGCCCGGGCTGAGATGGAGCTGGGCCTGCCTGTCACCCAAGAGCAGGTGGATGAGCTGGAGGCCCACATCAACGATATTGACTACGAGAAGGCCGCTCAGTGGGAGAAGAAGCTGCGCCACGACGTGATGGCCCATGTCCATACCTACGGCGAGCTGTGCCCCAAGGCCATGCCCATCATCCACCTGGGTGCTACCAGCTGCTACG
>OKRT01001170.1_pt1 | contig 12326 bp, 12 predicted proteins | sample 1601111 | NCBI WGS metagenome assembly OKRT01 (sample SAMEA3541572, study PRJEB24748) | human gut metagenome | biome: human gut; feature: human-associated habitat; material: faeces | place: China | collected 2012 | reverse complement strand
GGTAGGGGGCGATTTGGATACGGTTCCAGGTGTGGTTGCCCAGGGTGATAACGTCGGCCCCGGCGGCAAAGATATCCTCCGCCTGGCGGGGCAGAATACCCACCCCTGAGGCGTTTTCTCCGTTGACCACCGTAAAGTGGACGTCCTTAAGCTTTTTCAGGGCCCGGAGATGGCCGGTCAGAAAGTCGAGCCCCGCGTCGGCCACCACATCGCCCACGGCCAGAATGTTTATAATCATGGCGTATCCTCCAGAATGACCAGCTCGTCATAGCCGGTATCCTCGTCATATTCCGCATCAAAGCGGACGCCGTCAAGCTCCAGCAGCACGATTTCCGCCGTGGTGTTCACAATGCATCCCTCCCTGAGGTGGCCGCCCACGGTGGAGAGGTCCTCCCTGGAGAAGGAGATGTGCAGATGGGTCCGCGCTTCGGAGAGGGTGCCCATGAGGGAGACGATCTCCAGCGGCTCACATAGTGCGCGGATATTCACGCCCGAGGCGTCCCGCACCACGGCGGCGCTGACGCAGCCCACCGCGCAGACCACGGACGCGGCCTTCAGATGCTGGGTTTTGGAATAATCCTCCAGGCTGGTGAGCAGGTCGGCCCCCCGGCGAAGGCGAAAGCAGTGGGTTTTCACAAGGCATGTCCCCCTTTTTTTCACAGGACTTATTATATGTGATTTCACGCAAAAGGGCAAAGAAATTTTCTGGACGGAGAGGCGGCGCTTCAGCCTGTCGAAGAACGGATCTCCTGACCTTAAGGGGAAAGATATCATAATCGTAGCGGATACGATGATCATGTATGCAGATGTCACCAGACAGGAGGAGCAAGAAGACGGAGATTTTAAAGTAGCTATTTCGGCAAAGAAGTTCACGCCGGAGGTACTGCAGTATTTATTTGAACATATTGTTGAAAAATAGAATGGAGAGGAAAAATCATATGAGAAAAAACAGTAAGAACGAAAAAGTGATTCGTGCTATGGCGATCGGCATTTCCGCAATGCTGATGGCATCTTCCCCGCTGACTGCACTGGCAGCAGAGGGAGAGGGCACCACGCCTGAAGGCAATGATGATCATAATATTGTCGTAACACCGGAAGCCGGTATTGCTGACCGGGCACAGGCGGCAGCAAAAGAAGCTGACAAGGCAGTAGAAACGGCAGAAAAGAGTGCTACTGATGTGAAGTCGGAAGTGGCTGACCAGGTAGTGGCAGGGGAAGCTAAGGATACGCAGGGCAAGGATCTGTCTCAGGCTGTTCTGGATGCCAATGCCAAAGTAGAGGATAAGACCGTGAAGGGCGGTTCTTCTCTGAAGGACGCAGAGTCTGCTGTGGAGAGTGCAGATACCAAACTTGGCGTTGCAGAAGCAAATGATAAGCTTTCCGACGCAGAACTGAATAAGGCAGCTGATGCAGTGGCAAATGCAGGACAGACTGCGGCAGAAGCAAAGGATGCCATGCAGGCTGCCCAGGATAAGGTAAATGGACAGATCGAGAATATCAAGGATGCTGCTTCTATCACCGATGCCAATGCTGCCTATGAAGAAGTAAAGACTACCGTAGATCAGGCACAGGCTGATTTCGATGCAAAGCTTGGGGAGTACAATACCGCCAAGACAGCTTATGAAGAGGCAGCACAGAAGGTGGCAGCTTATGAAAAGGCTTATGAGGCTGCTATAAACAGTGCGGATGCTAACGCTGCGGCAGCAGCTGCTGAGCTTGCAACAGCGAAGGCAAATGCAGAAGCATTGGCAACGGCTTTGGAGGCTGCAAAGGGTGCAGTGGATAAGTCTGCAGCAGGTGCTATGGATATTGCAGATAAGGAAACTCTGACCCAGGGAGACAATGGACTGAACTGGAAAAATGAGGATCAGCTTTTCATTTCCATTATGCAGAACTACTATCTGCCCGAGGTACAGAAGATCACTGCCGATGATATTAAGGTTGTCCGCAGACAGGGTGAAGACAATAATACCAAGAATTATTTTGAAGTAACCTATACCGATGAGAATGGTAATAAGCAGACAAAGTATTACAACTATGTGATGGATGACAAACAGACTTCCAAGGACAATATCGTGATCTTTGAGAAGCGAATTGAGGAAGTAAACTGGAAGACGGCGCAGGAGACCAATCCGGATCAGTATGTGAAGGGAAACGGGGATACTATCACTGTTTCCGAAGTGGAAAAAGGTCTGAAAGACGGAACCATTATTGCAGTAGATGGAAAGAAAGTGATCAAGAACGACGGAACCGAGAGTATCATTATTTCTGACAATAACCAGAAGACCGAAAACGGCGAGGTTGATACTGATGTAAATGAGGCTACCGAGAAGGAATCCTGGAAACTGGATGAGAACGGCAACCTGATCAAGACCGTGACCGCTGATGTGACCACCATCACCTATACCGATGCAAAATTCACTTCTTCCGAACAGTATCAGACAGAGGCAGAGAGAGATGCTGCAGCTGCTGCAAAGGAAAAGGATTTGAAGGACGCTGCCGGCAAGGATGTAACCGTTACAGGAACAGAAAAAACGGATTATACTTATACCGGTAACGGAACCTACATTCCTACCTTTACGAAGACTGTGGATGTGAAGGATGAAGAGGTTGAATGGAAGCATACAGATAAAAAGACGGATTATGGTGTAAGAACAGAGGAAGAAGCAGTAGCAAAGGTTACGAAAGAGCAGGAGAAGGCGTTAAGCAATAAGATTAACGATGATGACGACTTATACCTGATCGGTGTAAGCAGTGATCTTAAGGTAACCGGCTATACAGAAGATCACTGGTATGATGATTCCGACTTCCTCGTATCCGGTACCGTATCCGCAACCTACGCAAAGGTAACTAAGAAGACAGTAGACCAGAGTACCTTCGGTTCCCTCTGGAATGACATCAAGGCTCTGTTTGGTAATGGAGAAACTACGAACAAGAAGCTGGAAGATGCAGCCAGAAAGGCAGTCGAGGCAGATGGCGGTATTTTCGTCAGCGCCAACTGGGATGACTGGAAGTTCGGTAAGGCTACCATCCGCTATGTAGCAGGTGTCAGTGTCAAGACCGATGAGAAGACCACCGCAGCGGATGCACAGAATGCGGTACGGGATGCAGCACTGGCACAGGCAAAAGCAAGCGGCGCAACCGGTGTGTACAATGTGAAGACTACAGATCCCGATACCATTACTCATACCAGCTATTCCTATGAGATTGATTATCTGGAGAAAACCGGAGAGACCACAACCAATACTGCTGTCAGAACTGAGACTTATGCAAATGCAGAGGTGCTGACCGGTCAGATCATCCAGAACCTGAACTATATTCAGGGCAACATTAAGCTCACCCAAAAGGATGAAGCCTATCGTAAATTCGTAGATGATGCCAAGGCTCTGACCCAAAAGTATCAGAAGCTGTTACAGGATGCACAGGACGCACAGGGTAAGGTGGAAGATGCACAGGGCAAGGTAGAAGAGCTGAAGGCAGAGATCGAAGCTCTGAAGAGTAACAGAACCAGTAACCTTGGAGCTCTGAAGGAACTGGAAGGAAAGCTGGCCGTGGCTGAACAGAACAAAAAGGATGCAGAAGATACTCTGAAGGAGATTCTGGGCAGCCTGGATGAGGCAGGCGGAGAGCTGGATAAGGTGATCGATCGTCTGACTCCTGCACCCACACCCGGAACACCTGCAGGTGGAGAAGGTGAGACCGGGGGTGCCGGTGATACAGAGGAAGGCGGCGCCGGAGAGGCAGCAACAGTTGTTACACCTGTTGCACTGGCAGCAGCACCCGCAGCACAGGCAACCGTAGTGGTACAGAAGGATCAGGCAGCACAGGGCGTGACGCAGATTGCTGATGAGGAAGCACCTCTTGCAGCAAATGTTGAGGAAGACACCCAGAAGACAGCAGAGGAAGCACCTAAGGCGGAAGAAGCAGTGAATATTGCAGACGAAGCAGTTCCCCTGGCAGATGTTGCCGTAGAGAGCGAACATGCAAAGATGTCCTGGTGGTGGTGGCTGATCATTCTGATCCTCGGTGCAACCGGATATGAAATGTACAAGAAGCACAATGAGAAGAAGCTGAAGACTCAGGCAGAAAATGCAGGAGATATCGAAGAATAAAAGATAACAAAAACGACATCCATTGGGATATCCCCGGTGGATGTCGTTTTTTAGACCTTGGAAAGAAAATTACTCGAAGAGCTCTTTGACTTTTTCCAGATCACCGTCTCCGGTCAGCAGAAGAGTCACTGTGGCCTGGGCACTGCTGATATCGGTTGTCCCCTCAACGCATAATTCACCGTCAGTATTGTAGAGAGCCCATTGGAACTCATTGACAGAGGAGGGCCAGTCTGCTTCCATAGAGATCGATTCCTGATCCGACAGGGAATCCAGATTTACCTGTTCCCCGGTCACGGGATCAATGACCGCTACCATACCGACTTCGATGCCACACATATTGACTACCGACAGGGTGAGTGCCCTGGTATCCTCCGAAGTGGATTCTATGGCAGACGAATCGGAATCCGCGGAAACATCGGCAGGCAGGGCGGCAACAGTCTCAGACGGGGAGGTGGAAGCAGTCGTGGCGGAGGATGTATCCTCTCCGTCAGAATTCTGACTGCATCCTCCGAATAACAGACAACAGGACAATATACTTACAGTAAAAATATGTCGTATGAAGCTTTTTTGCATAACAGTCTCCTTTGTGTGAAAATCTATATCACTATTATAGCGAATTTCCCATAAAAAGTAAATTTTCGCGATGAAAATTTCCGGAAGCAGACCGGTAGGAATTCCTGAAAAAAATATCGAAAAATGTGAGCCGTTTTTCATGGATAAGTAGTCTTTATAGATAGAGACTAAGAAATAACGGAGGCGGTCGAGATGAGCGGCATGTTATATTCCATACCTGTGATTTTGACAGGTTATCGAATCGTACAAATTGAAGATGAAGCGACACCGCTTGCACAGGCAGCAAAGAGTGGATATTACGGTGACACAGTAGCCGGAATGCTGGGCATTGGTGTTTTGTTACTCTTGGTGATTTATTTTATATTATGCAGAAAATACCAGAAAAGAATCATAGAATTGCAGGAAAATGCACATCCCGGCTGGAACTGGTGGAAACTTAGAAAGCAGGTAACCGAACTGGAGGATAAAAAGGCAGAAGGAATTGTCGAGGATATCCGGCGGGCAGCGCAAAGCTATATGACTGTTTAAATTGAAATAAATGAAATAGAGCTGATATAAAAAGGTCCGGGGAGCGTTCCCCGGATTTTTTTGCGATACAATACAAAAATGAAGTATTTCGTTGCTGATGTCTGACGGTAATGTTATAATTATGTATGTGGTGGTTCCGGAGACCGGTGCCATAAGCATTAAGAAAGAAAAGGAAGGCATTCTATGAAAGTATTGGTAACAGGCGTAAAGGGTCAGTTGGGATATGATGTGGTAAATGAACTTACAAAGCGCGGCATTGAGGCGGTCGGTGTGGATATTCAGGACATGGATATCACGGATGCTGCCAGTGTGGAAAAAGTGATCGGTGAGGCAGCACCGGATGCTGTGATCCACTGTGCAGCCTATACCGCAGTGGATGCAGCGGAAGACAACGTGGAGCTCTGCCGCAGGGTCAACGCGGACGGCACACAGAATATTGCCAATGTCTGCAAAAAGTTAGACTGCAAGATGATCTATATCAGCACGGACTATGTATTTGACGGCGAAGGTACCAGAGCCTGGGAGCCCGACGATGAGCGCCATCCTCTGAACGTATACGGACAGACCAAATACGAGGGCGAGCTGGCAGTGCAGAATACACTGGAGAAGTATTTTATCGTAAGAATCTCCTGGGTATTCGGTGTGAACGGTAAGAATTTCATCAAGACCATGCTGAATCTGGGTAAGACCCATGATCATCTCACGGTGGTGAATGACCAGTTTGGTTCGCCTACTTATACTTATGATCTGGCAAGGCTTCTGGTGGACATGGTGCTGACCGACAAATACGGCATTTATCATGCGACCAATGAAGGTATCTGTAACTGGTATGAATTTGCCTGCGAGATCTTCCGCAAGGCAGGCATGAACGTGGATGTGGCTCCCGTACCGGCGTCCGAGTATCCCACGAAGGCAAAGAGACCGGAGAACAGCCGCATGAGCAAGGAAAAGCTCACACAGAACGGTTTTGAGAGACTTCCTTCCTGGCAGGATGCGCTGGAACGCTATCTGCCACAGATACAGTAGCGGTTCCTTATATAAGCAGCCCCTGTATAGGGGGAAATTTATGGGAAATACTTCATGGAGCGGTATTGGAAACGGTACTGCTCCTCTTTTGGTTATCATAATATGAAAAAGTCGTGAAAAACCCTGTAAATTTCACGAAAAACCAGTTGACAACGGAAGTTGGAACAAGTATACTATTAAAGCGTGCCAGAAAAGGTGCGTCTATTATACTATTAAGAAAGAGGTGAAACAGAATGCCAACATTTAACCAGTTAGTAAGAAAAGGACGTCAGACCTCTGTTAAGAAGTCTACTGCACCTGCTCTCCAGAAGGGTTACAACTCTCTTCACAAGAAAGCAACAGACGTTTCTGCTCCCCAGAAGCGTGGTGTATGTACTGCTGTTAAGACAGCAACTCCTAAAAAGCCTAACTCTGCTCTTAGAAAGATCGCCAGAGTACGTCTTTCCAACGGAATCGAAGTTACCAGCTACATTCCCGGTGAAGGTCACAATCTGCAGGAGCACAGCGTTGTTTTGATCCGTGGTGGTCGTGTTAAGGACCTGCCCGGTACCAGATACCACATCATCCGTGGTACCCTTGATACCGCCGGTGTCGCTAACAGAAAACAGGCTCGTTCCAAGTACGGCGCTAAGAGACCTAAGGATGCTAAGAAATAAGTAGTATCCGGGGCGTTTTGAACGTCGGACCGAGAGTTCGATGAAAATCCGTAAGGATTTTTGGAGACGATGCGGACATCGTCTTTGTACCACAAAAACGAAACTAAGAAAAGTGTTGGAATTCTGTGATACAGATATAACAGCGCGAACACTTGGGGAAACACATGTGAGTACCTATGATCTAACGTAAACAATTTGTTAAGGAGGGAAGAACCGTGCCACGTAAAGGACATATTCAGAAAAGAGATGTATTAGCAGATCCTTTATACAACAACAAAGTGGTTACCAAGCTTGTCAACAACATCATGTTAGATGGCAAGAAGGGTGTAGCCCAGAAGATCGTATACGGAGCATTTGCTAAGGTTGAAGAGAAGAGCGGCAAGCCTGCTCTGGAAGTATTCGAAGAGGCTATGAACAACATCATGCCTGTTCTGGAAGTAAAAGCAAGACGTATCGGTGGTGCTACCTATCAGGTACCTATCGAAGTTAGACCTGAGAGACGTCAGGCTCTGGGCCTTCGTTGGTTGACCATGTTCTCTCGTAAGAGAAGTGAGAAGACCATGGAAGACAGACTTGCTAACGAAATTCTTGACGCAGCCAACAATACCGGATCTGCAGTTAAGAGAAAAGAAGACATGCACAAGATGGCAGAAGCAAACAAAGCATTTGCTCACTATCGATTCTAATAGGAGGAAGAGACCTTGGCTGGAAGAGAATATCCATTGGAGAGAACCAGGAATATCGGAATCATGGCTCATATCGATGCTGGTAAAACAACAACAACTGAACGTGTTCTATATTACACAGGAAAAATTCATAAGATTGGTGAAACACATGATGGTGCTTCACAAATGGACTGGATGGAACAAGAGCAAGAACGTGGTATCACAATCACTTCAGCAGCAACAACTGCTCAATGGAATGGATACCGTGTTAATATCATTGACACTCCAGGCCATGTAGACTTCACTGTTGAAGTAGAACGTTCTTTACGTGTACTTGATGGTGCTGTCACTGTATTAGACTCTAAAGCTGGGGTTGAACCTCAAACTGAAACAGTTTGGCGTCAAGCTACAACTTATGGAGTACCTAGAATTGTATTCTGTAATAAAATGGATGCAACTGGAGCTGACTTCTTAATGTCAGTAGAATCTATTGGTAAAAGATTAGATGCTAACGCTGTTGCTATTCAATTACCAATTGGTGCTGAAGATACATTCGAAGGATTAATTGACTTAATCAAAATGCAAGCTGTTCATTTTGAAGGAGCTAAAGGAGAAAACGTTGTTTACTCTGAAATTCCTGAAAACATGAAAGCTCAAGCTGAAGAATATCGTCAAAAAATGATTGAAGCTGCTGCTTCATTCGATGATGATTTAATGATGAAAGTCTTAGAAGAAGATGAAAATATTACTGAAGAAGAAATCAAAGCTGCTATCCGTAAAGGTGTATTAGCTGTTGAATTATTCCCAGTATTATGTGGTTCTGCATACAAAGACAAAGGTGTTCAATGTATGTTAGACGCTGTTATTGATTTCTTACCAGCTCCAACTGATGTTCCATCTATTAAAGGTGAAGACGAAGACGGAAATGAAGTAGTAAGACATCCAAGTGATGATGAACCATTCGCAGCATTAGCATTCAAAATCATGGCTGACCCATTCGTAGGAAAATTAACTTTCTTCCGTGTGTATTCAGGACATGTTGCATCTGGGTCTTATATATTAAACTCTACAAAAGACAAAAAAGAACGTTTAGGACGTATCTTACAAATGCATGCTAATACTCGTAAGGAAATTGATGAAGTTTATGCTGGAGATATCGCTGCTGCTGTTGGGTTTAAAAACACAACAACTGGAGATACTATCTGTGATGAAAAGAATTTCATTATCTTAGAAAAAATGGAATTCCCTGAACCAGTTATCGAATTAGCTATTGAACCAAAAACTAAACAAGATCAAGATAAATTAAGTAATGGTTTATCAAGATTAGCTGAAGAAGATCCAACATTCAGAGTTACAACAAACCCTGAAACTGGTGATACTATTATTGCTGGGGTTGGTGAATTACACTTAGACGTTATCGTAGATCGTTTAAAGAGAGAATTTAAAGTTGAAGCAAATGTTGGTGCACCACAAGTTGCTTACAGAGAAACAATTAGACAAGCTGCTGATTGTGAAGGTAAGTTCGTAAGACAATCAGGTGGTCGTGGACAATACGGTCACGTATGGATTAAATTCGAACCTAATGAAGGTAAAGGATTTGAATTCGTTGATGCAGTTGTTGGTGGAACAGTACCAAGAGAATATATCGGTTCTGTAAAAGCAGGTCTTGAAGATGCTTTACAAAACGGTATGATTGCTGGATATCCAGTATTAGATATCAAAGCAACTTTATTTGATGGTTCTTACCATGATGTCGATTCATCAGAAATGGCATACAAAGTTGCAGCAAGCTTAGCTTTAAAAGCAGCTGGTAAAAAATGTGATCCAGTTATCTTAGAACCAATCATGGCTGTTGAAATCACTGCACCTTCTGAATATTTAGGAAGTGTTATGGGTGATATTTCATCAAGACGTGGTATGATTGAAGGACAAGAAGAAAGAGGAAATGCTGTTACTGTACAAGCAAGTGTACCTTTATCTGAAATGTTTGGATATGTTACTGATTTAAGATCATTTACACAAGGTCGTGGAAACTACACTATGCAATTTGATCGTTATGAACCAGTACCAAAATCAATTAAAGAAGAAATTATTAAGAAAAATGGTGGAAACAATTAATTCTGCTGAAAGTTATTGCATTTTTGTTACAAATCATTTAGAATGTATATGTAAAAATTTAAAGAAATTTATATAGGAGGAAGCTAATAATGGCTAAAGAAAAATTTGACCGCTCTAAAGCGCATGTTAATATCGGAACTATTGGTCACGTTGACCATGGTAAAACTACTTTAACTGCAGCTATCACTACAGTATTATCTAAAGATGGACAAGCTCAAGCAATGGATTATGCTGCTATCGATGCTGCTCCAGAAGAAAAAGAACGTGGAATCACAATCAACACTGCACACGTTGAGTATCAAACTGCTACTCGTCACTATGCACACGTTGACTGTCCAGGCCATGCAGACTACATCAAAAACATGATCACTGGTGCTGCACAAATGGATGGTGCTATCTTAGTAGTTGCTGCTACAGATGGTCCTATGCCACAAACTAGAGAACATATCTTATTATCTCGTCAAGTAGGTGTACCTTACATCATCGTATTCTTAAATAAATGCGATATGGTTGATGATGATGAATTAATCGAATTAGTTGAAATGGAAGTTCGTGAATTATTAAATGAATATGACTTCCCAGGTGATGATACTCCAATCATCCGTGGATCAGCTTTAAAAGCATTAGAAGGAGATCCAAAATGGGTTCCAGCTATTCATGAATTAATGGATGCTGTAGATTCTTATATCCCAACTCCAACTCGTGATACTGATAAACCATTCTTAATGCCAGTTGAAGACGTATTTACAATCACTGGACGTGGAACAGTTGCTACAGGACGTGTTGAAAGAGGACAATTAAAATTAAACGATGAATTAGAAATCGTTGGTATCCGTGAAACTCAAAAAACAGTTGCTACAGGTATCGAAATGTTCCGTAAATTATTAGATTACGCTGAAGCAGGAGATAACGTAGGTGTATTATTAAGAGGTATCAACAGAGAAGAAATCCAACGTGGACAAGTATTAGCTAAACCAGGTTCAGTACATCCACACAAAAAATTCAAATCTCAAGTTTATATCTTATCAAAAGATGAAGGTGGACGTCATACTCCTTTCTTCGCTAACTACAGACCTCAATTCTATTTCAGAACTACTGACGTAACTGGAGTTATCGAATTACCAGAAGGTGTAGAAATGGTTATGCCTGGAGATAACGTTGAATTAACAGTTGAATTAATCGCTCCAATCGCTATCGAAAACGGAACTAAATTCTCAATCCGTGAAGGTGGTAGAACAGTTGGTGCTGGTAACGTTTCAGAAGTTATCGAATAATCAATTAAACGATAAAGGTGTCATATGACACCTTTTTTCTATGTAAAAAAAGATAATGAAATGCGATAAATTGTGGTAGAATAAAATACATGGAGGTATGTTTATGGAACAATTGTATTTTTTTGATATAGATGGAACATTGATAGAATGTAATAAAGGAATATATTCAATACCTGATTCTTCACGTAATGCTTTGTTACAATTACAAAAACAAGGTGATCATGTCTTTTTGGCTACTGGTAGATGTAAGTGTTTTATTATTGATGGTGTTATGGATTATCCTTTTGATGGTTATGTGACTTGCAATGGTGCATATGTTGAATATATGGGTGAAACAATTTATAAAAAAGTTATCCCTGCTCAAGCAATACAAAAAACACATGAATTATGTTTAGAGAGGGACTTAGCTTATTATTTTGAGGGTAATGATTATATTTATGTTCTCAATAAAAATAATCCTAAACACATTGAATTTAAAAATAATTGGGGGATGAAAGATAACACAATAATTGATCAATTTGACCCTCAAGAAATCGAAACATATATTGGAATGATAGTTGTCAATTCATCAGATGATATAGCCCCAATGGTGGAGGCTTTATCACCATATTTTGATATTCAAAGACATCAAAGTGGTTATTCATTTGACTTAACTCTCAAAGGTGAATCTAAGGCTAAAGGAATAAAGAAATTAGTTGAAAAACTAGGGATGGACATTGAACAAACGATTGCCTTTGGCGATGGCCGAAACGACGTTGAGATGCTTACAGAAGTTGGCTTGGGTATTGCGATGGGAAATGGAGCAATAGAAGCAAAAGCTGTAGCTGATTATGTGACAGATGATATTGATAAAGATGGAATTTTGAAAGCACTTAACCATTTTTCTTTAATTAAATGATTTTTAAGTGTTAATGGTTGAAATTGTAACGTTAATTTGTTAGAATAGAAGTACAGATTAAATCTGAAAATTGCTTATCAAAGGAGAAATTAAAATGGATGAACAAGAACAAATCGTAATTAACCTTATCGTTAATAGTGGTAGTGCACGTAGCTCTGCAATTGAAGCAATCCAATATGCTAAAGCCGGAGATTTAGATAAGGCTGACGAATCATTACAAACAGCAAAAGAAACAGTAAATGAAGCACATCATGCTCAAACTGAATTAATTCAAGCAGAAATTAGAGGAGAAAAAGCTCCATTAAACTTATTAATGGTACATGCTCAAGACCATTTAATGACTGCATTAGTTGTTATTGACTTAGCTCAAGAATTTATTGATTTATATAAAAAAATCGGTTAATTAAAAGACAACAAATATTAAGGAGGCAGATTTTAAGAATTGTTTTTCTTGAGTCAATTTCCACTTTTGTTAC
>OKRT01001152.1_pt1 | contig 12434 bp, 9 predicted proteins | sample 1601111 | NCBI WGS metagenome assembly OKRT01 (sample SAMEA3541572, study PRJEB24748) | human gut metagenome | biome: human gut; feature: human-associated habitat; material: faeces | place: China | collected 2012 | reverse complement strand
TGTGCAGCTGCTGACGTGGGTCTGCTTTTGCCTGTCCGCCGACCACAATTTTCAATTTTCCATTTTCAACTTTCAATTAAAAAAAACTTCCGCTCGGGCATAATATGTTTTTAATATTACAAACTGTAACAGCAAAGCAGTCGGTTGGCAATATACCAACCGACTGACTTTTTAATTATTCATTTTTACTTTCTAACCGAGTAATTTATTACTCACAATTACTCATAAAGCGGATATTTTTTGCAGATTTCTTCAACGCCTGCTCTAACCTTTTCCTTGCTGTTCTCATAGTCGTTAAGAACGAGGGTGATGTACTCGGCAATCTTGTCCATATCTTCCTCGTTAAGACCTCTTGTAGTAACAGCGGCAGTACCGATTCTTACACCGCTTGTTACGAACGGTGAACGGGGTTCGCCAGGGATTGTGTTTTTATTTACTGTGATGTAACAATCGTCAAGACGAGCCTCAAGCTCCTTGCCGGTTACATCTGTATCACGAAGATCCATAAGAAGAACATGGTTGTCCGTACCGCCTGAAACAAGTTTGTTGCCTCTCTTGAGAAGTCCATCTGCAAGAGCCTTACAGTTAGAAACAATCTTTTTGCCGTACTCCTTGAACTCAGGCTTTAATGCCTCGCCGAAGCAAACAGCCTTTGCGGCAATAACATGCATAAGAGGACCGCCCTGTGTACCGGGGAAGATAGCCTTGTCAATCTGCTTGGCAAATTCCTCACGGCAGAGGATAAGACCTCCACGAGGACCACGAAGAGTTTTGTGTGTTGTTGTTGTAACGAACTCACAATACGGAACAGGGTTCGGATGAACGCCTGCGGCAACAAGGCCTGCGATGTGAGCCATATCAACCATAAGATATGCACCTACTGCATCGGCAATCTCACGGAGCTTTGCAAAATCGATGATTCTTGGGTATGCAGACGCACCTGCAACAATCATCTTAGGCTTGCATTCCTTTGCAATTTCAAGAACCTTATCATAATCAATTCTGTGCGTTTCGGGATCAACACCGTATGGAACAAAATTGAAGTATTTACCTGAAATATTAACAGGTGAACCGTGTGTAAGGTGACCGCCTTCGTTAAGGTTCATACCCATTACCGTATCACCGGGATTAAGCATTGCAAAATATACCGCTGTGTTAGCCTGAGCGCCTGAGTGAGGCTGAACATTTGCGTGTTCAGCACCGAAAAGCTCACACGCACGCTGACGGGCAATTTCTTCAACTACATCAACGCACTGACAACCGCCGTAGTATCTCTTTCCCGGATAACCCTCGGCATATTTGTTTGTGAGCAAGCTGCCCATTGCAGCCATAACTGCCGGAGAAACGATGTTTTCACTTGCGATAAGCTCAAGGTTTCTGCGCTGTCTTTTAAGCTCGTCTGTCATTGCGTTACCGATTGCGGGATCGTACTCGTTGAGGTAATCAAGAGTAGCGATATTTGTTTTTTCACTCATTGTTATATTCCCCTTATATTTTTATTTTAGGATACTGTGTATCCTTTTTGAATTTATGTCATTGCAACGAAAGGGCTTTTTGCCTTAATTCGTACAAATCATCAAGCGTTTTAATTTTTCCTGCCTCATTTCTCAAGGCTGCCGCACCCTTCATGCCTTTGAAATAGCCGACTACAAGTTTTCTTGCCTGAAGCATTGCCATATGCTCGCCCTTGTATTCAACCATTTTGCCGATATGTTCAATCATTACACTGAGCCTTTCTTCAAGGTCGGGAGTGTGGATTTTAACATTCGGGTTTTCAAGGTATGCGTTAATCTGCGAGAAAATCCACGGATTTCCGAGCGTTGCCCTACCGATCATAACAAGGTCACAGCCTGTGATGTCCATAACCTCCTTTGCCCTTTCGGCACTGTCAATGTCTCCGTTTGCGATTACGGGAACGCTGACGGATTCTCTTACAGCCTTTATAATATCGTAATCAACGGGAGGCTTGTAATATTGCTGTCTTGTTCTGCCGTGAACGGTGATTGCCGCCGCACCTGCCGATTCGCAGATTTTTGCAACTTCAACGGCATTTACGCTGTCATCATCCCAACCCTTGCGGATTTTTACGGTTACGGGTATGTCGGTAACGGCTGTCACAGCCTTGACAATTTCTCCGCAAAGCCGAGGATTTTTCATCAATGCACTTCCGCTGCCGTTTGAGCTTATCTTTGGAGCAGGACATCCCATATTGATATCAATAATATCAGGTTTGTTTTCAAGTGCGTGCTTTGCGGCATCAGCCATACATTTCGGATCATCACCGAAAATCTGAATTCCGCAAGGACGCTCCAAGTCTGAAATTTCCATCAGTTCTTCGCTCTTTTTACTGTTGAAAGAAAGGGCCTTTGAACTGACCATTTCGCTTACGCAGTATGCCGCACCGAATCTTACGCAAAGCTCACGGTAAGCCCTGTCGCTTACTCCCGCCATGGGTGCGAGAACTGCGTGGGATTTCAGCGGAACACCGCCGATGTTAAGATTATCCATATTTTTACACATTTAATACTGTTACCTTATTCTTTTTCTTGCACCGACTTTTGTGCTGATCATTACAACCGCAATTGCAACTACTCCAAGACCTACGCAAATCCACGAAACGATTCCCGCCGTGTAGCTTGTGGAATACTTTTTTTCGCTGACTGTTTTTGCGATTGTCGGAGCCTGAAATTCCGTTGAATCGGTCGCCTGAGTTTCAACATACTGATTCTGATACTGCGTTTCTTCCTGTTTCTGAGCTTCCGTTTCGGGCTGAACATACTCAGTTGTGGGTTCTTCCGTTTTGGGCTCAACATACTCGGTTGTAGGCGCTTCGGTGTAAACAGGCTCGGTATAAACCGGCTCTGTGTATTGCGGTTCGGTTTCATCGGGAACATACTCCGTCACTACAGGATCGGGCTGGGGATCGGGAGTTTGCGGATCGTCCTCTCCTACCGCAAAGGCGGTTATTGAACAAACCGACAATGCAAGAACCGCAAGCACGGTCGGAAGTATTCTTTTTCTTAAAATTTTCTTAAAATCTGACTTCATATTTAATACCCCGTTCATTCTGCGTGGCACATATTTTCATATACATACTACGATTATAGCAAAAGCAGGCGTTCATTGCAAGATTTCAGACAACTTTTCTGCACACAATTAATGCCCAAACAACAAAAAATCGGAAAACCGATTGTAAAACCGATTTTCCGACTTGATTATTATGTCAGTTTTTTTGAGCGTTTTTTAGCCTTTGGCATAACAAGACTGTAGCTTTCGTCAATCAGCGGAAAGATTTCTTCTTTGCTCACAGAGCCGTCAAGCAGAATACTTATCCACTTGTCCTTGTTCATATGATAAGCAGGCAGAAATCCGTTTTTCATTCTCAGCGAGCCGACAAGAATCGGATCGCACTTGACATTCATCACATCGACAAAGCCATCGCCGTCAAGCCCTAAAATCCGTCTTTTGACACACATAATTATTGCGTACCATTTGCCCGACATCATATTCCGCAGAACCGCATTATCGGGACTGCTCTCCCACGGATATTCGGGTTCTGTTCCGTATGTGCTAAAGGCATATTTTAAAATTACATCTCTGTTAATAGGATTGTCATTGTATGCCATTAAGCCTTAACCCCTGCTTTTTTCTTAACGAGTGAAATATATTCCTGCATTGTGATTTCATTTTTATCATAACAAAGGCATATGTCAACCAAAAGGTGAAAATCATTCTCCAAAGCTGATGCCCATTTTTCTTGCTGTTTCAACAACCTCGCTGTCTTTCGGAACGCTCTTGAGTTTGCCTGCGATGTCCTCAAGCGGAACGGCAACTACCTTGTTATTTACAAGGGCAACCATTTTGCCGTAGTCTTTATTGATAATAAGCTCTGCGGCTTTAACGCCGAAACGAGTTGAAATCACACGGTCATAGGCATCGGGACTGCCGCCTCTCTGGAAGTGACCCGGTACTGTAACCCTTGTTTCCTGACCTGTTGCCTCCTCAATATCATGGGCAATCTGATAGGAAATTGACGGATATTTCATCTCTGCAATAGCGGCTTTTCTCTGCTTTTTCGGCAAAGCGGCAATCTTTTTTGAAATTGCACCCTCGGCAACTGCAAGAATTGAGAAGTTCTTACCGCTTGCTGTTCTCGCCTTGATTGTCTTGACAACGGAATCTATATCATACGGAATTTCGGGGATAAGGATAATGTCCGCACCGCCTGCAATACCTGCATAAAGTGTGAGCCAGCCGACCTTATGTCCCATAACCTCAATAATGAAAACTCTGCCGTGAGATGTTGCGGTTGAATGGATACAGTCGATTACATTTGTTGCAATATCAACGGCACTCTGAAAACCGAACGTCTTGTCTGTACCCCAAAGGTCGTTGTCAATTGTCTTAGGAAGCGAAACCACATTGAGTCCTTCCTCACGAAGAAGATTTGCGGTTTTTTGAGTTCCGTTGCCGCCGAGTACGACAAGACAGTCAAGGCCAAGCTTTTTGTAGTTTTTCTTCATAGCCTCAACCTTGTCAACGCTGTTCTCGTCAACAACACGCATAAGCTTGAACGGCTGTCTTGATGTGCCGAGAATCGTACCGCCCATTGTGAGAATACCCGAAAAATTCTCGGGTTTCATCTTTCTTGATTCGCCGTAGATAAGACCTCTGTAGCCGTCAATAATGCCGATGATTTCAACATCATTGCCAAGCTGATTATAAAGTGTTTTTGCAACGGCACGGATTGTTGCGTTCAGTCCCTGACAATCACCGCCGCTTGTTAAAATGCCTACTCTTTTCATTGTTCGGAGTCCTCCTTTTTCACTTCAACGGGTACAATCGGAGTTCCGACAGTGCTCGCATATGTTTTTTTCATTGCCTGCTTTTGAGCCTTTAACGCAAGCTTTGAAAAGAATTTCTGACAATTTGTTTTGTGTTTTCCACGCTTGTCAACAGACTTATATACACCTGTTGAAAGCTGTTGGCGTGCATTTACGGTATCCTTAAATGAAACCGTGATAACCTCCTGCACACGCTTTTTGATATCCTCGTCCTCAACAGGGAACACAAGCTCAACTCGTCTGTCGAGGTTTCTCGGCATCCAGTCGGCACTTCCCATATAATAAAGCGGATTTGAATTGTTTTCAAATATGAATATTCGGCTATGCTCCAAAAGCTGACCGACAATTGAAATTACTCTGATGTTTTCGCTGAATCCATGAACTCCCGGAATAAGACAGCAGATACCTCTTACGATTAGGTCAATTTTTACGCCTGCATTTGACGCATCGTACAAAAGGCTGATGATTTCAGGGTCAACAAGCGAGTTCACCTTTGCTGTAATTTTGGCTGGAAGTCCGAGCTTTGCATTCTCGGTTTCCTGAATAATCATAGCCTCAAAGAACGGACGCATTCCGTGAGGTGCAACGATAAATTTGTTGTATTCAGGCGGAGTTGAGTAGCCTGTCAATACATTAAAGAGTGACGATGCGTCAACACCGTACTCCTCACGGCAGGTGAACATACCGATATCGGTATAGAATCTCGCCGTACTGTCGTTATAGTTACCCGTACCCATATGCAAATATCTTCTGATTCCGTCCTTATCTTTTCTTACTACAAGACAGATTTTGCAGTGGGTTTTAAGTCCTGTAAGACCGTAAATTACATGACAGCCCGCCTTTTCAAGCTTTGTTGCCCACTGAATGTTGTTTTCCTCGTCAAATCTCGCCTTGAGTTCAACAAGAACAGTTACCTGCTTTCCGTTTTCAGCCGCCTTGATAAGAGCCGCAACAATCGGTGAATTTCCGCTGACACGGTACAAGGTTTGCTTGATGGCAAGAACATTCGGATCGGTTGCCGCCTTTTTGACAAAATCAACCACAACATCAAAGCTTTCATAAGGATGATGCACAAGTCTGTCCTTTTCACGGATAGCCTCAAAAATATCGTCATAACCGCAGAATTCCGCAGGCGGATTTACGGGAACGATAGGTTCAAAGCACATATCTTCACAGCCCTTAATGTGAGCAAATTTTGAAAGGAATGTAAGGTCAAGAGGACCTCTCTGAAAGTAGATTTCACGCTCCGTAACATCGAGAGCGTCAACAAGAAATTCACGAATTTCTCGGTTGCATTTCTTGCCGAATTCAAGACGGACAGGTTCTCCTCTCTTACGCTTTCTGATTGACTTTTTAATTTCAGCCATAAGATCCTCGGTATCCTCGTCAATGTCAAGGTCGGAATCTCGGGTGATTCTGAAAGGATCGTACTGCTTAATGTTGTAAAGCTCAAAAAGCTCGCCGAGGTGCATTGCGATTATTTTTTCAAGCAGAATAAACGCTCTGCCCTCGTGAGTCGGAAGCTCAAGAAATCTCGGAAGAATTGACGGAACCTGAACCAACGCGAAAAATTCTTCATTCTCGGCATTTGTAAGGCGAACCGCAATGTTAAGACTTTTGTTTGCAAGCATCGGGAACGGACGGCTTGTATCAACAGCCATAGGCGTCAATACGGGGAAAACTACTTTTTTAAAGTATTCCTCAACAAACGCTTTCTGGTCGCCGTCAAGCTCGTCAGCCTCTTTGAACACAATGCCTGCCGAACGAAGTGACGGAATTATTGAACGGTTGTAACAGCTGTACTGCTTTTTGGCAAACTCGTGAATTTTTTCAACAAGTCCGTCCATAACCTCTGTAGGAGTCATGCCCGATGCGTCACGGCTTGTTCTGCCGTGATGAATCTGGTCAAGCACACCTGCAACACGAACCATAAAAAATTCGTCAAGGTTTGATGCCGTAATTGAAAGGAAGTTACATCTTTCCATAATTGGATTGGTCTTTTTGAACGCCTCTTCAAGCACTCTTGCATTAAAGTCAACCCAGCTTAATTCTCTGTTAGTATAAGGCATCTTTTGCCATTTTGACATAAGCTTTGCTTTTTCGGATGTTTTTTTATTGTTATTTTTTGAATTTGACATATAATTCACCACCATAAAAACTGATATATAACCCAATTTAATATATCTGATTAAGTATAAAATACAAAACGGATTATTTCAAGCGAATTGCACTAAATTTTACCTTTGGCAACGCATTCTTTACATATATTTTACAATAGCACAAATAAAATTGATTTGCAATAGATTTGACAAAATTCGCAAAGATAAAACCAAAATTTTCTTTTTGCAAAATATTCAAAAAATATTGTTTTAATCTCTGTATTATGTTATACTTGCGTTGATTGTTTTATTTACAGATTTTAAAAAATTCTAAAGGAAAATGAGAGGTAATTATCATGAGTAAAAAAAGGGGAAGCTTTTCCGGCGGACTCGGATTTGTATTTGCCGCTGCGGGAAGTGCAGTAGGCTTGGGAAATCTCTGGAGATTTCCGTATTATGCAGCTAAGTACGGCGGCGGAACATTTATCTTTATCTACATAATCCTTGCGCTTACATTCGGCTTTTCACTTTTGACTGCCGAAATCGCAATTGGCAGAAAAACAAAGCTAAGTCCGATTCTCGCCTACAAAAAGCTATGCAGCAAATTTTCGTTTTTAGGCTACCTTGCAACGCTTGTTCCTACAATAATTATTCCGTACTACTGCGTTATCGGCGGTTGGGTTACAAAATATATGTGCGTTTATGCACAGGGACTTGTTGCCCCTGCGGCACAGGACAACTTTTTCTCGGACTTTATTTCCAACCCGTTGTCACCCATTGTGTTTTTCTTAATATTTATGCTGTTAAGTGCAGTGGTAATTATGCTCGGAATAAACAAGGGCATTGAGCGACTGAGCAAATTTTTGATGCCTGTTCTGCTTGTTCTGACAGTCGGAATTTCAATCTACACACTCACGCTCCCGAACGCAATGGAGGGTGTTTCGTACTACCTTATTCCCGATTTCAGCAAACTGTCAATTTGGACATTTGCGGCGGCACTCGGTCAGCTGTTCTTCTCAATGAGCATTGCAATGGGAATTATGGTAACCTACGGTTCATACACAAAAGATGAGGTAAACCTCACAAAGTCGGTTAACCAAATTGAGATTTTCGACACAGCCGTTGCGCTTCTTGCAGGTCTTATGGTAGTTCCTGCGGTTTATGTATTCAGCGGTGAAGAAGGTCTCGGCGCAAGCGGTCCCGGACTTATGTTCATCACACTTCCAAAGGTATTCAACGAAATGCCTGCCGGCGGAATCATCGGATTTTTGTTCTTTGTTCTTGTATTCTTCGCAGCTATCACAAGCTCAATCTCCGTAATGGAAGCCATTGTTTCTTCGCTTATGGACAAGTTCAAGCTTACACGAATTAAGTCCTGTCTTATCGTTATCGTCATCTGCCTTATTATGGGTATTCCGTCATCACTCGGCAACGGAATATGGTCAAATGTTAAGATTCTCGGAATGGACTTCCTTACATTCTTTGACTTCTTGAGCAACAGCATTATTATGCCGATTGTCGCGCTTTGCACTTGTATTCTCATCGGCTGGGTTATCAAGCCAAAGACTATTGCAGACGAAATCACAAGGAACGGCGAGCGTTTCAGCAGAAGGGCTTTGTTTGATGTTATGATTAAATATATAGCTCCAATCTGCCTTGTGTTCATCTTAATTTCCTACACACTTGCGCAGTTCGGCATTATTTCACTTTAATACGATTATTTATGAATTCAGACAGTAATATCACCGAAATGAATCCTAAGTAATTGTCTTTAAATGAAACATACAACAATTAACTATTCTCCGTTTATCCCATGAACTCTTGAAATTATATGCAATAATTGGTATAATTACAGTTACAGCTCATTTGCTGAATTTAAGGGAGGACAAATACTATGTGTCAGAAAAAACCATTTTACATTACAACGCCTATTTATTATCCATCAGGCAATCCCCACATCGGTCATTGCTACACCACCGTTGCGTGCGATTCTATCGCCCGTTACAGACGAATGCAGGGATACGATGTTATGTTCCTTACGGGTACGGATGAACACGGTCTTAAAATTGAACAGAAGGCTGCCGAAAAGGGTGTTACTCCCAAAGAGTATGTTGACGAAATTGTAAAAACCTTTAAAGGCTTATGGAAATTTATGAACATAAGCTATGACAGATATATCCGCACAACAGACGATTACCACATTGAAACGGTTCAGAAAATTTTCAAGGAGCTGTATGACAAGGGCTACATCTACAAGGGCGAATACAAGGGTAAATACTGCACCCCCTGTGAAAGCTTCTGGACAGAAAGCCAGCTTATTGACGGCAAATGCCCCGAATGCGGACGAGAGGTTACAGAGGCAAAGGAAGAGGCATACTTCTTTAAGATGTCACCTTTTGCCGACAGAATTGAAAAGCTCCTCACGGAAACAGACTATTTACAGCCAAAGACAAGAGCTGTTGAGCTTGTAAACAACTTTATCAAGCCGGGACTTGAAGACCTTTGCGTATCGAGAACAACCTTCAAATGGGGCATTCCGGTTACATTTGACGAAAAGCATATTGTTTATGTTTGGATTGACGCACTTTCAAACTATATCTCCGCTCTCGGCTACAAGAATGAAAAATTTGACGAATTTGACAAATACTGGCCTGCCGATGTTCATATGGTAGCAAAGGACATCATGCGTTTTCACGCTATCATCTGGCCTGCAATGCTTATGGCTCTTGACCTTCCGCTTCCAAAGCATCTTGCCGTTCACGGCTGGATTACTTTCAACGGACAGAAGATGTCAAAGTCACTGGGCAATGTTGTTGATCCGTTTGTACTCGGCGAGCGTTACGGCGCTGACGCAATCCGTTACCACATTATGCGTGAAATGGCTCTCGGTGCAGACAGCTCATTCTCAAACGAAATTATGATTAACCGTATCAATTCCGACCTTGCAAACGGTCTTGGCAACCTTGTTTCAAGAACAGTTGCAATGGTTCAAAAATATTTCGGCGGCACACTTCCCACAGAGCGTGAGAACGGCGAATTTGACGATGAGCTTATCGAAATCGCAACATCGCTCCGTGCAAAGGTTGACGATTTCATGGACAAGACTCAGCTCCAGAACGCACTTGCCGAAATCTTCAAGCTTGTTTCCCGTGCAAACAAATACATTGACGAAACCGCTCCGTGGGTTATTGCCAAAGACGAAACAAAGAAAGCAAGACTCGCAACGGTTCTCTACAACCTTCTTGAGGCAATCCGTATTGCCTGCACCCTTCTCTCGGCATTTATGCCAACAACAATGCCAAAGGCTCTTGAGCAGATCGGTGCTTGTGAAAAATGTGCCGGCTACGAAAACTGCGACAAGTTCGGTGTACTTCCTGCTGATGTCACGGTTCACAAGGGAGATGCACTCTTCCCACGAATTGATGTTGAAAAGGAAATTGAAGAACTCAACAGCATCATCAAGAACAACGAGGGTGAAAGCGAAGAAACAAAGGCACTCCGTGAAGAGCTTGAAGGTGTTGCACAGATTGGCATTGATGATTTTGCAAAGGTTGACCTCCGTGTGTGTGAGGTTAAGACCTGCGAACCCGTTAAAAAGAGCAAAAAGCTTTTGCAGTTTACAATTTTTGACGGTGTAAATGACAGAACCGTTGTCAGCGGTATTGCAAACTACTACAAGCCCGAAGAGCTTATCGGCAAGAAGATTATTCTTGTTCAGAACCTCAAGCCTGCAAAGCTTTGCGGTGTTGAAAGCTGCGGTATGATTCTTTCTGCAGTTCACGGCGATGATTTAAAGGTTGTTTTTGTTGACAATATGCCTGTCGGCTCAAAAATCTGTTGATTTATGTTCGTGTAGACAGTTTAATAAATTAAAAACTATTTATGCCCGAGCGTAACTGTAGGAGCGGATATCATCTGCCCGCAAGCAACGGCAGAAATCATATGATGAATAAAACTGTATAAATGTGAAAAGTTAATTTTTACTGAAAACTGAAATTGAATTTTCACCTATATAAAACCATTCTTTAATGTGGGCGGTCAATGACCGCCCATACTTTTAGGGAGATATACCGATGTCACTTTACAACAACATTTTCGATACACACGCACATTATGACGACAAATGGTTTGACGATGACCGCTTTGAGCTTTTGGAAAACATTCACACAAAGGGTGTATGCGGAATTGTCAACAATGCAGTTGACCTTGAAACGGCAAAAACCTGCATTGAATATGCCGAAAAATATGATTTTATGTATGCCGCAGTCGGATTTCATCCCGAAAACCTCGAAAATATTCCGGATAATTATCTTGAACAGCTTGCACAGCTTTCAAAACATAAAAAGGTTGTTGCAATCGGCGAAACGGGTCTTGATTATCATTGGGACATTCCGAAAGACTTGCAAAAGCGTGTTTTTGAGGAACAGATCAGGCTTTCTCTTGACCTTGAAATGCCGCTTATAGTTCACGACCGTGAGGCTCACGGTGATGTGTACGACCTTCTGAGGAAATACAAACCGAATGCGCTGGTTCATTGCTTTTCGGGCAGTGTTGAGTTTATGCGTGAAGCGGTTCGTATGGGAATGTACATCAGCCTCGGCGGTGTTGTTACATTCAAAAATGCCCGTCACAGCCTTGAGGTTGCCTCGGAAATTCCGCTTGACAGGCTTCTGCTTGAAACCGATGCTCCGTATATGGCGCCCGTGCCGTTCCGTGGCAAGCGTTGCGACAGCTCTATGATTGTCTATGCCGCAGAAAAAATCGCATCTCTGCGTAATATGAGCATATCGGAACTTCTGCAAATCACCTGCAACAACGCAAAACGATTTTACAATATTGATGATTAATTCACAAAAAACACGGTCGGTTTTCCTACAAGGATTCCGACCGTGTTTTTTATTTTCGTAGGATCGAACCGTGTTCGCCTGACTATATACAACGCATAAGATTACACGCAATGCGTACAAATTTGCGACATTCACAAAATTTATTTTAACATACAATTTGAACGATTGCTTGCGGAAGAACATTGATTCTCGCTACAAATTAACATTGAATTTGATTATAAAAACAAAAATTGCATCAGAACCTTTTCGGGCATCTGATGCAATTCGTTTATCTAACTATCTTCTCGAACGGGGAACGGCGACTCGCCGTAATTTTTAACTTTCCATTTTATCAGTCTTCACTTGCGTGTCTGCGCATACTCTTGTGCAGAAAGAAAAGTCCGATTGAAATTATAAAAAAGATTACAGAACAGATTGCAACGGCGATAAGGATATTGTTCATACTCTGAACAAAAAGGTTGTAGAACGCCCTTGAATCAATATTAATCTTGCTCATATAGCCTGTTGAAAGCAACACCGCCGGAATTATACCAACCGTAAGGAATGCCGCAGATGTTGAATAACAGATATACCTTACCGCTCTGTGCTTCCAACGATTTGTAAAGATGATGATTACGCATAGAATTGCGACAAGGACTGCAAGA
>OKRT01001149.1_pt1 | contig 12450 bp, 10 predicted proteins | sample 1601111 | NCBI WGS metagenome assembly OKRT01 (sample SAMEA3541572, study PRJEB24748) | human gut metagenome | biome: human gut; feature: human-associated habitat; material: faeces | place: China | collected 2012 | reverse complement strand
GGAGGGCTGGGAGGTGGACACATCGGCCCCCTGGGCCAGGCGGGCGTAGAACTCAGAAGGGAACAGGTCGATTCCCTCCAGGTACATCTGACCGTCGATCTGAATGGGCATGGGCAGAAGGGCAACGCCCAGCTGCTGAGCCTCCTGGGCGGTGATGCCGCTGTTGCTGTCTGTCATAATGGCGATCTTCATTCCAAATTTCTCCTACTTTGCAGAAGATAAAGGGCACGCCGATGCTGCCGGGTGGACGGTGCACCTGGACATGCCTTAAGATATATTAAGATTATTTTATGGTTCTTGTTCGAACTTGAGTAGATACAAAATCAGACAAATGCGCAAAAATAGGACAGATTTAATAATCTGTCCTAAAAAGAGGGGGCGGAATGAGACTTGGGCTGGGTAGATAAGATCTGATGGACCGTGTCGCTGGAGAGAAGCTTTTCCAGCATGGTGACGGCGGGTTCCGGGTCGGCGGTCATGCCGTTGTGCGCCCAGTCCAGCAGCACGCCGGTGATGCCGTGGGCGTAAAAGCGGGAGACCATCCGGATCTGCTCCTGGGACAGGGCGGGCTGGCTGTCGGCATGGAAGAGCAGGTGGGCCACCAAGCCCTGGTAGAAGTCCATCAGACACTCGGAAAAGCTGTTCTGCCCCTGAAACTCAAGGACGTTGAGATAGAAATCCCGGTTTTCCTGCATGTACTTACACAGCGAAAGCAGGCTGTCCCGCCAGTGGCCCAGGGAGATGTCATCGCTGAGGATGGAGGTGATCTCGGTATAAAAGATCCAGGAGATGAGATCATACTTATCCTTGAAGTGATAGTAGAAGGTGTTGCGGCTAATTTTGCACTCCCGGGCGATGTCCCCCACGGAGACGTTGACAAAGGATGTGGTTTTCAGCAGCCGCTTGAGCCCCTGGGCGATCATCAGTTTGGTAAATGCAGCGTTCGACACCGGTCGCTACCTCCTTTGCTTGTCTTGGAGACCTATATTTTACCATTGTTTTTGGTGAGGAGCAAATCTTTTTCCGGGAAAGATATGGGGACGCCGGAACAGTGAGTGCCAAAAGAAACCGGCACTGCGCACAAAAAACAATGTATATAATTGTTTATTTGGGCGAAAATGTTTAGGGGTAGATTGACAGGCAGGAAGGGGTGTGCTATACTCCCGCCAGAATCCATGTTAAATAGGTGTGTTACTGTACTGTCAGGCACTAACCTTAGCTATTACATAGACAAAATGTAATAGTTGTCGGTTAGTGCTTTTTTCATCTGAGCAACTGGCCGGCGAGCTTGAATAAGGAGGTTGCACGATGAAGGAAAAGTTTTTTGGTGTGCTGCAGCGGGTGGGCAGATCCTTTATGCTCCCCATCGCCATCCTGCCGGTGGCAGGACTGCTGCTGGGCCTGGGAAGCTCGTTTACCAACGAGACGACCCTGGCCACCTATAACCTGCTGGGCCTGATGGGGCCCGGCACGGTGCCGTACTTTATTTTCTCCGTTTTGAGCAAGTGCGGCGGCGTGATCTTTGATAACCTGCCCCTGATCTTCGCTATCGGCGTGGCCATCGGTATGGCCCGCCAGGAGAAGGAAGTGGCCGCCCTGGCCGCTGCCGTCTCCTTCTTGGTGATGCACTCCAGCATCTCCGCCATGATCAGTCTGACCGGCGGGGTGGAAAACCTGCTGGAGGGTTCCACCGCCACCGTGCTGGGTATTACCTCGCTGCAGATGGGCGCCTTCGGCGGCATCATCGTAGGCCTGGGAGTTGCTGCCCTGCACAACCGCTTTTATAAGATCCAACTGCCCCAGGTGCTCTCCTTCTTCGGCGGCACCCGGTTTGTGCCCATCATCAGCACCCTGGTCTTTGCCCTGGTAGGCATTCTGATGTTTTTTGTCTGGCAGCCCATTCAGGAGGGCATCAACGCCCTGGGTATGGTGGTGTACAGCTCGGGCTACTTCGGCACCTTCCTGTTCGGCATGATCAAGCGCCTGCTCATTCCCTTCGGCCTGCACCACGTGTTCTATCTGCCCTTCTGGCAGACCGCTGTGGGCGGCACTATGGAGGTGGCGGGCACCATGGTGGCCGGAGCCCAGAACATCTTCTTTGCCCAGCTGGCTGATCCCACCGTGACCCACTTCTCCACGGCCGGTACCTGGTGTTTCACCGGTGAGTTTGTGCTGTATATCTTCGGTTTCCCCGGAGCGGCTCTGGCTATGTACCGCTGTGCCAAGCCGGAACGGAAAAAGCAGGTGGGCGGCCTGCTCCTGTCTGCCGCTCTCACCTCCATCCTCACCGGCATCACCGAGCCTCTGGAGTTCTCCTTCCTGTTTGTGGCCCCGGTGCTGTTTATCATCAGCTCCGTGTTTGCGGGCCTTGCCTATATGCTCTGCCACATCCTCAACATTACCGTGGGCCTGACCTTCTCCGGCGGCTTCATTGACCTGGCCCTGTTCGGCATCCTCCAGGGCAATGAAAAGACCAGCTGGCTGCTGATTATCCCACTGGGCATTGTGTTCTTCCTGGTCTACTACTTCGTGTTCTCCTTCCTCATCAAGAAGTTTAACTTCAAGACTCCCGGCCGGGAGGAGGGCGACCAGGAGACCAAGCTGTACACCAAGGCCGACTACAACGCCCGGAAGGAAGCGGGTGGGGAGGACCAGGTGTCCGCCGCCATCGCCCAGGGCTTGGGCGGCGCTGCCAACATCTCCGATGTGGACTGCTGCGCCACCCGCCTGCGCTGCACTGTCCATGACGCATCCAAGGTGGACCAGCAGGTGCTCAAATCCACCGGTGCGGCCGGTGTGATCCAGAAGGGCCAGGGCGTCCAGGTGGTCTATGGGCCTCAGGTTAATATCATCAAGGCCAACCTGGAGGACTACCTGCGTTCCGGCGCTGCCGGAGCGGAGCAGACCGCCATTCAGGCCGAGCCCGAGAGCCAGGAGGAGGCCAAGTCGGAGCACGGCGCTCTGCTGCGCACCATCGTCATCGGCAGCCCCTTCCACGGGGAGTCTGCCCCCATCACCGCATCCCCTGATGAGGCCTTTGCGGAGAAGATGATGGGCGACGGCGCTACTGTGGTGCCCTGTGAGGGTGTGGTCACCGCTCCCTGTGATGCTACCATAAGCTTTGTTTTTGACACCAACCACGCCATCGGCCTGGAGCTGGAGGACGGGGTGGAGATGCTCATCCACGTGGGCATCAATACCGTGGCCCTGAAGGGCCAGGGCTTCAAGGCCCTGGTGCAGGAGGGCGACCAGGTGAAGAAGGGCGATAAGCTCCTGGAGTTCGATCTGGACTATATCCGGGAGAACGCCTCTTCCACCTCCTCGCCGGTGCTGTTTACCACTATGGAGGATAACCAGCAGCTGCGCCTCATTAAGGCTGGCCATGTCAAGCCGGGAGAGGACCTGCTGGCCCTGGATATCTACGAATCTTGACCTGGACGGGGGGATGAGAGAAGCATGTATCGAATTACAAAAGTGCTCAACCATAACGCGGTGCTGGCCCAGAACCTGGACGACCGCCAGGAAAACCTGGTGGTAGGGAAGGGCGCCGGCTTCGGAAGAAAGCCCGGAGAGCGGGTGGACTTCTCCGGAGAGGTGACGGTGTACCAGCTCTCCCAGAAATGCGACCGGGGTAACCCCCGGGAGCTGGTCAAGCGCATCGATCCCATCTACCTGAGCATCGCCAACAGCATTATTCTGGACGCCCGGAAGACCTTTGGTCAGGTGGACACCAGCATCCTGGTACCCATGGCCGACCACATTGCCTTTGCCGCCCAGCGTATCTCAAAAAATGCCCCCCTCAGCAACCCTCTCACCCCCGACATCAAGGCTCTGTTCCCCCAGGAGTACGAAGTAGCTGCCCGGGGCGGTGAGCTCATTCGCCAACAGACCGATGTGGTCTTCAGCGACGACGAGCTGGGCTATATCGCCCTGCACGTTCACTCCTCGCTGGAGTCCATGCAGGTCTCCCAGGCCATGCAGACCGCCGCTATCATCCGGGAGTGCGTAGACCTGGTGCAGCAGGAGACAGGCGTGGTCATCGATGTGTCCTCCCTGTCCTATAACCGCCTGATGAGCCACATCAAATATATGGCCGCCCGCCTCATCAAAGGGGAGAAACTGAGCATGGATGTCAATACCATCATGCGCCAGTCCTGCCCCAAAGCCTTCGACATTGCCCAGGAGATCTGCCGCCAGCTGGAGCGCAGCCTGGGACGGCAGGTGGACGAGGCAGAGGTGGGATACCTGGCCATGCATGTGCAGCGGGTATTTTCTACCGAACCCAGCGTGTGCTGATCGCCGCAGGGACTAGCCCTCGCCGGTCTGAGCGGTTTCAAAATCCATTGTATATGATAGAAAGGAAGTTTTAACCATGAAGCAGTTTACCTATGTGATTCAGGATCCCCTGGGCATCCACGCCCGTCCCGCCGGAGCGCTGGTCAAGGCCGCAAAGCCCTTTGCTGACACCGCTATCCAGGTGGTCAAGGGCGACAAGAGCGTAAAGGCCACCCAGCTGATGAAGCTGATGGGCCTGGGCGTCAAGACCGGCGACGAGATCACCGTTACCGCCGAGGGCCCCTCTGAGGAGGCCGCCATCGCCGCCATGGAGCAGTTCTTCAAGGAGAACCTGTAAGGAATATACGAAAAGAGGCGCCCGCTGCCGGAGAAAGACAGCGGGCGCCTCTGAGAAGATATGGAAAGGGATCGAGACATGAAGATCATTCAGGGGCAAGGGGTCTCCAAGGGCATTGAGCAGGGGACCATCTATTTCTATCACCGCGCCGCCGCCCAGGTGGAGATGCGTACCGGGGCGGATGAGCAGGAGGAGCGCGCCCGGCTGGAGCGGGCCAAAGAGCGCACGGCCCAGCAGCTGAGCGATATGGCGGAGAAGGCCAGAGAAGAGGCCGGGGACGAGGCGGCTGTGCTCTTTGAGACCCACGCCATGTTCTTGGAAGACGAGGATTACACCGGGGCCATGGATGAGCTGCTGGCCCAGGGGTTCAACGCCGAGTACGCCGTGGACCAGGCAGGGCAGGAGTTTGCTGCCATGCTGGCATCTATGGATGACCCATACATGCAGGCTCGTGCCGCCGACATCAAGGACGTGACCGGCCGCATTTTAAATAACCTCATGGGGGTGGTGGAGGGAGGCATCGACTCCGATGTGCCCGTCATCCTGTGTGCCGACGATCTGGCACCCTCCGAGACCATCCAGCTGGATAAGAAAAAGATCCTGGCCATTGCCACCCAAAAGGGCTCGGGCAACAGCCACACCGCCATCCTGGCCCGCACCATGGGTATCCCCGCCGTGTGTGGCCTGGGGGAGGACTTCAACGAGGATTTTCATGGCAAGCAGGCCTATATTGTAGGGGAGACCGGCCAGTTGATCCTGGAGCCCGATGAGGAGACGCTGCTCTCCCTGAAGGCGCGCCACGCCAAGCAGGAGGAGACCCGGGAGCTGATGCGCAGTATGGTGGGCCAGAAGGATGTGACTCTGGACGGCAAGCAGGTCAACGTGTACTGCAACATCGGCTCTCCCGAGGACGTGGCCTCCGTCTTGGCCAACGACGGCCAGGGTATCGGCCTGTTCCGTTCGGAATTTCTCTATCTGGCCAGCGAGGACTATCCCACCGAGGAGGAGCAGTTCCGGGCCTATAAAGAGGTCGCCGCCGCCATGAACGGCAAGCGGGTGATCATCCGTACCCTGGACATCGGTGCGGACAAGCAGGTGGACTACTTCCATCTCCACAAGGAGGAGAACCCCGCCATGGGTCTGCGGGCCATCCGCATTTGCCTCAACCGCCCTGAGGTGTTCCGTACCCAGCTGCGCGCCCTCTACCGGGCCAGCGCTTACGGAAAGATCGCCATCATGTTCCCCATGATTGCCAGTGTGTGGGAGGTAAAGGAGTGCCGCCGGGCCTGCCAGCGGGTGATGGACGAGCTTACCGCCGAGGGAATTCCCTTCAACCCGGATACCGAGATCGGCATTATGATCGAGACTCCCGCCGCGGTATTCATCGCCGATGAGCTGGCCCAGCTGGTAGACTTTTTCTCCGTGGGTACCAACGATCTGACCCAGTACACCCTGGCCTGTGACCGGCAGTGCAACGACCTGGGCAAGTTCTTTGACCCCCACCATCCCGCCCTGCTCCGGGCCTTGAAGATGACCGCGGATGCCGCCCATCAGGCCGGTATCTGGATCGGAATCTGCGGAGAGCTGGGCGCTGATCTGAGCCTGCTGCCCACCTTCCTGGCCATGGGCATCGACGAGCTGAGCGTTACCCCCACGGCGGTGCTGCCTCTGCGCGCCGCCATCCGCAAGAGCATCGCCAAGACCTGTACTCTGGAGCTGCTCAACAGCTGAATTGTGTATGAAATGGAAGCCGCCTGACCCTTTGCAGGGTCAGGCGGCTTGATTTTACTCTTGCGGGAAGAAGGGGATGGGTGTAAAATGTTAAAATCGTGTTAAAAAAGGGATAACTGGAAGGAGGCCCGGGAGGATGGCGCAGACCCACGACTTTTCCCAAGGCAAGATTTCAAAAAACATTATGTCGCTGGCGCTGCCCATGACGGCCGCACAGCTCATCAATGTGCTGTACAGCGTGGTGGACCGGATGTATCTGGGGCGACTGCCCGGCCATCTGGCCCTCACAGGACTGGGTCTGACGATACCGATTATCTCCATTATCATGGGATTTGCCAATCTCTGCGGGACTGGCGGCGCGCCTTTGTGCTCTATCCACCGTGGCAGGGGTGACAATGAAGAGGCAGAGTGTGTGATGGGAAATGCCTTTACACTGCTTTTGATCTTCGGTACGGCGGTGACGGTGTTTTTCCTGGCTCTGCGCCGTCCTGTGCTCTACCTCTTCGGCGCCAGTGACGCTACCTACCCCTACGCCAGCGCTTACATGACCATCTATCTGCTGGGTACTCTCTTTGTCATGATTGGTCTGGGGATGAATCCTTTTATCAACTCCCAGGGTTTTGGCCAGGTTGGGATGATGACAGTAGGCCTGGGGGCAGTGGTGAACATCATACTGGACCCGATCTTTATCTTTTTGCTGGATATGGGTGTAAAGGGAGCTGCCTTGGCAACCGTCATTGCTCAGGGATGCTCCGCTGTGTGGGTGCTGCGGTTTCTCACCGGCCCGAAAGCTATTTTGAAGCTGCGCCTGGGATGCATGAAGCTGAAGGCCAGCCGGGTAAAGCGGATCATTACGCTGGGCCTGTCCGGCTTCTTCATGAATCTGACCAACAGCCTGGTGCAGGTGGTGTGCAACGCCACCCTCCAGGCCTACGGCGGCGACCTGTACGTGGGCATCATGACCATCATCAACTCCCTGCGCGAGGTGTGCACCATGCCGGTACAGGGCCTGTCCAACGGAGCACAGCCGGTGACCGGCTTCAACTACGGGGCAAAGAAATATGAGCGGGTGCGTCAGTCTATCCGGTTCAGCGTAACAGGTACCGTGCTGTATGCCGCCGCCTTCTGGGCCATTGCCATGCTGTTCCCTGGATTTTTGATCCGGATTTTCAGCAACGAACCCGATGTGATCCAGCACGGCATCCCGGCTCTGCGCATCTACTTCTGCTTGTTTATTCCCATGTCTTTGCAGATGGCAGGCCAGGGTGTGTTCGTCAGCCTGGGCCGCTCCAAGCAGGCAGTATTTTTCTCCCTGCTGCGCAAGGCCATTATCAACGCGCCGCTCACGGTCATTCTGCCTATCTGGATGGGGACCACCGGCGTATTCACCGCCGAGGCGGTATCCCAGCTGCTGGGAGGTATGGCATGTATCCTAACCATGTACTTTACCGTCTACCGGAAATTGGGCACCGAGGCCGCCCGCACCGTCTGAACCAAGCGCGCTGCAAGTTTGCAGCGCGCTTTTTCTTGACTTCGGAGGTTTACTATGATAAACTTCAAACGAGAAAGAGGTTTATCTAGATAAACCCATAATCTGTAAGGAGGTGACATTATGGAAAGATTGACCGATGGCGAGCTGCGGCTGATGGAAGTGCTGTGGGATTTGGCTCCCATCAACTCCACCCAGCTGGTGTGTGCCTGCAAGGAGCGGCTGAGCTGGAGCAAGAGCACCACCTACACCGTCCTGCGCCGCCTGGTGCACAAGGGGGCGGCGGAGAACCACGAGGCCACCGTGACCCCCCGGTACACCCGGGAGGAGGTGCTCCAGGACCAGGGCAGCGAGCTGCTTAGCCAGGCGGGAGGAATGCTGAGTCTCTTCAACGCCTTTTTCAGCGGGCGGCGGCTCACCCCCAAGGAGGCGGAGGAACTGAAGGAACTCATCGACCGGCACACCTGGGAGGAGTGAGACTATGAAGTGGTTCTTTGCGAATTTCCTGTTTGATATCTGGAATGCGGGGCTGACTGCCGGGCTGATGCTTGGCGTCATGCTGATCCTGCGCCCGGTACTGTGTAAGCTCCTGACGGCCCAGCAACGGGCTTGGCTAGGGATGCTGGGGTGGTACGGGACTGGGTTTGCGCCCATGTTCGGCTTGCTGGGGTGGCTCCATATTCTTCCGGTCACGTTTCGGGATTTGATCACGCCGCGCACCGGGATCAGCAGCTGTGAAATCCCAGCCTATTTGCCCGAAAACTACCAAGGCGCGGGGGAATACGCCGTGGCCCTGCCTGGAGGCAGGGCGGTGTGGGTGGAGTTCAGCGACGGCATCGTGATCGCCCTGGCCCTGCTCTGGATCGGTGTGGTCGTGGCCCTGACGCTGTGGCTGACGCGCAGAAGCAACCAGCTGAAAGCCCTGGGACGGCAGGGACAGCTGTTGGCGGACGATGATCCCCTGCTGTTCCGCAGCCTGTCCCGGCGGCCGGAGGATAAGCCGGTGGGGGTGCGGCTGTGCCGGGGGCTGCCCACCAGCTTTGTGTACCAGGATGGGGAAAAGATCAACGGGAAGCGGTACAACATGATCTACCTCCAGGAGGAATTGTCCCCCCAGCGGCGAGTGCTGGTGCTGCGCCATGAGTGGAACCACATCCGCCTGCACCACAGTTGGATGAAGTGCTGGGCCAGTGCGCTGCTGATCCTGTTCTGGTGGAACCCTATTTTGTGGGTGGCCTACTACTTCTTCTGCCGGGATCTGGAGATGGCCTGCGACGAAAAGACCCTGGACGACCTGACCGGGTCGGAGGAGCGGAAACAGTACGCCCAGACCCTGGTGGAGCTGGCGGCAGGGAAGATGCTGTGGGACGTTCCCCTGGCCTTCGGGGAGTGTGACGCCATTCCCCGGGTGAAGGCGGTGGTGGCCTGGCGCGAGCCCAAGGAGTGGGTCAAAAACGCCAAGTGGTGCGCCTTTGCCCTGGTGTTCCTATTCTTTGTGGGCGGACCCCAGAACATCCCCTACCTGCCCCAGGAGCTGGTCCAGTACTGGCAGCAGGAGGCAGTGGAAGTAGAGCTGCCCGGCGGCTGGACGCCGGCGGAGCGCTGGATGAGCGTAGATCAGAATGGCTTTGTAACCCTGCTGGCTAAGGACACTCAGGGGATCTGGCATGAGCAGATGTATGTCTATCGGACCCGGGACCGAGGTTTTCATGGCAGCGACAGCTGGTATACTCTGTCTGAGCCCCCCGACCTTACCGGGTTCCAGCAGGGGCTGTGGTAACTGGGAGGAAACTCCATGGGAGCACCGAGGGGGTGTAAGAGTATGAACGGTTGGATGAGCGGCATTTTGATGCTTTGGAACATGGGGATCGTTGCCGGGCTGATGCTGGGCGGGATGCTGGTGCTGCGCCCGGTGCTGCTCCGGCTTCTGACCGCCCGGCAGCGGACGTGGCTGGGGATGCTGGGATGGTATGGCACGGGGATGTTCAACATCTTCGGTTTGTTGGCATGGGTCCATATCCTGCCGGTCACCTTCCGGGATCTTATCACCCCACGTACCACCAGCAGAATCGTATACCAGTGGCCTGCGTATCTCCCAGACGTCTACCGGGGCACGGGGGAGTACGCGGTTGCTCTGCCAGGAGGCAAGGCAGTGTGGGTGGAACTCACCGACGGGATGCTACTGGCTGCAGTTGTGGTGTGGCTGGCGGGCATCGCGGCTCTGAGCATTTGGATGTGGCGCAGAAGCCGGCGGCTGAAAGCCTTGGGACGGCAGGGGGAACTACTGGACCCCAAAGACTCCGGACTGAAATGGCTCCAGGAGGACCGGGACACAGCGGTACGGCTGTGCCGGGGGCTGCCCACCAGCTTTGTGTACCAGGGCGGAGAAAAAATCGATGGGAAACGGTACGATATGATTTACCTCCAGGCGGAGCTGCCGCCCCAGCGGCGGGAACTGGTGCTTCGCCATGAGTGGAACCACCTGCGGATGCGCCACAGCTGGATGAAGTCCTGGGCCAATATTGTGCTGGTAGCTTGGTGGTGGAACCCCATTTTGTGGGTGGCCTACTACTACTTCTGCCGGGATATGGAGCTTGCCTGCGACGAGAGGACCCTGCAGGATCTGGAGATGGGAGAGAAGCGGAAACAGTATGCTCAGACCCTGGTAGAGCTGGCCTCAGGAAAGATGCTGTGGGGCGAGCCTCTGGCCTTTGGGGAGTGCGGCGCGGTGGCACGGGTGAAGGCGGCGTTGGCTTGGCACAGGCCAACGTGGTGGATCGCGCTGGGCAGATGGTGTGTCTTTGCGCTGGTGTTCCTGCTCTTTGTGGGCGGGCCCAGTGACATTCCCTTCCTGCCTGTGGAGGTCGTGCAAGCCTGGCAGCAGGCGAAGGTGGAAGTGGAGCTACCCGGCGGCTGGAGGCCGGAGGAGCGCTGGATGAGCGTGGAGCGCAACGGCGATGTGACCCTGCTGGCGAAAGACACCCAAGGGGTGTGGCACGAGATGAATTATTGGTGCAGTGCATGGGACGGGCGCTTTTACCAGACGGGTGGCTGGGAGACCCTATCCGGCACCCCCGACCTGGCTGGCTTTCAGCAGGGACTGTGGTAAGACGATTTTAACGCAAATAGGCCCGGGAACGCTGGTTTCCCGGGCTTTTTTGCGTCCACTTGTCAAATGGCATGAAATGTGAGAAAATAAAGCATCCTTTGAATGTGAAACGGGAGGAAACCATGACCGACCTGTTTGAAAAATCCATGATCACACTGGAGCTGCCCCGGGTGCTGGAGCAGCTCTCTGCCTGTGCTGCCACCCAGGAGGGCAAGGAGAAGGCCCTCCAGCTGCGGCCCATGACCGACCTGGACGATGTGCAGCGTGCCCAGGAGGAGACCTCGGCGGCGGTGAAGATGCTGGTGCTCCGGGGCAGTCCGGGCCTGTCCGGAGTTAAACCGGTGGGAGCCATCCTCCACCGGGCGGACATGGGGGGCAGCCTCAACACCCGGGAGCTGCTGGAGGTGGCGGCAGTGCTCCGCTGCGCCCGTACTGCCAAAGAGTACGGAGACAGCGAGGAGAAGACCCCCATCTCCCACCTCTTCCACGCCCTCACCCCAAACCGCTTTTTGGAAGACACCATCACCAACTCCATCGTGGGGGAGGACGAGCTGGCCGACTCGGCCAGCAGCGAGCTGGCCTCGATCCGCCGCCACATGCGTGCCACTGAGGCCAAGGTGCGGGATATCCTGCAAAAGCTCATCTCCTCCAACCAGTCCAAGTATTTGCAGGAGTCCATCATCACCATCCGCTCCGACCGGTATGTGGTGCCGGTGAAGTCGGAGCACAAAAACGCCATTCCCGGCCTGGTCCACGATGTGTCGGCCTCCGGCTCCACTTTTTTTATTGAGCCCATGGGAGTGGTAAAGGCCAACAACGAGCTGCGGGAACTGCTGGCCAAGGAGAAGAAAGAAATCGAACGTATCCTGGCCGAGCTGTCTGCCCAGTGTGCCGCCCACAAAGAGGACATTCTGGAGGACTATCAGCTGCTGGTGTGGCTGGACGGTATCTTTGCCCGGGGCCAGCTATCTTTGAAGATGGAGGGCTCCCAGCCCAAACTGTCTGACAAGTATTTACGCTTGCGTAAGGCCAGACACCCGCTGCTGGATAAGAAAAAAGCGGTGCCCAACGACCTGGAGCTGGGCGACACCTTTGACACCCTGATGATCACCGGTCCCAACACCGGCGGCAAGACGGTGACCCTGAAGACCATTGGCCTCATCACCCTCATGGCCCAGTGCGGCTTGCATATCCCCGCCGGGGCGGACTCCACGGTGCGGATCTTTGACCGGGTGCTCTCCGACATCGGCGACGAGCAATCCATTGCCCAGTCCCTCTCCACCTTTTCCTCCCACATGACCAACATTGTGGGCATTCTGGAGGAGGCGGATGACCGCACCCTCATTCTGCTGGACGAGCTGGGCGCAGGCACCGACCCGGTGGAGGGCGCGGCTCTGGCTGCCGCCATCATCGAAAGCGCCCGGGGCATGGGGCCGCGGATAATCATGTCCTTGATGCGGCCGGTGATCTTGTAATAGCCGTTCTCGT
>OKRT01001147.1_pt1 | contig 12453 bp, 19 predicted proteins | sample 1601111 | NCBI WGS metagenome assembly OKRT01 (sample SAMEA3541572, study PRJEB24748) | human gut metagenome | biome: human gut; feature: human-associated habitat; material: faeces | place: China | collected 2012 | reverse complement strand
GGGGGGGGATGGTTATAAGTAAAATATAACTTACAACGATTCACGACGTCCGTTTGATTCGTTGTAAAATAAAATGAAGCGGGATTTTTTTGAATAATTTATACCATTATGAAGTATAAAAAAATGATTAATATACGCACATACATGGCATATCTTTCGCGATCAATAGATATATGAGAAAAACACGTAAATAATATAGCGTTTAATATAATGGATATTAGGCCTATTATGGGGCATGTTTAGCCTTAAAATAATTTGTAATTTATTGAAAATAAAGTAGTTATTATTTGGTAGTTTCATTTTTTATGCGTAACTTTAAAGTGTAAAAGAAAGAGAGATATGAAATATATCGAAAACTCTTTTACATTGTGTTCTTAATATGATTGGAATAAAAAAGAGCCTAACAAATTGGAGTTTGTTAAGCTCTTAGGTATAAAGGTAGTGAGGTACTACCAGATCACAGTCACAAAAGTACTTCATTTTCTTATACCTGCAAAGGTTCTCGTCATATATTTTTTACTGTGTTTGATATTGGTTGTAGAGTGTAACAGAATACAATGTTATTTACTAGTTGCAATAAATAGTATAATAAATAAAAAATAGAGTTATGAGACAAGAATTTATAAATGAGGTTATTAACAAAGTTAATACAACCTGGGTTGGCAACTATGAAGCAAAAGAAGTAGGCGGATTAATTATTGTTTACTTCGAAGGTAAAGAAGTAGCTTTTATAAAAAATTATAGAGCGTATAGCGAAGAAGAAGGACACGAATACGAAGTAGAGACTTTACAGTATTACTGCGATATCCTTTAATATATAATGAGATATGAAAAAATTACCCCTATGTAATTTTTAATCCTTTTAATTTCGATATAAAACGGAATGCAGCAGCGTGAAACGTTCAAGGCGTTGCACCCGGTGCAAGTTCCGGGACACGCACAAATTAATAACATAAAAACTTATTATTATGAAAGCAATGAATTTCTACACCGCAAACGGTTGGGCTGGTTCAAACTATGACAGCAAGTTAAGTACAAAGGAAATCGCCGCAAAAGTTAGGTCTTTTGCTAAGAAGAATTTCCCGGGTTTTAAATTTTCCATCCGTACAGAATGGAGCATGTACGCGGATTCAATGTATATCGAGCTGAAAGAAGGTACTTGCATTCCTTTTGTTGAAGGTTCAAGAAGCGCTGAACGTGGTTATATGTCCACAATGTCCAGCGTAAAAGGCTGGGAAAATGAGTTAACGCCGGAAATATTCAAAGTGCTGGACGCTGTTACGGCTTATGCAAGTTCTTTCCGTTATGACGATTCGGACGGTATGCAGGATTATTTCGATACTAATTTTTACCTGAAAATCAAAGTGAGCGATGAATATAAGGTTATAGAACCGAACCAAAGAAAAGCAGCGTTAAGCCTGAAAAACGATTCCGTTATAAAATTTTCCATCATTTGCGAGCACGAATTAAAAAAGGGAGTTTATATGTTATATTGTCCAGTTGTTCCAGTTGCTCCTTTTTTTGGCAGCGAAAGAGAATGCAAAAAAGCTCAAGCAATTTTTGAAAAGAAATTAAAAGAAGAATTTGATAAACTCCCGGACGAAAGAAAAAAAGAAGTTTTAGAAAAGCTTTCCTATTACATCTCAGAGGGAAAAGAAGGTGCTGCCAAAGAAGTGGAAGCCGTGACGGCTGAAGGCCTGGAAATCGTGGACTACTCCGAAAAGGCTATAGCGGTATTCGGCGATACAAAAGCTATCAAAGAGCAATTAAAAGAATTGGGCGGACGCTTTAACCCGTCTTTAAATTACAACGGTGAAAAGCGCGCCGGCTGGATATTCAGCAAAAGGAAAGCGGACGAGGTGCGGGAATTGCTCGTACCTTCAGCAGAAGAGAGCAAAGAAGAAGAAGCAGCGGGCGATAAAGGAATACAGGTAGTAATAACAGAAGCGAACGAGGCGTACCCACTCGAAGGAATAACATTTACCGAAACGAATAACTTAAGCGGTGTATGTTATTTCGATGTGGAAGGGGCTGGAATCATAACGAGCGCGAAAGTACGCGCGGACATACAGCCTGGCGACATTTTCAACGTGTACACGAACGAGGAACGCAAATACGGCGTAACCTATGACGGTGTAAGCCTTAACAGGAGCTTATACAACGATTTGCCCGGTATCATTGAGTTTAACAACAAGATAGAGGCGAATACATTAAGCAAATCATCTTTTTATAAACCGATGGGCGAGAATGTAGAGTTTTACGAAAAGAAGGTAACGGGCAAACGGTACATTGTGAACGACAATCCTAAATGCGGTTTTTATCACGTTTCAGACGCTTTGGATAATTGCCCGGTGGATTTCTACCAAACGAGGGAAGAAGCCGAGAAACAGGCGGAAATGCTTAACGGGTTTACGGATGGTAACGGACGGTTAAGAAGTATTATATAATTATGGAAACAGCAATTTATCAAGGAAATGCCTATCGAGTTGAAAGGGTACACATTTCGCAAGTAAAACCGGGTGACACCATATTGCACACGGACGGACTTGTACGGACGGTTTGCCGCAACAACATACACCGCGATTCGTTTTGGGGAATCTCTTTGTTTGGACATCCTTATTTGCTCGGAACAAAGCCCGTTATCCGTTTTATTACAGACAATAACGGGCACCTTATTGCGGCAAAAGACATTATGAACAAATAAAACTTTGAATTATGAATACGGAATTAATTATTTGCCCTGAATATCAGGCAGAAGTATTTGAGACACAAGCAGCGGACAAAGGGTGTGAAATAATCAGCAAACGCCCGGACGGGTTCGATAATTTCGCCTACGAGGTGAAAGTCCAAGCGATGTATAACGAGGGGGGCAGGCGTTGACAGATACAAAACGGATGCGGTGACGGTAAACAAGACATACCACAATTTTAGAGTTGAAACAAAATATTATATAAACGAATAAATAAGGAGGAGGCACTATGTTTTTTATTCTAATTATCATCTGGATTATAATTGGTTGTTATAAGGAGATGACAGGAAAGAACGGTTTCTAAGATTTTTCCGTAAAAATCAAGTTTTAACGAATAAATTAAAAACAGAAAATAAGATGAAACGAGAATTAGTATACTTATTCTTCCCATGCCGTATTATCGTTTGCGATAGAAATGTAACGGATAAGGGAACAAATGATTTACTCGAGTATGCGCGTATAATTCCACAAACAAAAGAAATTGGCGGTATATGGTTTACGCGCTTTGAATTTGCGGGTGAAATAGAATGGACAAAGCATGCAGATCTGTTATCCGCGGAAGAGCTCAGGAGAATTGAACGACAGGCGGCGAGTATCGCCGAAGAATACAAAGAGCAAACGGAAAAGGCGAAGGCTCTACAGGCATACCAACGCATTAAATACGCTGATAAAATTGCCAAATACGGAGAAAATAACGCATAAGTACAAATTAACAACTTAAAATTAAATAATATGGGAAAGATTTATGCTTATCACCGCTTTTCAACGGACGAACAAGACGCACAAAGCCAAAGAAACATAATATCAAAGTATGCAGAATCAAAAGGACTTCAAATTGATGAAATTATTTCCGATGAAGGAATAAGCGGAAGTGTTTCGTACAAAAAAAGGAACTTATCCGAATTGCTGTCAAGAACAAAGAAGGGAGATACTATAATAGTATCGGAGGTTTCACGTCTTACAAGAGGTGGAATTATCGAACTTAGCGATATGATAGCCGAATTTTTCGCCCCAAAGGGTTTGCGGTTAATCATATCAAACGTAAATCTTGATATTGATTGCTCGGATATGAATCCACTTATAGAGCTGCAATTATCAATGATGGCAACTTTTGCAAAAATAGAACGGCTTAATATAAAGAACCGTACTAAAGCCGCTTTAGATTCACGCAAGAAGCAGATTGAGGCAAACGGATATTTCATTTCAAAAGCCGGGAACAAATGTACCTCTTTAGGCGGTACTACATCAGGTCAGGCAAAAGGCGGTAAGGTGAACGGTGAAAAGCGGAGGAAAGAAGCTGCGGAAAATCCTACTAACCGAATTATCCGTGAGTTATTAAAAGATGCCGTCACACCGCAAGACGTTGACAAGGTAGTGGAAAAGCTCAACGCCATGGGACTACGCACGGCCACGAACAAAGAGTTCACCCGGAATCGCTTAACAGCATTACGGACAAAGATAAACAGGCGTACAGAATACGCGCAAATATGTGTAGGGTGAAATATAAAATAATTCCGGCAACTTTTTGAATTATAAAAAAGTTACCGGAAAATATTTTTATATATCAAAAGAATGAAGTATATTTGCTTTATAGAATAAAGGCAATGAGAATAGTTTCGCATCGTACATTAAAAGAGTTTTACCAGAGCAAAGGCAGGGAAGATGCCAGAGCTGCATTACAAAGATGGTATGATGTTGCTGAAAAAGCGGGATGGAAAAATTTGCAGGACATTAAAGCAGACTTCCCAGCGACTGATTATGTCGGTAACCAACACTATGTATTCAATATCCGTGGTAATAAATATCGCCTGGTTGTGGTAATTAAGTTTACAGTAGGCTATATTTTTATCCGGTTTGTGGGTACTCATTCAGAGTATGATAAAATAGATTGTTCAACTATATAATGGATATATGAAAAAGATAACAAAGGAGCAATACGAGTTTGCACAAAAAAGGGTAGAGGAGTTACTCCAGGTTGTTAGCGACGACATGCCGGCTAACGATCCGGCAGCCATAGAACTTGTTTTGATGTCGGAGGTTGTTATTGCGTACGAAAAAGAACATTTTCCAATCGGGAAACCGACATTAGCTGATCTTATAGGCCTTGCAATAGAAGAAAAAGGGATGGGTAAAAGCGAATTGGCAAGACAAATTGGAGTAAGCCCTTCCAGGGTTAGCGATTATCTTGCCGGGCGGTCTTTACCTACCTTGCCAATCGCTGCACTAATCAGCCGGGTGTTAGGCATACCGGCAGAGACTATATTTTCAACTTGCTGAAACAGAAAAAAGGTTTAAGATAAAGAGTTATTCTTCCATCCTAAACCTTTTCCCACAATTGGGGCAAACAATGGTATTTGGGACTTTCTCTTCTTCTATTAAATCGACAATGCTAACTCCTAATGCTTTGGCGATTTCATTCAATTTACCAATTGTTGGGTTCCCTGATACTGCGGCATAAAGAGCCTGATAAGTAATTCCCAGTCGCTGCGCTAATATTTGCATAGAAATACCTTGCTGCTTACAAATCTCCTGTACTCTTAACATTGCTTTAAATTATAATTTAATGCAAAGATAGAAATTTATTTTCAAAATATGGTTTTACAAACAAATCAAATTGTCAAAAAATAATTTGATTTTTTTTGATTAAATATTTGTGTAATTCAAATTATGTTTTTATATTTGTATTGAAATAATAAATATATGATTTGAATAAAAATAAGGCTATGAAAATTTATAACTACAAAACAGGTAAGGCAGTTTTCGTAAACAACGAAAAAATAGAAATTAGTAATAAGGTTGCTGAAATTTTGGAAAACTACACTATGTTTCCTGAAGATATGTATCGGGACTTGGGTATTGAAAAACGCCCGTTTGTACAGGATAAGGATGAAGACGTATTAAAAATGGCAGAAGCTACCGAAGTGGAAAATTTCGAAAGTAATGGCGAAAATAACTTCAATGTCACTTTTATGCTCTATAAAGGGGTTGTATTTGGAGTTTACGGTGAATACGAGGGACAGGATGCAAACTGTCTCAAGCAGTTTGATCTGACTCAGGTTTATAATGAATTTAAAAACCTAAAAAAATGATGAATTTAATCGTACTGAGAAGAAATGAAAGAGAAGAAGATAATATGATGTATATTATCGAAGGGAATAAGTTTGAAACGGTGCTCCTGTCGGAGTGCTATGACAAATTTGGACAAAAAATCGGCAAAGAAAATGCCGGGGACTATTGTCTGGAAAACAACTACTGCACCGAACTACGGGAAAAATTCCTGAGCGATTTAAGGGTTGCAGGGTTTGAGGTAGAAGAGGATGCAGCAGAAGATATTATTGAAAGTGAAGACAACTCTGTTAAAGAGTTCGTTGAAAACTGGCGTGATGAAAACGAGGCTTACACAGAAGCCTTAGCCTACAATTACTGGGATGGTAATAACTGGAGGTCGATAATTTTAGACGATGACGCTAATGGTTATAGCGTTAACTACGAAAAGGTAGAGCAAGAACTTGCTGAGAAAGTTCTTGCAGCGTACGAGAATGCACTTTTCCCCGAATACGAATTTGGGAAGAGTGAAGTAGAGTCGGATGGTTTTGTGTTCTTAAAGACTCAGTATCCAGGTGATCCATTCCTGACTACTGTTGAACTCTAAAATAAAGGAATTTGCCTGCTTAGGGTTTAGATGCCTGAAAATATATTAACCTAAAAAAATAAAGTTATGAATACAGAGTTAAAAATTTTCTTAGTAATTGTTGTAATAATATACTCATTTATTGGGTATCGTATATACATGGAAAGTAACCAAAATACCCAAGTCAGGGAGAGTAATATTGTTAACCAAGATATTGAAACAAAAGAATGCAGTAAACAAACCACAAGCTCAAAAAACATCACTCGAGAGTATTTTGATGGGCATTATTACATCGTATTTTCCCCCAATTATTACAAAATGGGGGTGATTCATGATCCGGACTGTCCATGTAATAAATAATAAAATAAAGCCTTGCGATTGCAAGGCTTTATTCTTGTCTAAAAGTTATCTGAATTATAAGGATGCAGCACTTAATTCCGCACCCAGTTTTTTAATTGCCTTTAAAATTTTATTAGTTGTTTTTTCACCGGCAAAAGCAACTCCGGTTTTATATTGCCGCATTTTTGATTCATTTATTCCAGTATAAGCTGCAAATTTACTGGCGTTAATCCAGTCGAAGTAATTAAAGAACGCTTCCAAGTCATACTTGAATTCTACTTTAAGATCCGTAAATTCTTCCGGTGCGGATCCTCTTTCGGTAGTAATCATTTCTTTGACTTCCTGAATGCTTTCCATAAAGTCTTTTTTGGCAATTTCAACACTTTCCCCGAAACCACCGAAACTATGACCGGCGATTTCTGCTTCGGTATATATGGAATATAATCCGTCATCTCCTTTTTCTACAATAGCCAATATTTTCATATTCTTACGTTTTAGTCTGAAAAACTAAAAGTTCTCATTGATACGTGAGAATCCGAAGAAGTTGCGGGGAATTAAATCCCCGCTTTCTTCATGATGTTCTTTAGAGTGCCTTTGGGAACTTCCTGTGAATCATGCCGGGGAACTGTAAAGGTTAGTTTTGTAATTGGACTAAACCAATGGTCGTGCCGTCCGCCATGACTGAGAAAGTAACATCCTTTTGCACTGAGCATCCTCTTTAATTCAGATGTTTTCATATCTCAAAGAACTTTTAGACAATACAAAAGTAACAAAAACGTTACTACTGTGCAAGTAATTTGGGAACTTTTTTAGGTTTTCTACAAAATATTTTCAGCACCTAAAAATACGATATTGCCGAATTGACAGGTGTTGAATAAAAAATAATTTATTTCACCTTCACTAGTGTATTTTCTTCCATAATTTAATATATTTGTGGTGTCCACTGTAATCGGAATTGAAATTTGTTTTTTAAGAGGGACACTTAACCTCTTGAAAATTTTAATTGAACCATAACAGTGGACATTTTTATTTCAACACTACTTGCAATTTCAAATAATAATGTATATTTGTAATCCCTTCTGCATTGGAATTGAAATATGTATGTGGCTGTTTTATTATGCCTTGAATTGTACCAGCAGAAGGGATTTTTAAAAGAACATTACTGTAATGGAATTGAAATATATATAGGGCTGATTGCCTTTAATTGTCTTAAATCGAACCAACAGTAATGTTCTTCTGTTTTTTTTAAATTTAAAACGATGGTAACTGAAGAAAAAATTGTCGACCTGTTAGGGGATTATGTTTCATGTATATCCCTAACCGAAGAACAGAAAGAATTAACACCTGAACAGAAAGAGTTTTATCAGGCTGCGGATGTTTGCCTTGAAATCCTGAAAAGGACAAGGTTAATATCCGGAATAGTAATAAAGCGGCCGGATGAATTTAAAGAGGCATGGGAAGAAGATAAGCCTGAGTTTGATTTTATGTCTAAATACGCTATTTCTACCTGCGAAATAGCTGATGAAGTCATGAAAAAAATCCGGGAATGAGAATAAAAGTAATCCTAAATGCTGATCCCGGAGATTTTATTGATATTAATTATCAATACAGCTTAGCAGCCTGGATTTATCGCGTTATGGATAAATCGAATTCGGGATCGGCAGAATTTTGGCATAATTCCGGGTTATCATTTTCTGAAACAGACAATCGGCGTTATAAATTTTTTACATTTTCTAATCTGTATATTCCGAAGTTCAGGCTGGAAGGAAGGAGAATGTATATTTTGTCGGATTATATTTCATTTATTTTCTCTACATATATAGATAAAATTGGATGTGATTTTATCGGGGGATTATCTGAAAACCCCGGATTTTATGTTGGTAAATATCTTAAAGTAAAAGAAATACAGGTATTAAGAGAAGACGATATTAAATCAGGCGTAATACTAAAGGCCAAATCTCCTATTTACGTTCAGTCAGATAGCCTGCATTTAAATCCGATAGAACATAAAGATATTTACTCTGCTGCAATACACAAAAATTTATCCTCTAAATATAACGTATTTTATAAGTCTGACCGCCACGATTTTATTCAGACCTCTGTAACGATTGTGTCTGGAATTAGGCAAAAACTGATTACTATAAAAGAAGGGAAGGATTCAGAGACTAAAATAAAAGGCTTTTTCTTTACATTTAAAGTCGAAGGTGATCCGGACCTGATCGAAATAGGTTACAAATGCGGATTTGGGCAAGGGAATGCGATGGGGTTCGGTTTTGTCGATGTGATAGAACAAAAGGATGGAATATAATTCTATAGATAGTTAAAGGATCGGGACTATTCCCCGGTCTTTTCATATAATACATAGTCTATAAATTTTCGGTTTATCTCATCAATCCATTTAAATTCTTTTTCAATATATCTGTCCGTTGACTTCAAATTATCTACCGAATGATTCAAACATTCAGCTATTATATATTTTGAGTACCCTAAATTGTTTCGGACAATTGTGGCCCACGAATGGCGAGCTGAGTAATAATCAATAGATTCGGGTATTTTTTCATTAATAAGTTTGATTACTGATTCTTCATCGCTAAGCGATTCTATTTCTTTGTCGATTGCTTTATTAATGTCATATGCCATCATCTTTAATCCCTTATTTATAGCCGCGTTGAAGCAGTTTGCATCAGAATAATTCCGATAGAATCTAAACGCACGTTTATTGAATATTTCATCCGTATATTCTCTTATAATATCCTGTGCCTCCGGTTCTATTTTTATAGATATAAAAGCCTTGTCTGGCCTTCTATCTTCTGTTTTGCTTCTATTGTATGAAAGACGGCCTCCATTTATACAATTCGCCCTCATTTCATAAAGGTCAACGGAATTTATACCAACAAGGAACAAAGAGAGTAAATAACAATCTCGGGCTAATTTCGCACGTCCCTTACCATCATATTCTATAATTCTCCTTATCTTCTCTATTTCTATATTTCTTTTCTTCTCCGAATATAAATTAGCTTTAGGTATTTTATATCCATTGAAAGGATTGTTTTTTATCGGGACAATACCTGTATTTTGATTATTGTATTTAGAAACAGCTGCTTTAAAAATAACCTGAATATCAACCATGTAATCATGAACGCCCGTATCGGAAAGAGGTTTTCGTCTTGTCTTCACCTCCATCCCGTATTGATTCTTCCTTGAAATAACTCTTTCGGACCTCAAATATCTTTCAAAGTCAACTAATGTATCGGGAAATAATCGTGTGATATCATATTCTTTTCCGAATCTATCTACAAAAGCATTTACTGTCGTTTGAATATGTAAAGCTCTTTTCTTCTTTTTGTTTCTGCCATCTTCAGATGTTTTCCCCTTATCCCCATTTTCTAATAATTCCTTGATATACTCTCTCGAAAACGCCACAAAATCAATAAAAGAGGGAGTATTGTATTTTGCTTCAAGATGTGCCTTTATTTGTTTTGAAGTCAAAGACGAAATTTGTGTACCAAAGTCTTGTATTATTGTTCTCTCACATTCTTTTATCTTATCAAGTACAGTACTAAGTATATATTTGTCTTTTATACTTTTTAGGTCTTTTGATAATTGTCCTTTGACTACATAGATCCCCGTGTCCATATAACATTTATCATCCTCTCTTGCACATATTAAAATATGCACTCTCCTTTTTTTGTCTTTTCTCTCGTAGGTATTCACATAAGGTGTAAATGTTGCCATAATTCGTCCTTTTTTTGTGGAATTATTGTGGAATTTTGTCGATTAAAAGTACAAAAAAGTTTGATTTTTACACTAAAAAAGGGGTCAAAATCGATTGATTATTGCCCCCTTTTAGTTTTAAGTTGCTGATTTTCAGTGGAGCCAATTGCGGGACTCGAACCCGCGACCTACGCATTACGAATGAGATTACTTATCAAACACAACAACTTCACCTACAATACATTGCAATTTTAACAACACTCGATTATGGAATTTTTATGGAAGGTTACCGCAAATTATTCTGGGGCAACTTTCTTCAACCAGTTCTACCTGCCGGTTGTCCTCTGTTCGAACTTGTCAGAATTTCTGACAAGTTGAAATTTTGTCCAACTCTTATTCTTCGTAGATATATTTAATTGTAATTGACTCCTTAACATTTGTTTCATAAAAAGCATTCTACTAAATTGTTTATTGCAGATGTGGGTCATGCTTATCTACATCGTCTATATCTATGCCTTTTTGCCTAAAATATTTATCTCTGATTAATACGCCTAATATATTTGTATATGTCATAAGTGCAAGTCCTTTTTTATATGCCAGTTCTTTAATTAACAGAACATCTGATTCAGCAAAAAATTTATTGGGTTCAGTTGCAGCTGTTTCAATACAATAAGTTTGGATATCATATGGGTTTTTGGAAACTACTTCCTTTTCCATTATATCATAAATAGTAGACCAATTTCTTTCTACAATAATATCTAATTTATTATTCCTGACTTCATCTTTACCTTTTTCGGTCAGAGATATAGGGCTATTCCTTTTTGTGTATCCGTCTGTGTAATTCCTTTGCATCATATCAATAGATCCTTTTATGTATGCCAAATCCCTTCTTATTTCATCTATGTTTGTGATAGTAGAATCTATATTTGATGTCAAATGGCTATGATCTGTATTTATCTTTGTTAATTTTTTTGTAACCCAATGGCACAACCAGAATGCTAATACCACTAGAGCAAAGATAAATCCGAACGATCCTGCCGGAGAATTTAATGCCTGTTTTACAAACTCTATCATTATAACGATATTTTACGCTACAAGTTACAAATAAAATGATATAAATCTAATATTTCTACTGGTTTTCAACCGGACCAACATTCCCATCTAATCCGGTACCTGATTCTATTGTTATATTTTCTCCTTGGGTCATTTCACTTTATTTTAGATTATACATATGTACATTAATATGTTTTCAGTCATCAATTACGTTATATTTTAACTGATAAACCTGACCTTCGTATGTATATTCCCATATAATTACGGGTTTATAAGCCTGATTTATCCGTACAGACAATGTTTCAGATTCTGAACGAGCTGGAAGCATGCCTATATATTCAATTCCTCCCGTATATAACAATTCTCCAGTCTCATTAAATATTTTTACTGATTTCAGCTCAATATCGTATTTTGAACCATTATATACGGAACATGATATATTCCCTGTGTAATATCCCCCTATAGACATCCCCGTAGAGCTGACGGAACAACTAATTAATACGGAAATATCTCCAACTTTAACAATATAATCTTTACTTGCATTTCCGTCTTTGGATGTAATAGTGATTGTTGTCGTTCCCTTTGCGTTAGCATGCAATACTAAATTTTCATCAATACTTACAACAGACATGTCAGAGCTTTTTATAGAAATATTTTTATTGGCAGCACTTTCTGGAAGAACTGTACATGTAAGTTGTAATTCATCGCCTACCATAAATGTTTGGTTATTTTTAAGTTCATTTATTACAACTTCAGTTACAAGTTCAGGTTCTCCGACATTCTTGTATTCACCTGTTTCAATATTCAGCTGTATTTCTCGTTCTTCCTTTGTACCATCGTAATTGGTTATATAAATTTTATAATGCCATTCATTACCTATTTCCTTTGTTTTTTCAATTGTCACTCTTGCATCCGACAAGACATCATCAATCTTTGTATCAAATAATGTTTCTCTAGTAATTATATT
>OKRT01001124.1_pt1 | contig 12557 bp, 13 predicted proteins | sample 1601111 | NCBI WGS metagenome assembly OKRT01 (sample SAMEA3541572, study PRJEB24748) | human gut metagenome | biome: human gut; feature: human-associated habitat; material: faeces | place: China | collected 2012 | reverse complement strand
ATCAGGCGCAGCTCCTCCAGCTCATATTCCACCAGCATATCGGCCAGACGGTTGTTAAAGTCGGTTTCACCTTTCGGACCGAGTCCCAGATGCCATTTGCCTACGACTCCGGTGTTGTATCCGGCATCCTTGAACAGGTTCGCCATTGTATAGCGTTCCGGACGGATAATAGCCGCAGCGTCTCCGGCAGCAATACCTGTTCCGGCTTTGCGCCATGCATATTCGCCGGTCAGCATCGCATAGCGGGAAGGCGTACTGGTAGCAGCTGCACTGTGCGCATTGGTAAAACGTACTCCCATTTTGGCAAGACGTTCCACATTAGGAGTATGAATAGTCTTGGCTCCGTTACAACTCAAATCGCCGTAACCGATATCATCCGCATAGATAAAAACAACATTCGGACGCTGGGTTTGTTTCTCCTGAGCAGTGGCCTGAGAAGCCAGACAGGAAGTTAACGCTAAAGGTAATATACCATAAAATTCTTTTCTCATTTTGTCTTTTGATAATTATTAGGTTAGAATGAATAAGTATCTATTCTCAAAGTGATGTACTTATTAAGTTAAAATTCAAAGCTTCGTCAAGGAGCTACGGTCACTCCGATTTCATTCATTTCTACTTGCGCCGTTGTAGCCGTAGGGAGATCGGAAGAGCGCACGCAGGGAGATATGCTTCCACTTTATAAACTGGAACAATTACAGAGATTAATGGCATAATGCTTCCTCAATGTCTTTACTTACATTCCGCCTGGCGGGATCTCCGTTTCGGAGAGAATGACCGTCTGGCCCCGGCTGTGCGAGGACGTGACCTTCTTGACCGGAAAGGCATTGCGCACCGCATCGTTGATATGGCTCTCGCACATGCCGCACATCATGCCGTCGATCCCCAGTGTGATCTGATACATGGGATGACCTCCTTGAAAAGCCGGTTGGTTAGATATGTTTAATCTCAACTGCATGATAACACCGCCCCGCCCGGGTGTCAAGCCCTGCGGGGCAGAAAAAAGCGGACTTCCGCAGCCGGAAGTCCGCTCTGTTTTTCCATACCGGGTCACGGGTTCGGGAACACGACACGGATGGTCGTGCCCGTGCCGGGCGTGCTCTCAAGCTCGATGCGGCCGTGGTGATACTGCACAGCGTGCTTGACGATCGACAATCCGAGGCCCGTGCCGCCGGACGCCTTGGAGTGGCTCTTATCCACGCGGTAGAAGCGCTCGAACACACGCGCCTGATGCTCCGGCGCGATGCCGATGCCGGTGTCGGCGACGGTGATGCTGCTGCCGCCGGCATCGGCCGCGACCGTCACGTCCACGCGCCCGCCGTCACGGTTGTACTTGATGGCGTTGTCGCAGAGGTTATAGACGATCTCATAGATCAGGCGGCGGACGCCGGGCAGGACGGCCGGCTGCCCCGTGACACTGACCGTCACGTTGCGCGCGGCCGCGGCGTCGTGCAGGTTCTCCGCCGCCTCCTGCGACACGGCGAGCAGGTCGACCGGCTCCGTCGGCATGGCGTCGCCCTCGTCGAGCTGGGACAGGCGGATGATATCGTCGATGAGCGTGACGAGGCGCGCGGCCTCGGCGTGGATATGGCCGACGAAGCGCGGCAGATCCTCGGGCTTGACCATGCCGTTTTCGATCAGCTCGGCGCTGCCGATGATGCCCTGCAGCGGCGTTTTGAGCTCGTGCGAGACATTCGCCGTGAACTCGCGGCGGTTGCGCTCGGCAAACTCCTGCTCCGTGATGTCAAAGGCCAGAATGACCGTGCCGAGGAATTTCCCGTCGGACGTGATGCGGCTGATATCGAACTGATACACGTGGCCCGCGCGCTCGGCGCGCACCTCACTGTGGCCGTCCGCAGCGGCGGCCTGAATGGCGGCGCTGATCTCGTGGCTGCGCTCGATGGTGAGAAAATCCCTGCCGACGCACTGCGCGTCCGCGCCGAAGAGCGCCTGCGCCGCGGCGTTGATGCTCAGGATGCTGCCGTGCTCGTCGAGCAGGACAAGGCCCTCGCGCATGCTGCCGGTGATCTGCGTGAACTCGTCGGTCTTTTCGCGCAGCTCGCGCAGCTGCGTCTGGATCTCGACGTGCTGGTGGTGGATGCGCTTGAGCAGCGGCGAGAGCTCCTCGTAGGCGTCGTTATCGAGCGGGTGCTCGAGATCGAGGCTGTTGAGCGGATCGACGATGCGCCGCGACAGCCGTCTGGCCAGCAAGCCGGAGAGGATGAGCGCCACGATGAGCACGATCAGCAGCGGCTGGATCATGCCGACGGCGATCATGCCGACCGTCGCGCGGCTGATGGAAATGCGCAGCACCGTGCCGTCGTCCAGACGCTGGGCGTAGTACATGGTCTTTTCCATGAGCGTCGAGGAATAGCGCGTGCTCTCGCCGGTGCCGGTCGCCAGCGCCTGACTGACCTCGGCGCGCGAGGCGTGGTTCTCAAGACTCTCGGCGTTGGTCTTCGTGTCGTACAGGACGCTGCCGTCGGCCGCGATCCATGTCAGGCGGTAACGGTCGGCCGTCAGCCGGGACAGGTAGTCTGTGCCGCCGTCCTCGACGGCCGCTGCGGCGAGACTCAGCTCGTCGCGCAGCTGGTTTTCCTCCACGCCGCCAAAGTAATCGTACAAAAAGCCCATGATGATCAGCAGGCTCGCCAGCAGCACGCACCCGGCCACGAGCAGGATGGATTGAAAGATCTTTTTGGTCATGTCGTTGCCTCCATGCGGTAGCCAACATTGCGCACCGTTTCGATCCGTCGTCCGTAGGGGCCGAGCTTCTGCCGGAGCGTCCGGATGTGCATGTCGACCGTGCGGGTCTCGCCGCAGTAGTCCATGCCCCAGATCTCCTGAAAGAGCTGGTCGCGCGTGAACGCCATGCCCGGATGGGACAGAAACAGGCGCAGGAGCTCAAATTCTTTATACGTAAGCGCGACACGCGCGCCGTCGACCGTGACCGTGTGTGCGTCGAGATCGACGACGAGCCCGCCGCTGCGCAGCTGATGTGCAGCTTTTTCCGGCTGGCAGCGGCGCAGCACCGCCTTGACGCAGGACACGAGCTCCATCACGCCGAAGGGCTTGACGAGGTAATAGTCCGCGCCGAGGTCGAGGCCGCGGATCTTGTCATACTCCGCGCCCTTGGCCGTGGCCATGACGACCGGGATGGTGCGCAGCTCCGCCGACGCCTTCATGCGCTGCAGCAACTCGATGCCGTCCACGCCGGGCAGCATCACGTCGAGCACCACCAGATCGGGCTTCTCCGTCTGGAGCGCCGACCAGAATGACACGCCGTCGGCAAAGCCGCGGGCGTCAAACCCCGTGGATGAGAGCGTATAGACCTCAATGTCGCGGATACTGGCGTCGTCCTCCACACACCAGATCATGGCTTACCCCTCCTTGTGCACCCCGGTGACCGAGAAGATCACCCACTCGGCGATGTTCGTCGCGTGGTCGCCGATGCGCTCGAAGTATTTGGCGATCATGAGCAGGTCGAGCGCGTACTCCCCGTCGTCGGGGTGGGCGGCGATCTTGTCGATCAGCCGGCGCTTGACCTCGTCGAAGGCGTTGTCCACGACATCGTCCTCGGCGATGACCGTCTCTGCCAGCATTGTATCATGCTTGACGTAGGCGTCAACACTTTCTGTGACCATATGGATGGTCGAGAGCGCCATTTCGCGCAGCAGATCGTCATTTTCCGCCGAACGGCCGGCGAGAAACTGGATGATCTCCGCAATGTCCTCGGCCTGATCGCCGATGCGCTCCATGTCCGTGATCATCTTCAGCGCGGCCGAGATCTGGCGCAGGTCGCGCGCGACCGGCTGCTGCTGGAGCAGGAGCTTGAGGCACAGCGACTCGATGTTGCGCTCCTTCTGGTCGATCTCGGCATCGAGCGGCGCGACGCGCTGCGCCAGCTCCGGATCCGCCTCCGTGAGGGCCTTGGATGCGAGCGCGATGACCTCCTCGCACAGTGCGCCCATCTCGATCATCTCCTTGTTCAGGAGCGCGAGCTGTTCATCAAACCGGCTTCTCATTAGCCAAACCTCCCTGTGATGTAATCCTCCGTGCGCTTATCCTGCGGCTGCGAGAACAGCTGCTGCGTGTCGCCGCACTCGACGAGCTCGCCGAGCAGGAAAAACGCCGTGCGGTCAGAGATACGCACCGCCTGCTGCATGTTGTGCGTGACGATGACGATCGTGTACTGTTCCTTGAGCTGCATGGCCAGCTCCTCGATCTTCGACGTGGAGATGGGGTCAAGCGCGCTCGTGGGTTCGTCCATGAGCAGCACCTCCGGCTCGACCGCGAGCGCGCGGGCGATGCACAGGCGCTGCTGCTGGCCGCCGGAGAGGCCGAGGGCGTTTTTCTTCAGGCGGTCTTTCACCTCGTCCCAGATGGCCGCGCCGCGCAGGGACTTTTCGACGATCTCGTCGAGCCTGGCGCGGTTTTTGATGCCGTGCGTGCGCGGGCCATAGGCAATGTTGTCGTAGATGCTCATCGGAAACGGGTTCGGCTTCTGAAAGACCATGCCGATCTCGCGCCGCAGCTCGTTGACGTCCGTTCCGGGGGCGAAAATGTCCTGATCGCGGTAGCGCACATCGCCCGTGATCTTCACGCCCGGAATGAGGTCGTTCATGCGGTTGAGCGTTTTGAGAAACGTGGATTTGCCGCAGCCGGACGGCCCGATGAGCGCCGTGATGCTCTTTTCGGGAATATTCATGCTGATATCGTGCAGCGCCTGATGATCTCCGTACCAGAGGTCCAGGCCCTGGACTGTCATAATGTCACTCATAAACTTCTTTTCCTCCTGAAGTATCGCTCAACGAGCGTAGCAGCGCCGTTGATGAGCAGCGTAAGGATCATCAAAATGGCGGCGATGGCAAAGGCCACATCAAACCGGCCCTGCTCCTTGGCGTAAACGTAAAGCGCGACGGTGAGCGTGGCGCCCGCGCTGCTCAGTCCCTCGAAAAAGTCGTTGAGCGCGTGGGCAAAGCCCGCCGTGAACAGCAGCGCGGCCGACTCGCCGAGGATGCGGCCGACAGACAGGATGCAGCCGGTGATGACGCCGTCCACGCAGCCGGGCAGCACCACGGTGCGGATGACACGCCACTTGCCCGCACCGAGGCCGAACGCGCCCTCGCGGTAGCTCTGCGGCACGGTTTTGAGGCTCTCCTGCGTGGTGCGCATGATGGTCGGCAGGTTCATGATGACGAGCGTGAGCGCGCCGGCCAGCAGCGATGTTTTCATGTTCAGAAACTGGCAGAAAAACAGCATGCCCACAAGGCCGTAGATGATCGACGGGATGCCGGAGAGCGTCTCGGCCGCGTACTCGATGGCGCCGATGAGCCGGCGGTTCGTGGCGTACTCGGTCAGGTAGATGGCCGCGCCCACGCCGAGCGGCAGGACGATGAGCAGCGTCGCGATGACGATATAGAGCGTGTTGAGGATGTCCGGCAGGATGCCGATGCGGTCGGACAGGTAGCTCGGCGCGGTGGACAGCAGCGCCCACGACACGTTCGGCAGGCCTTTGATGAGCACGTAGGCGATCAGAAACAGCACGAGCGCCGCCGTGATAATGGCCGCCGCACCCATGAGGATGCGCATGGTGAGAATATAGGCCCTGCGGCCACCGGAAACGGCTTTCTTTTTCATTTGTCCCCCTCCTTATTGCGCTTGAGGAAGAAGTTGAGCGTGGCGTTGATGAGCATGATGAACAAAAACAGCACCAGCGCGATGGAAAACAGCGCCTGCCGCTGCAGGCCGCTGGAGTAGGACATTTCGCTGGCGACGGCGGTGGTCAGAAAGCGCACGCTCTGAAACAGGCTCGGCATATTCGGCACATTGCCCGACACCATCATGACGGCCATGGCCTCGCCGATGGCGCGGCCGACGCCGAGCACGACGGCGGCGGCAATGCCGCTCTTCGCCGCCGGGACGGAAACCTTGAAATACGTCTCGATGGGCGTCGCGCCGAGCGCGAGCGATGCGTCCTCATACTCGGGTGGCACGGCCTCGAGCGCCGTGACGGACACCTTGATGATCGACGGCAGGATCATGATCGCCAGCACGACGATGGCGGCGAGCAGGCTCGCGCCGTCGGCCAGGTGAAACACCTTGCGGATGCCCGGCACGAGCACGAGCATACCCACAAGGCCGTAGACGACCGACGGGATGCCGGCCAGCAGGCTCACGGCCGATTCCAGCACGGTCTTGAGCCGCGGCGGGGCGACCTTCGCCAGATACACGGCCGTCAGGAAGCCCAGCGGCACGCCGAGCACGATGGCCCCGGCCGTGCCGTATACACTCGTCAGAATGAACGGTAAAATGCCGTACGACGGCTCTGCCGCCGTGGAGGCCCACGTCTTGCCGAACAGAAACGGGACGAGCCCGATCTTCTGGATGGCGGGGATTCCGGAGACGATCAGGTACACGCTGATGAGCAGCACACACCCGACGGTGATAAGGCCAAGGAGCAGAAACACGCCATGCACGACCGTCTCCAGAACTTGAGATCTCTTTTTCATATCCAGCACCTCTGTATATGCGAAAGGCGGCTGGTCTCCAGCCGCCTGTACGCTTGTCTGTGGCTCAGGCCACCGGGACTGCGCCCGCCGCGGAGATGATGGACGCGGCATCTGCAGAGGTCGCAAAGTCGAAGAACTTCTGCGCGGTCTCGCTCAGGGCCACGCCTTCCTTCGTCACGAGGACGAACGGACGCTGCACGAGGTAGGTGCCGTCCTTGACGGTCGCTTCCGTCGGGGCAACACCGTTGACGGTCAGGGCCTTGACGCTGTCCTTGATGGCAGCCAGAGAGGCATAGCCGATGGCGTTCGGGTTCTGGGACACGGTAGTGATGACATCGCCCGTGGAGGTCAGCTCCTGACGGTACTGGCAGGCATCCTTCGTGTCAGTGATGGACTCGAAGCCGTCGCGCGTGCCGCTGCCGGCCTCGCGGCCGATGAGGACGATCTCGGCGTCGTTGCCGCCGACATCCTTCCAGTTGGTGATCTCACCGGTGTAGATCTTGGCGATCTGCTCCAGGGTCAGGTCCTTGACGGGGTTCTGGGGGTTGACGATGATGGCGATGCCGTCGAGGGCGAGGGTGGTCTCCTTCAGGCCGGATGCCTTCTCGTCGTCCTTGAGCGCGCGGCTCGACAGGCCGATGTCGCAGCGGCCCTCGGAGACGGCCTGGATGCCGGAGCCGGAGCCGGTCGGGTTATAGGTGAAGGTCGTGCCCGAGTTTGCTTCCATGAAGGACTCGCCGAGCGCGCCGATGACTTTTTCCATCGAGGTGGAACCGTCGGTCGAGACCGTGCCGCCGGCAGCGGCCGTGTTGTTGTCATCCGCCTTCTGGCCGCAGCCCGCGAACAGCGAGAGCGCCATGACGGCAATGCACAAAATGGTAATGATCTTTTTCAAGATGAAGTGCTCCTTTCGAACTTCGATTTTGATTTTGGTTTTTTGTTCCCTACGCTTCACAGGATAAGCAGGGGATGTAAAAACGAAAAGAGCGCTTATGTAAAATGCGTGTAAAATTGTAAAACGCCACAGTTTGCAGCGCGTTTTTCACCAAATTTCGTATCTCGCGTTGATAAACAGACGTTTTCCGTGCGACTGTCAGCAAATATTTCATGAAAAATCTGCGCATATTTTCATCCCCTACGGGGGCTTACAGTTTCGGCCGCCGTCCGTTATACTAATGACAATGCTCCGAAACGGAGAAATACAGGAAGAGAGGATACACGCACTATGCGAAATCGAAGATGGATCTGCCTGCTGCTGGCAGTCTTGACGCTGCTGGCCTGCACGGCCTGCGGCGTAAAAACGAACGACGGCGTCTCCGGCGACGTGCGCACGCTCACCGACAGCAAAAACCGCACCGTGGAAGTCCCCAAACAGGTGGACCGCGTCGTGTGCGTCGGCGTCGGCGCGCTGCGCTACAGCTGCTATGTCGGCGCGGCTGACCGCGTGGTCGGCGTGGAGGACTACGAGACCAAGGCCGGCATGAGCCGCCTGTATAACTACGTAAACTTCGATAAATTCAAGGACCTGCCCGTCACCGGCACGAACGGCGAGCCGTATGTGGAGCAGATCATCGACGTCGCACCGCAGGTCATCGTCATGAGCGCCTACGCCTCGTGCGATGCGGACGAGCTGAGCGCGAAGACCGGCATCCCGGTCTTTGTCGTGCCCGGCAGCGACACCACGCTCGATGACGCCGCCTACGAGACCATCCGTCTGCTCGGCGAGCTCTACGGGCTGGAAACGCGCGCGCAAGAGCTGACCAAGTACCTCAAGGGCATCCAGACCGACCTCGACACGCGCACGGCCAAGATTGCAGACGATCAGAAGCCGTCCGTCTATGTTGGCGGCGTGTCCTTCAAGGGGCAGCACGGCTTTGAGGGCACGGAGGCAGGCTACGGCCCGTTTGCGCTCATCCACGCCAAAAACCTCGCCGACACGACCGGGCAGACCGGCGCGTTCAACATCGACACCGAGCAGGTGCTCGCCTGGGACCCGGACATGATCTTCCTGGACTTTAATGGTATGCCCCTGATCAACGAAGATTATCAGGCGAATCCTGCATTTTATAACAGCCTCACCGCCGTACGCAGCGGAAAGGTCTACTCGCAGATCTCGTTCCGCTCCTCGGCCTCCAATCTGGAGACGGCGCTGGCCGATGCCTATTATGCCGCCTGCGTGCTGTATCCGGAGCAGTTTGCCGACATTGACCCCGAGGCCAAGGCCGGCGAGATCTTTACGGAGCTGCTCGGCTCCAACCCCTATCCCGATCTGAAGGAGGCCGGGTATGCATTCCGTGCCATCACACTCGGCGAGTAAGCCGCACGATTCCGACTACAGCCGCAACCGCGCCAGAAGCATCCGCTTTCTGATCCTGCTGGCGGCCATTCTGGCGCTCGCGTTCTTTTTGTCGCTGCGCGCCGGGTCTTACAACACGCCCGCCGCCGAGCTCATCCGGGGCATCTTCGGCCGGGCGTCGGACGCGAAGATCAATCTCGTCATCCGCAATAACCGCCTGCCGCGCATCTGCACCGCCATGGTCGCCGGCGCGGGACTGGGGCTGGCCGGGTGCATCCTGCAGGCCGTGCTGCGCAATCCGCTCGCCTCGGCCTCTACGCTCGGCGTGTCGCAGGGTGCGACGTTCGGCGCAGCCGTCGCCATCATCGGTCTCGGCCTGAGCCAGGCCGGCAGCTGGGCTATTCCGCTGTGCTCGTTTCTCGGCTCGCTGCTTGTCGCGGCCGTGATTCTGGGGCTGAGCCAGTTCAAGCAGATCTCCTCGGAAGGCATCGTGCTCGCGGGCGTCGCCATCAGCTCCATGCTGACCGGCGCGACCACGCTGCTGCAATACTTTGCCGACGAGGTCGCGCTCTCGTCGCTCGTATTCTGGACGTTCGGCGACCTCGGCAGCACGGACTGGCAGTCCCTGCGCGGCATGGCGCTGGCCGTACTGCTGCTGATCGGCTACTGCTACCTGCACCGCTGGGACTATAACGCCCTGCTCTCCGGCGAGGAGACGGCGCTGAGTCTCGGCATCCATGTGCGGCGGCTGACACTCACGAACGTTGTGCTCACGTGCTTTGTCTGCTCGGTGATCGTGTCGCACGTCGGCCTCATCAACTTCATCGGTCTCGTTGCGCCGCACATCGTGCGCATGGTCGTCGGCAACAACTATATCTATCTCATCCCCGGCTCCGTGCTCGCCGGCGCGGCGCTGCTGCTGCTGAGTGATCTGGCCGCGCGCGTGGTCATCATGCCGGTCATTCTGCCGATCGGCGCGCTGACGGCGTTTCTCGGCGGCCCGCTGTTTTTGTACCTGCTGTTCAAGGGGAGGGGTCGGACATGATCTGTGTGGACCATCTCTGCTATCACTATAAGGGCGGGCGGCCGATCCTCCGCGATGTGAGCTTTGAACTGGAGAGCGGGCGCTTTCTGGCCGTGCTCGGCAACAACGGCGTCGGCAAGAGCACACTGCTCAAGTGCATGAACCGTATCCTCACGGCTGACAGCGGGCACTGCCGTATCGACGGGGAGGATCTGCTCACGCTCTCCCACCGGGAGATCGCAAAACGCGTAGCCTTCGTGGCACAGCACGTGCCCGACACACAGATGACCGTGCACGACATGGTCATGCTCGGACGGCGGCCCTACATGACCTGGGGCGTGACGGAGCACGACCACCATGTCGTGCACGAGGCCATGCGCTATCTGAATCTGGAGGACATGCGCGGCCGGTTCCTCAACCGGCTCTCCGGCGGCGAGCGGCAGAAGGTCATGCTCGCCCGCGCGCTGGCGCAGGAGCCGACGCTCCTGCTGCTGGACGAACCGACCAGCAATCTCGACATCCGCAATCAATATCAGGTGCTGCAGATCACGCGCGACCTGTGCCGCGAGCAGAATCTCACGGCGATGATCGTCATCCACGACCTGAACCTCGCGCTGCGGTTCTGCGACCGCTTTCTGCTGCTGCGCGAGGGCGAGGTGTACCGTTACGGCGGCGCAGAGATCTTCGACACCGACGCCCTGCGGGACGTCTACGGCGTGACGGGCAGCATCGTGGACGTGCAGGGGCACAGGCTCGTGCTCATTGATGACGAAGAAAAGGAGACAAGATCATGACCAACTGGGAAACCTGCGTACAATTTCACGGCCACGCCTGCGGCGGGCTGACGATCGGATATAAGGCCGCGTGCTACGCCGCCGAGCTGCTGGAGCTGTCCTTCTCCGGCGACGAGCAGGTCGTGTGCATCGCGGAAAACGACGCCTGCGGCGTGGACGCCATTCAGGCGCTGCTCGGGTGCAGCATCGGCAAGGGCAACCTGCTGTTTCATATGCGCGGCAAACAGGCGTTCTCGTTTTATAACCGCGCCACGGGCAAGTCCGTGCGCCTGGTGCTCCGGCCGCGGCCGGAGGGGATGACGCGCGAGGAATCCTTCGCCTACTATCAGGCGCAGAAACCGGCCGACCTGTTCGACGTCAAACCGGCGACCATCCCGCTGCCAGAGCCGGCCAAACTATTTGACTCCTACCCGTGCGCGTGCTGCGGCGAGGTGACGGGCGCCAACTGGATCCGCCTCGTCGGCGGGCAGAAGCTGTGCCTCGACTGCGCCGGGAACTACGACCGGTTCGACGTCTGAGAATAACAAAAAACTCCGGCTTCCAGAACGGAAGCCGGAGTTCAGTTTATCCAAAACCTCGTAGAGTTTCGCCGCCGGAGCGGCGAAAGAAAGTGAGATCATTTTCTTCGGCGACATGTGCGTCGGAGAAAATACTTCTCAGGCTGCAAGTGTGGAATTTGTGCGCCGTGGACGCACAAATTATGCGCGCAGCAGACTGCAGCCTCTTTGTCAAAAAGTAACACTTTTTGACAGTCTCAGCCGCGCAGCAGCGCGAGCTGGTAAAACGCGACGGCGCTCGCCGCGGCCACATTGAGCGAATCGACCCCATGCGTCATGGGGATGCGCACCGTGTAATCGCACGCGGCGATCGTGCGGGCGGCCAGCCCGTCCCCCTCCGTGCCGAGCACGATGGCAAGGCGCGGCACGGCGCGCAGGCGCTTGTCGTCGATGCGCAGCGAATCGTCCCGCAGCGCCATGGCCGCCGTTTGAAAGCCGAGGGCGTGCAGCGTCTGCTGCCAGTCGCCGTCCTCAGGCAGGTACGTCCACGGCACCTGAAAGACCGTGCCCATGCTCACGCGCACGGCGCGGCGGTAGAGCGGGTCGCTGCCCGCCGACGTGAGCAGCACGGCGTCCACGCCGAGCGCCGCCGCCGAGCGGAATATCGCGCCGATGTTCGTCGGGTTCATCACGTTTTCCAGCACGGCCACACGCGCAGCGTTGGCGCACAGGACGGCGACCTCCGGCAGTGCCGGGCGGCGCATGGCGCAGAGCATGCCGCGCGTGAGATGAAAACCTGTCAGCTGCGTGAGCACGTCGAGCTCGGCGGCATAGACCGGGATGTCCGCGGGGCAGCGCGCCAGGATCTCGCGCGCCTTGCCGTCCACGTGGCGGCGCTCCATCAAAAACGACACCGGCACGCACCCCGCGTCGAGCGCGCGGCCGATCACGAGCGGGCTCTCGGCGATGAAGAGGGCATTTGCCGGGTCGGCGCGGTTGACGAGCTGGTTTTCCGTCAGGCGGGCGTACACGTCCAGCTCCGGCGCGGAAAAGTCCGAAATATCAAAAATCTTTGCCATAGCTGCATCTCTCTTTTCCATAGGGTCAGCCCGATTATAACCGATTTTGCGCGCGGACGCCACCGGTTTTTTTCCGCCGGTGTATGTCCCGCCGCGCCGGTGGGCATACTGGCACTGAGGTGATATTTATGCAGTTGACCCCAAAAGAGGCCAGTTTACTCAAAGATCTCAAAGGGCAGGAGCAGCTGTGCGTGGACAAATATAACCGCCACGCCGCCAGCGCCAACGACCCGCAGCTGAAAAACCTGTTCGAGCAGATCGCGCAGGTCGAGCAGCAGCATCTCGACGCGATCACGCAGATGGAGGGCGGCACCGTCGCCCCACCGGCAGACTCCGCGACCGTGCCGACGACGTTCAC
>OKRT01001121.1_pt1 | contig 12564 bp, 9 predicted proteins | sample 1601111 | NCBI WGS metagenome assembly OKRT01 (sample SAMEA3541572, study PRJEB24748) | human gut metagenome | biome: human gut; feature: human-associated habitat; material: faeces | place: China | collected 2012 | reverse complement strand
AAGTACGAACCTTTTCCCAAGTCAAAGAATTGCTGACCAAATTTCCCGGCTCTGCGCCAAGTATAAGACGCTGGTTATCGAAAAAGAGAAGATCGGCGGTCTGATCACGATTACTTCCGAGGTGGTAAATTATCCGGGCGTTTTAAAAACTACGGGTAAAGAGCTTACTGAGCAGATGCGTCTGCAGGCAGAAAGCTTCGGGGCGGAGTTTTTACTGGCAGAGGCTTTGGAAAGTAAGCTGGACTGCGATATCAAAGAGGTGCATACCGATAAGGGAACCTTTAAGTCGCTGGGTGTGATCATGGCTATGGGAGCCGTGCCACGGCAGGGGGGCTTTACAGGCGAGTCAGAATACCGCGGGCGCGGCGTAGCATATTGTGCTACCTGTGATGGCGAATTTTTTACTGGTCTGGATGTATTTGTTGTGGGCGGTGGTTTTGCTGCTGCCGAAGAAGCGATTTTTCTGACCCGTTATGCGCGGCATGTGACAGTGCTGGTGCGCGGTGATGATTTTACCTGTGCCGGGTCGATCGCCGATGAAGCGAAACGGCACGAGCAGATAACAGTACTGTATAATACTGCCATGCTGGAAGTCGGCGGAGGAGACGTACTGCGTTATGCTGTTTATGAAAACTGCAAGACCGGTGAACGTACACGTTATGAGACCAGTGACGCGACCTTCGGCGTATTTGTTTTTGCCGGGTATATTCCTGTAGGCGGCCCGCTGTTGAACGGTTTGGAAACTGACTGTGAAGGTTATCTGGTCACCGATATGGATCAAAAGACTAATCTGGACGGCGTTTATGGCGCCGGTGACTTATGCATCAAAAATCTGCGGCAGGTGGTCACAGCGGTGTCTGACGGCGCTAAAGCGGCTACTTCGCTTGAGAAATATGCTGCACAGCTGCACGATAAGTTGAAGCTGCCGCGTTTTGCAGTAACTAAAAAGCAAATCGCGGAGCCGGCAGTTAAGCAGACGGAAGCAGCTGCTGCCGATGACGGCGCGTTTATTTCGGAAGCTATTAAAGCGCAGCTGACGCCTGTTTTTGCAAAATTTACAGATGATTTATTACTGCGGGCCGCATTGGATAACAGCCGGGCGGCGGCAGAAATACGCGGCTTTTTAAACGAGCTGACGCCCTTAAGCGCTCATCTGCGCTGGGAAGAAGCCGGGGAGGCTGCAAACGGGCTGCCGTATATCGAGGTCTGCCGTGCGGACGGAACGTCTTTAGGATTCCGTTTTCACGGTGTGCCGGGAGGTCATGAGTTTAATTCATTTATCGTGACACTGTATAATGCGGCCGGGCCGGGTCAGGCTATCAGTGAGGAGCAGTTGGCTGCGGTCAAAGCGCTGAGCGGAAGGAAAAAGCTGCAGGTGGTCATTTCGTTGTCCTGTACGATGTGCCCCGAGCTGGTAATGGCAGCCGGCAGGCTGGCAGTTGAAAATGACGGGATCGAGATAGATGTATTTGATATCAATTTGTTCCCGGAGCTGCGCGAGCAATATAAAATTATGAGTGTGCCTTGTCTGATTTATAATGATAAGATCAGCTTTGGTAAAAAGAATATCGATGAACTGCTGCAGCTGATTGGCTGAGATGCAGGTTAATAAAAACAGGTTCACCGCTTTAGCGGTGAACCTGTTTTGTTATTATTGACCAGCTTTCAGCTCAGTCCAGTAACGGTCGTACATAGTGATACTGTCGCCGATATCGGTCAGCCATTCGCCTTTGGGGATGCTTTCTTTGCCAATTTTCAGCATGGGGTCATCAAGGTAGGCTTGGGAATGATATTTGAGTGCTTCGTCATTAGGATTGGCGCAGTTCATAAATTCCCAGTTTTTAGCGCTGACCTTGGGGTCGTACATATAGTTCATAAATTTCTCGGCCAGTTCTTTATTTTTACAGCCCTTGGGTATGGCGAAGTTATCTGACCAGATCAGTGAGCCCTGATCTGGGACAACAAAACCGACATTATTATTTTCTCTGTAGGTAAAGGCAGAGTCGCCTGACCACATAATGCCGATCCAGCCTTCTTCAGCAATAAACTTTTGTTTCAGGTTTTCGGTATCGTAGGCAATAACGCTGCTGTTGAGCTGCTTCAAGTCTTTGAAGGCTGCTTCTACCTGAGCCGGGTCAGTGCTGTTATTAGACCAGCCATGTTTTTTCAGGGCTACACTGAAAACTTCGCGGCAGTCATTCAAAAGCAGTACATGTCCTTTATATTCCGTGTTCCACAGATCGTCCCATTTGGCAGGAGTTTCTTTGACATATTTTTTGTTATAGATGATACCGGTGATGCCGGTGGTATAAGGCAGGGTATATTCGCCGGTCGGGTCAAAGGGCAGCTTGCGCAGGTCAGCACTGATGTATTTTGCATTGGGGATCTTGGCAAGATCCAGTTTTTCCAGCATATCCAGCTTGCGCATGGTAGTTACCATATAGTCGGAAGGCATGATGATATCAAACTGGGCTCCGCCTGCCTGCATTTTAGCCAGCAGTTCTTCATTGTTAGAAAAAACGTCATAGGTGATTTTGCAGTTGTTTTGCTTTTCAAAATCAGATATAACATCGGGATCAAAATAATCTGCCCACCCGTAAAGGTTCAGGACCTGGGGCGCTCCGGCATCTTTAGCTGAGTTGTCCGATCCGCAGCCGCCCAGCAGAACGGCAAAGCAGAGAGCGGTCAGTAAATATGTAAGTTTTTTCATAAAGCTAAACACTTCCCCTTTAATGTGTTATAAAAAAGGCTGCCTCATGGGAGACAGCCTGATCTTAAAGCAGAGTTAAATAAACAGAGGTCGCTACGTGTTTATTTAGCGGTTTTGAGTTCAGTCCAATAACGGTCATACATAGGCAGGGCTTCGCCGATATCGATGAGCCATTCGCCTTTGTCGATGTTATCCATACCGACCTTGAGCATGGGATCGTTGCGGAATTCTTCACTGTGGAATTCCATTGCTTTTTCGTTAGGGTCGTTATAGCCGATATATTCGTAGTTTTTAGCGCTGATCTTGGGTTCGTAAATGAAGTTGATGAATTTTTCAGCTAAAGCTTTGTTTTTAGCGCCTTTGGGAATAGCAAAGGTGTCTGCCCAGATGGTAGCGCCTTCCTTGGGGATCACAAAGCCGATGTTTTTATTGTCTTTGTAGGTGTAGGAAGCATCACCTGACCACATAGTACCGATCCAGGCTTCTTCTGCGATAAATTTCTGCTTGATAGTATCGGTGTCGAAAGCCAGTACGTTTGGAGCCAGCGTTTTCAGGTCATTAAAAGCTTTTTCTACCTGAGCCTGGTCAGTGGAATTGTTGGAATAGCCGTTTTTCTTCAGTGCCATACCGATAACTTCGCGGTTGTCGTTAAGCAGAATCACGCGGCCTTTATAATCCGGGTTCCACAGGTCTTCCCATGAGGTGGGAGTTTCTTTGATAAAATTTTTGTTGTAGACGATGCCGGTAATGCCCCAGGTGTAAACAAGGGAATGCTTGCCGGTGGGATCGTAAACAGGAGCCTTCAAGCTGCTGACGATATTTTTGGCATTGGGTATTTTATCAAGATCCAGCTCTTCCAGAAGGTTCAGTTTCAGCATAGTTGCTACCATGTAATCGGAGGGCTGGATGAGGTCGTATTGCGCGCCGCCGGCCTGGATCTTGGCCAGCAGTTCTTCATTATTGGCAAAAACGTCGTAATTTACTTTACAGTTGTTTTGCTTTTCAAATTCGGCAATGACCTCCGGATCGAAATTGTCGGCCCAGCTGAACAGGTTCAGCACTTGCTTGTCGCCGCCGGCGGGAGCTGCTGCGTCCTTTTTGGGAGCGTCACCGCCGCAGCCCATGAGAGCCAACGTTAAAACAGCGATGAGGAAAACAAAAAGTTTTTTCATTGTCGGATCACCCTTTCATCATTTTATTTGTTGTTTATATTGTATCACAGTTAGTTGTGATATCAATCGGAGTTTTTATCAGATGTGTGCTGCGGCTGCAGGATCTGAGCGATCACGACCAGCGTGATCGTTGCGAACATCAGCAGTGTGGACAGGGCGTTGATCTCGGGTGAGATGCCGCGTTTGACCATAGCGTAGATGTAAAGCGGCAGCGTAGTAGAATTGGGACCTGCCACAAAGAAGCTGATAATAAAGTCGTCGATAGATAGCGTAAAGGCGATCAGAGCGCCGGCCACGATACCTGGCAGTGCCAGCGGTAATGTGACGTAGCGGAAGGTCTTCCACGGAGTCGCATACAGGTCCATTGCTGCCTGTTCCAGTTCATGCCGCATACCTTCCAGTCTGGCGTTGACAGTGATGACAACGAAGGAAACACAGAAGGTGATGTGTGCAAGGATAAGGGTAGTTTTACCAAGCGGTACCTGTGCCTGAGCAAATAGTACCAGCAGGGAAAGACCCATAACGATTTCCGGGATCAGGATCGGCAGGTATAAGAGGCCGTTGATGACCGGTTTGTACTTGTATTGGTAACGATTGAGCGCGATAGCGGCTATCGTGCCCAGCGTAGTCGAGGCTATTGTAGAGATCACAGCAATAAAAAGGCTGTTGGTGAGTGCCTCTAAAACGCGGCGGTTTTGGAAAAGAGCTTCATACCAGTTGAAGGTGAAGCCTGTCCAGACGGCGTTGATCCTTGATTCGTTGAAAGAATACATGGCCAGGATCAGCAGCGGCAGATAAAGGAAAGCCAGAATAGCCAAAGAATAGGCTACCATCAGATGGCTACGCCACGTCTTTTGCATCGCCGTCACCTCCTTCCTGTGCCTGCAGAGCTTTGTAGTACAGGATGATCAGCACCAGACTCAGTACGGCCAGCACTATGGAGAGCGCCGAGCCAAAGGGCCAGTCACGGGCTGACAGGAACTGGTTTTGGATGAGATTGCCGATGAGCGCCGATTTAGCTCCGCCCATAACGTCGGGAACAACGAACATCCCCAGCGAAGAAATGAAGACCAGAATTGTACCGGCAGCAATACCGGGCATGGTCAGGGGCAGAGTAACTTTACGAAAGGCTGTCAGCGGTTTGGCACCCAGATCGGATGCTGCTTCTAAAAGCCGGGTATCCAGCTGTTCGATAGATACATAGATCGGCAGCACCATAAAGGGCAGGAGTGCATAGACCATACCAAGCATAACGGCCATATCATTGTAAAGCATCTGCAGCGGCTGGTCGATAAGGCCCAGATTCAACAGCAGCGTATTGACTACGCCCTGTGAACGCAGGATAATGACCCAGGCATAGGAACGTATCAGAAAATTGATCCAGAAAGGGATCATAACCAGTATCAGACCGGGCTGCTGCCATTTTTTAGGCAGCTGGGCTATGGTATAGGCCAGCGGGTACCCCATTAGGATCGTGGCAAGCGTAGTTACGATAGCTACGACCAGGGTATCTGCAAAAATTTTAAGGTATAAGGGTTCCAAAAACCGCAGGTAGTTATCAATGGTAAAAGAAAAGATGACCTGTCCATACGGTGTGCGTCCGGCAAAGGACACTGCAACGACGATCAGCAGCGGTATGACGAAAAAGATGCTGAGCCAGAGCAGGGCCGGCGCTACCAGCAGTTTACCGTTTTTCATCATCGCTGTACTTTCACCTCGTCTCTTTCGTACCACCAGATGCCGACGCGTTCGTCGGGCGTCCAGCGTTTGACGTCGTCAAAGTACTGATATGCGACTACAGTCTGGTTCGAGTTGTCAAGACGGACAAAGACTTTGTCGATAGTGCCGTAGAAGACAACATCGACGACGGTGCCGTAAAAAGCAGGCTCGGGGTGCGCTGCGGCTTTGTCTTCGCTTTCAGCTTCTTCGCAGAGGTTCAGCTTTTCCGGCCGCAGGGCCAAAGTTTCAGTTTCAGTATCGAAGAAATTACTTTCGCCGATGAATTTGGCAACAAATTTTGTGGAAGGATAATGATAAATATTATCAGGATTGTCGTCCTGTTCGATAACGCCTTTATTCATTACGACGATGCGGTCAGACATGGTCAATGCTTCTTCCTGATCGTGCGTTACATAGATGAAGGTCAGACCCAGACCGCGCTGAAGGTTTTTCAGTTCCAGCTGCAGATTTTTGCGCAGCTGGTAATCCAGCGCGCCCAAAGGCTCGTCCAGTAAGAGGACCTTAGGATTGTTGACCAAAGCGCGGGCAATTGCGACACGCTGCTGCTGTCCGCCGGACATTTGCTGGGGACGGCGGTTGCGGAACTCTTCGAGCTGGGTAAGATAAAGGACCTGAGCAACACGTTCCTTTTGTTCATCGGCAGGAACTTTTTTCATCATCAGGCCGAATTTTATGTTTTCCTCAACAGTCATGTGAGGGAATAACGCGTAATGTTGAAATACCATATTCACATCACGTTTATAGGGCGGCAAGGCAGTGACGTTTTCGTCGTCCAGATAGATACTGCCCTCGGTAGGAGTTTCCAGGCCGGCGATCATGCGCAGCAAAGTGGTTTTGCCGCAGCCGGAAGGACCGAGCAACGTAATAAATTCTCCATCGTAAATTGTCAGATCGAGAGAGGGGATAATGACGTTATTACCAAATTTTTTTGTGATTCCCTGTAAACGGACCATTTCTTTCATTTTTTGCTTGTCACAACCTTTCGTAATGCAGATTTTATCCTTATGCAGATAACAACTTATTATATACAGATTTGACCTAAAAATTCAATAATTTTTTGTAAAATTTAGAGGTATTTTGCTAAAAAACAGAGAATATTGATACTCATACGCAATAATGACAGTTTTTGATGATTTTTTGCGGAAAAATTCCAAAATTTGGAGGCTTTTTATTAATGAAACGATTGATACTGGCATTGATTTTGTTGGTAGTTGTTTTAATAACCGGCTGCGCTGATGCCGGCAGGCGTGATCAGGATAAAAAATCGGTGCATAGCCCGGCGGTAACGTTAGGGATCGAACGCATCGGCGAGTATGAGCAGCTGTTTGCAGGGAAGCGTGTGGGTCTGATTACAAATCAGACCGGTGTTGACAGTAAGCTGCGCAGCAGTGAGGATATTTTACTGGCGCATACTGATCTGACAGGGATTTTTGTGCCGGAGCATGGTTTGTTCGGCGCCGTGGCTGCCGGAGACGATGTGGACGGCGCTGAATACAAAGGTGTGAAGGTATACAGTCTGTATGGAGCGGCAAGACGGCCAACGCCGGCAATGCTGGATGCGATCGATGTGATGACTGTTGATATTCAGGATGTGGGTGCCCGGCATTATACTTATGTTTCAACTATGGCCTATGCTATGGAAGAATGTGCTAAAGCCGGTAAAAAGTTTGTTGTTTTCGACCGTCCCAACCCGATTGGGGGATTGATGGAGGGGCCGCTGCTGCGTCAAGAACAGGCAAGCTTTATCGGCCTTTATCCGGTGCCTCTGCGTCATGGACTGACTATCGGGGAATATGCCAGATATATCAACGATACGCAGAAGCTTGGCCTTGATTTGACGGTGATTCCGATGAAGGGCTGGCAGCGGAAAATGTACTGGCAGGATACGGGGCTGCCGTGGGTAGGCACTTCGCCGCAGATACCTACAGCTGCTACGGCTTTATATTACGTGACTACGGGTATTTTGGGGGATACTAACCTTTCGGTTGGTATCGGAACAACAAAACCATTTTATTATGTAGGTGCTCCCTTTGCTGAAAAAGATGCGGTTGCGGATAAATTGAACAGTTTGCAGCTGCCAGGCGTGTATTTCAGACCGGCGGCTTTTATTCCAGCTTACGGAGCGTTTGCAAAAGAGCTGTGCCAGGGTGTGGAAATTTATATTACTGATGCGGAGATATATCGTGCCGCGCTTACCGGGGCGAATATCCTGCGCTGCATTGAAGAACTGTATCCTGACAAGGTTGTTTACCCGGCCCGCTATGGCGGTAAAGGCTATAAAATAGATATTGCCCTGGGCGAAATGGCTTTGCGCGTGGGGGTGCCATTAGAGCGCCTGCTGCCGCGTTGGGACAGGGAAGCACAGGAGTTTGCTGAGCAGGTGCGGCCGTATCTGCTTTATAAATAATGAAAGGATTGGAAGTAAATGCTGAATAAGGTTTTTGTAGAATTTTTATATGAAGCGGCGCACATTCAGCGCTGGAACGATCACATCCGTCCTAACGGCTTCACGGAGCTGGATAAGCAAGCGCATAAAATGATGATTTTGTATGTGCTTGCAAAGTATGAGGAGCAGGATCATCAGGCAAAACTGAACTGGCGAGTACTGATCGAAGGTGGTATTTTTGAATTTCTGCATCGGATCGTGCTGACTGATATAAAGCCGCCGGTGTTCCATGAATTGATGCGTGTGCATGGTAAAAAACTCAATAGTTGGGTTTATGAGGAACTGCGGCAGCGGATACCTGATCTGGATCCTGTTTTTATGGCTAAAATGCAGAGACATTTTGATGAACCACAGGAAAATTATCTGGAAAAGAAACTTCTGCGTGCTGCACATTATCTGGCCACTCAGTGGGAATTTGGTATTATTTATCATTTCAATCAGGGCATTTACGGTGTTGAGGAAACGAAAGCGGCTATAGAAAGTGAGATCGAGGATCACTATGATCTTGCAGGAGTGCAGAAATTGTCGCTGAAAGGTAAAACCAGCAAGTTTGTTGATCTGGTAGGTCAGCTGCGTTTTCAGAAACGCTGGGCGCAGTCTCCGCGTGTGCCGGAAACTTCAGTAATGGGCCATGTGCTGATCGTAGCTGCTCTGGCATATTTCTGTGCTGTAAAAATGCAGGCTTCAGATGAGCGTATCGTCAATGATTTTCTGTGTGGATTATTCCACGACCTGCCTGAGGTGCTGACCCGCGACATTATTTCGCCGATCAAACGCTCAATCCAGGGGCTGGACGATCTGATCAAGGATATTGAAAAACGTCAGGTTGCAGAAAAATTGCTGCCGCTGCTACCGCATAGCTGGCATGAGGATATCCTGTACTTTACTGAAGATGAATTCAGTAACCGGGCTGTTGTTGACGGTGAGAAGATTACCTGCAGGCCGGAAGAGATTGGGCTAAAATATAATGAGAACGGTAAGGGATATAGGGCCGTTGATGGTACTGTGTTAAAATGCTGCGACCATCTGGCAGCTTTTGTGGAAGCCTATCTTTCAATAGAATATGGTATCAGTTCGAAGCATTTGCGAAATGGCATGGAAGATTTACGGGAACAATACAAAAATAAGGTCGTTTGCGGTTTGGATTTTGGGAAGCTTTACGAGGAATTTCCTCGTTTGTGATGTGGAAAATATTAAAAATGCATAAATTTGCAGAAAGTGTATAAATTGCTAAAATTTTCAAAAAATTTTCTTTGTGCGTATAAAAATAGCTAGACTGCCGCTTGTGCTTAGAGTTATAATAAAGCTGAGGGGATACATTATACAAAATTCAACTATGTATTTTGGAATGTAGGGATAACTAGAAATGTAATAAAATTATGCTTAAATTAAAAAATATTTAAAGGAGGCATTATTATGAATCTGTTTGAAATGGCAAAAATTCCTCTGAACAAAGCAATTGAGGTCATGAAACTTGACCCGAGTGCTGCGGACATTATCGCAACTCCTGAACGTACTCTGGAGGTTTCCATTCCTGTTCGTATGGACGATGGAACTACAAAAGTATTTACCGGTTATCGCAGCCAGCACAGCACCATTATGGGGCCGGCTAAAGGCGGCGTTCGTTATCATCCCGGAGTCAACATGGACGAAGTAAAGACTCTGGCTTTCTGGATGACCTGCAAATGCGCAGTTGCAGGTTTACCTTACGGCGGCGGCAAAGGCGGCATAGTTGTTGATCCTTCTAAACTTTCTGAAAGAGAACTGGAAGGCTTGACTCGCGGCTTTATTGACAGGATCGCTCCGATCATCGGCGAGAAAATGGATATCCCGGCACCTGATATGAATACCAATGCTAAAATCATGGGCTGGATGATGGATGAATTCAGCAAGATTAAAGGCCAGTTTGAACCGGGTTTCGTTACCGGCAAACCGATCTGTCTGGGTGGTTCTTTAGGCAGAAACGCAGCTACCGGACGCGGCGTTATGGTAGCTGCCGGCGAGGCTATCAAAGCTTTGGGTATTAAGCCGAAGCAGGCTACCTGCGCTGTGCAGGGATTTGGTAATGTTGGCAGCTGGACTGCTAAACTGATCCATGATATGGGTGTAAAGATCGTTGCTTTAAGTGATATCAACGGTGCCATCCATAATCCCAAAGGTATGAATCCTTATGATGTTGAAAAACATCTGCAGAAAACAGGCAGCGTTGTTGGTTATAAAGGTTCAAAACCCATCAGCAATGAAGAACTGCTGGCTATGGATGTTACGATCCTTGCTCCGTGTGCAATGGAACTGCAGCTGACTAAAGCCAACGCAGCCAAGGTACAGGCCAAGGTAATCGTTGAAGGTGCTAACGGACCGACAACTCCTGATGCAGATAAGATTCTTGACAAAAAAGGTATTCTCGTTGTACCTGATATCCTCGCTAATGGCGGCGGTGTAACTGTAAGTTATTTCGAATGGGTACAAAACCTGTATCGTTATTTCTGGACTGAAGAAGAAGTTATCGAAAAACAGGAAAGTCTGATGATAGATGCTTTCAAGAAAGTTTACGATACCGCCAAGGAGCATAAAGTTAATATGCGTACAGCGGCTTATATTGTAGCTTTGGGCCATTTGGCAGAAGCTATGAAATATCGTGGTATGTACTAAGAATAATAAAAGGGCGGCTAAAAGCCGCTCTTTTTTATTCTATGATGCAAAAGGTACGCTTTAAAAAGACAAATGTAAACAAATAATCGAGAAAGTTGTTGCGTTTTGATTTTATACGTTGACTTGCTCCAGTAAGAGTGATAGAATTTTTAATTATAAACGTACAAAGTAGCTACTATTATTGTACAAACTAATAATGTTGGAGGGGAAGAACTTATGAAATTTGCTAAACGTATGGAACGTATGCAATCGTCTGAAATCCGTGAACTGTTAAAATTGACGGCACAGCCGGATATTATTTCGTTTGCCGGCGGTTTACCGGCACCGGAACTGTTTCCGGTGAAAGAAATAGCTAAAGTATCACATGACCTGGTGGAAAAAGAAGGTCAGCAGCTGCTGCAGTATGCCACGACCGAAGGGCGTCCGACTCTGAGGGCTAAAATTGCTGCCAGAATGAAAGATAAATATCATACTGAGGTTGATCCGGATGAGATTTTGATCACTACCGGTTCACAGCAGTGTCTCGATTTTGCAGGTAAATTGTTCCTTGATCCCGGTGATGTTGTTTTATGTGAAAGTCCTTCTTATTTGGGTGCACTTAATGCCTTTAATGCCTATGAGCCTACTTTTGTAGAAGTGCCAACTGATAATGTTGGTCTGATTCCGGAAGAATTGGACAAAATCTTAAGCACTACCGACCGTTGTAAATTTATTTATGTTATCCCCGATTTCCAAAATCCGACCGGTCGTACCTGGAGTTTGGAACGCCGCAAAAAGTTTATGGAAGTGATCAACAAACATAATCTGCCTGTGCTGGAAGACAACCCTTATGGCGAGCTGCGTTATGAAGGGGAGATATTACCGTCCTTAAAATCTATGGATACCAAAGGTCTGGTTATGTTCCTCGGCACTTTTTCCAAGATTTTCTGTCCGGGACTGCGTTTAGGCTGGGTCGCTGCCTCTAAGGACGTTGTCAGTGAATATGTAAAAATCAAACAAAGCGCCGATCTGCATACCTCTAATTTTGACCAGGGGATAGCTGACGCTTATATGGAAAATTATGATTTGGATAAGCATGTTGAAGAGATCAAAGCCCTTTATAAAAAACGCCGCGATCTGATTTTAAAAACTATGGCGGAAGAATTTCCGGCAGGTACGGAATGGACACATCCTGAAGGCGGGTTGTTCCTGTGGCTGACTTTCCCGCAGGGCTGCAGTGCTGATAAGGTTTTCCACAAATGTATCGAGATGAAGGTTGCCGGCGTTACTGGTGATGCCTTCTACCCTAATGGTAAAACTGACCGTAATATGCGTATCAATTTTTCCAATATGCCGGAAGAGAAAATCATCGAAGGTGTAAAACGGATGGCGAAAGCTATCAGGTCGGAACTTCATCGGGCAGAAAATAGAAATATTTCAGCAACTCATGGCTGATGCATCCACTTTCCATGCAAAGGAAGAAACGGACCAGTTGTAGAAAGCCCAGTTTCCGGTCACGAGTAAAATCCTTTTCGGGATTTTTGACAAATTTGTCCATGCTGCTGGTCATGGAGTTGACGATTGCCCAGAGGGTAGATTTAACTTTTTGCGGGAATGACATACGGGTACCTCCTTGAAATTGAAATGATAATTTTAGCTTCAATTTCAAGGGCCGCTCTCGCTACTTCTTAAAATATAATCAGTAGCGAGAGCGGCCGCACATTTTGGATTCTGTGTCAACCCTTTTTCTTAAATTTATTAAAAAATTTAAGTTAGACCTTCAGATTGATCTTTTTCAATTGCCTTAACTAAATGACATTGCTTATGAATCCCAAAACATTTCTTGGTGATGCAGCATTTGACTC
>OKRT01001106.1_pt1 | contig 12624 bp, 10 predicted proteins | sample 1601111 | NCBI WGS metagenome assembly OKRT01 (sample SAMEA3541572, study PRJEB24748) | human gut metagenome | biome: human gut; feature: human-associated habitat; material: faeces | place: China | collected 2012 | reverse complement strand
GTGTGACAGCTGGAAAAATATTGTATTGCCCCAAAATACTTTTTGTGAAGATGCAGCACTCCCAGGCAATATAGATTCTCTGCAGATCAGCAATTCTATTTTTGGCGAGGGTGTCATAACCGGCAAAGTGAATCGCATTTTACTGTCGCCTAAGCAAAATACAGTGTTTGATATGGGAGGATCGTGGGTATCTGTAAAGCTAAAAGAACTGTATTCATCGAAGCAAGTAACAAAACTGTTGTTTAACGGCCGCTCGAGCTGCTCGAGCTGTCGTTCTTGACGGGGTCGTATTTTTCGGTCTCGGTGGTGTGGGTGTAGGTGTCCTCCACCACGGACAGAGCCAAGCCTTCGGCGGGCATGTAGGCGTTGGCATGGGTCTGCTCGTTGGCAGTTTTCATCTGCGCATAGAAGATGCCGCAGACAATACACGCTACAGCCAGCGGAATGACAAACACAAACACCCACTTGATCCAACCCTTGGCGGGGTCGTTGCCGCTGTCCAGCGGCGCACCCTTTTCGGCATAGAAATCAAGCGTGTCCGCGCACATTTCTATGTAGGTTTCGGAGGCCTTGTAATACGTTCCGTCCGAGAGCATCGGCACGATCTTATCCTCGATCTGTGCAATGCGGTAATCGGTAAAGGCCGTGACACCGCCGCCGTAGGTGATCGTGACATAATCGCGGGAATCCAGCGCAATCAGGAACAGGATACCGCTTTTGCCCTCGCCGTAGCCAAGGTCATAGTCGCGGTACCAATCCTTGGCAAACTCGCGCACGTTCTGCCCGCCGATGTCAGACACCGTCAGCAGGTAGACGTTGACACCGTGTCCGGCACTGGCGTCCTGCGCCTTTTGTTCCAATTCAGCGGTCGCTTCGGGTTTGAACAGCTCGTAGGTGTCCATCACCAGCGGCATTTCGGCAAACGCCGGTACGGCGCAGAGCAAGCACAGCACCAGTGCCGTAAGCAGAGAAAACAGTTTCTTTTTCATACTCTGTTTCCCCCTTTCAAAGCAGGATGGCAAGCAGGATCATCAGCGGAACACTGATGCCTGCAAACCAGGCAGCCACCTTTCGCTTATCAACCGGCAGATCGCCGACCAGCTTGCCGGTCTGCCCATTCATAGCGAACAGATAATCCTTGCCCTGCCATTTGGTGTGCAGCATCCAGACCGGCAGCAGCGCATAGTGCTTGGCGGTGTAATCAATATGGATGTTCTCGCTCAGGGTGCTTACGCTGTTGTAGCCGGTAATGCTGGCCGAAAGCTCGCTGCTGACCGAATTCCGCATCCGGCTGTGGGCGCGGGCCTGGCAGGTGTCGGCGTCCTCGTCGTATTTGTCTGCCATATAGCCCGGCAGGTACGCGGTCGAGAAGGGCTGAAACGCGCGGTAGTCATAAGGCTCAATGGCGTCCATGTGGCCGTTGGGCATCTTGGTCGAGCCGTCCACCGGCACGCCCATAAACTGCGTGGTACCGGCGCGGCGGACATCATAGTGCCTGGTCGTGGTGATGACATAATCGCCGTTGCGGTGGCTGGAGCTGGTCGTGGCTTCATATTGGCCCGAACCGGAGGCGTTGGCATCGAACAGCCAGAACGGGACATACACGCCCTTGATCTCCTCGATATGATTCTGCGAAGAGAAGGCATTGGGCAGGAATCTCTTCCCGCGATAGTATTTTTTCAGTGCGGCCTTGGCGGCGTTCTTATCCAGCACAAACGGCAGGACAAGCTCAGGCCGCTGCATGCCGCTGAACTGCCCCGCGATGACCGTTGGATTGCCGCAGTACGGGCAGCTTGTCGCGGCGGTCGTCTCGTCACAGATCAGCTCTGCGCCGCAGGACGGGCAGGAATAGCTGCGCAGTCCGGCGGCCTCGTTTTCGCTCCAGACGGAGTCTGGCGGCGGTGCTTGTTTATTCTGTGCCGCGGTTTCGGCAGCGGCTTCTTTTTCAGCATAGAGCGCTTCGATCTCAGCAGTATCGTAGCTGCTGCCGCAGAAGTCACACACCAGCTTTCCGCTGGCACCATCAAAGTGAAGCGGACCGGTACAGGCAGGGCATTGGTAGTTGGTAAGCTGCGTTGCCATTATGCGTCACCTCTCTTTCCTTCGGTTTGCAGCTGCCCTGCCAGATCTTCAAAAAAATCACGCAGGGTGCTGCGCGTATTGCCATCGGCATCCAGATAACGGTAGATGATCTCGTCATCCGGGGCCTTGTAAATCAGGCAAACGCTATCTAACGTTTCATCGGTGATGAATAAGCCGGGAGAATTTTTCTTTTCGTCTGGCAGGCTTTCCAGCCCCAGCTTTTCTGCCAGAGCCAGGGCTTCTTGCCAATGGGTGTCCTCAACAGGGATGTTTTCCAGCTCCACCCATTCATCATCCTTGTAATTGCAGCTGAAAAGACAGCCGTCAGCCGGGTCATTTCTTATGCTGAACCCATAGGTGTCGTCATAGCACATACCGGAATAACTGATGCTGATACCGGTCAGTGTGCCGGGCGGCGCTTTTTTACAGCCGGACATTGTCAGAAAAGCGGCTGCGGCGCAAAGCACCGCAGCGATTTTTTTGTGCATCACTGGCCAAACGGCTTACCACACTCCGGGCAGAACTTGGGTGGATGGGCCGGGTCATCCGGGGTCCAGCCGCACTGGCTGCACTTGGCGGGTGCCGGGGCCGGCTTGGGGCTGCCGCAGTTTGCGCAGAATTTGCCGGTGTTGCCGGTCTGGCCGCAGCTGCAGGTCCAGCCTGCGGGGGCAGAGGCCGGGGCGGGCTGTGCGGCGGCCTGCTGCTGGGCACCCATCTGGTACAGGTTCTGGGCGTTCATACCGCCCGCCGCACCGGCCATATTCATGCCCATAAAGGCCATGGCGGGGCCTGCGCCCTGATTACCGGCCGCGGTCTGCATGGCACTGGCCTGTGCGCCGACAAGATGCGCAGCGGCGCGGGTCGGGTCCATAAAGGCTGCGTTGCGCTGCATTTCCTTGAGCATCTGCTCGTCTTCCTCGCTGGCCTTCACGCTGGAAACGCCGAAGGATACGATCTCGATGCCGCGCAGCTTGCCCCACTTGGCGCTCAGCACATCGTTGAGGGCCTCGGCAAGCTCCATCGTGTGGCCAGGCAGTGCGGAATAGCGGATGCCCATATCGCTGATCTTGGCAAAGGCGGGCTGCAGGGCGGTCATCAGCTCGGATTTCAGCTGCCCGTCGATCTCATCGCGGGTGTAGCCTTCCTCCGCATTGCCGCAGACATTGGTGTAGAACAAAATGGGGTTGGTGATGCGGTAGCTGTACTCGCCGAAGCAGCGGATGGCAATGTCGATGTCGATGCCGGCGCGCTGATCCACCACGCGGAAGGGCACCGGGCTGGGCGTGCCGTATTTGTTGCCCACCAGCTCCTTGGTGTTGAAGTAATAGATGCGCTGATCCATCGGGGCCTCGCCGCCGAAGGTAAAGCGCTTGCCGATGTTCTGGAACACTGCGCCGATGGACTCGGACAAATCGCCGCTGAACAGCGTCGGCGCGCTGCCGGTATCGTAGGTGTACTCACCCGGCTCGGCGCACATATCCACGACCTTGCCCTGCTCCACGATCATGGCACACTGGCCGTCGGCAACGGCCACGATGGAGCCGTTGGAGATAATGTTATCATTGCCTTTGGTGTTGGCGCTGCGTCCGCTCTGGCGTTTCCAGCCGCGGGTAGCCAACAGGTCAGCTGGCATGGCTTCACAATAAAAGTATTCCTTCCACTGGTCGGCCATAACGCCGCCAGCAGCGCCCATTGCAGCTCTGATAAGTCCCATAATGATCCTCCTATATCAGGGGCGGGCAGGGCCCGCCCCATTTTGTACAGATAAATCAGTTCGTTATTTGTTGGCCAAGGCGGCCTTGTACTCCTCATAGCGGGGCGGCAGCTCTTCGAGCTCCTCGTTCCACTCGGTGCCGTCCAGCCTCATGTAGAAGCTGACCGCACAGGCCGTACCGTCGTCGCCCTCGTAGTCATACATGAACAGCGAGATGCTGTCGTTATACGGGTACAGGTTGAACTTATACGCATCGCTCTCGGTTATGTTCTGGTCAAGCACCCAGTCGTAGCCGTCCAGGATAGGCTCGATATGGTCATCATAGACATTGACCCACATCGTGATGACCGGGTCATCGGGCATACCGTCACGGTAAACCTCAAAGTAGTGGCTGCCGTCATCGCTCTCACCGATGTAGCCCCAGCAATCGTAGGTGTCGGTGTCAAAGTAATCACGGTTCGGTACATTCTTGTAGTTTTCCATCCGGAACCAGCCGTACCAGTTGGTGTTGCCCAAATCATCGTAGGTGTTGCCGTCGTCGTAGGTGTAGGGCGGGTCAGGCTCATCCGGGCCGTCGATCCAGCCGTCGCCGTCATATTCGTCCTCGCCGCCTTCCAGCAAAGCGGGGTCGATTTCAGGCTTGGTGTCGCTGCGCTTAAAGACCATGGTCATACCGTCAAACTCAATGGTCAGCAGGTCACCCTCGCGGGTGTAGGTCATGGCCGGGGTATCGGGGTCGGTCAGCGCGTAGAAGCTGCCGTCCTTCCATTGGAAGGTGACAAAATCCTCCATGTAGGTTTCGCCGGTGCCGTCCGCGCGCAGCTCAATGTAGAAGTCCTCCATATCGACGAGGGCAAGCTCCTCCTTGGAGAGGGTGTACTCGCTGTCGGAGGCGGATTCCAGCACATAGATGCCCACATCGGTATCGCTGCCTGCGGTGGTGCCCTGGGTCATGCTGTCACCATCCAGAGGCTGCTGCATGGTGCTGCCGGACTTGACGAAGTAGATCGTCACGCCCTGTCCCTGCACATCGTTCAGGGTCAGGATTTCGTCTTGCAGGGTGCCGGTGCAGCTCAGGCCGCCGCAATCCAGCTGGAAGACCCCGCCGTTCAGCGTCCACTTGCCATAGGACTTGGTGCCGTCCACCGTTACAACGCACTTGCCCTTATCATTCAGGTTCATCAGGAACCCGCTGCCGAAGGCATCCTCGACCTGCGTCACGGAGCCGCCGATCTCGGCGTAGGCTGCTTCCCAGGTGCCCTGATTCGGGTCACCGGCGTTCGGCTTGCCGGTGCGGATAGAGCCGCTAATCATTGTTACGATGATCATAAGCAGGAATATCACCGGGATGGCGATCAGGATCATCCGCTTGGGGGACATTGGTGCGCGGGGGCGCTTGGGCTTGCCGCCGGGGGCCACATTGCCGTAAGGGTTGCCGCCCGTGCCGCCGGGTGGCGGCGGCGTGACAGGCGGTGCGGACGCGGACGGGGGCGTTTTCCCGGCGTAAAGCGGTGCGCCTGCGCCGGTCTGCGGCGGTGTGCCGGGCGCATTGCCTGCGTAAGGATTCGCTGCGTTCGTCCGGGGCTGCGGGGCGGCAGGTGCGCTGCCTGCATAGGGATTGCCGCCGCTTGCCTGCGGCTGCGGGGGCGTCTGTACAGGCTGTGGGGGCGGCGGTGCAGCCTGGGTCGGCTGAACCGGGGGCGGGGGCACAGCTGCGGGCTGTGCGGCAGGCTGCGGTACGGATACTTTTGCACCGCAATTCTCGCAGAATTTAGTACCGGGCTTTAACTCGGCACCACATTGCGTACAGGTTGCCATAGTGTCTGCCTCCTTTACAAGATAATCGTTTCAGATTTTTTTATTCGTTTGTCATTTCAAACCAAACGGATTCGTCCTTTGGCAGGTTCAGCAGGGATTCCCCGCCGATATGCCTTACGTAAAAGCCGCCGTAATCGGTGGGCATCATGGCCACGGTTTCGCGCTGTGCGCGCCCTAGATCCATGCGGTACAGCGAAATGCTGCAGATCCAGCCGCGGTGATCCATACCAAGGTAGGTGATGCCGCTGTCCCATGTGGCGGGCTCTCGGTTTTCGTTTCGGTATTCGCCGATGTAGAAGTTCGGCTGATCCTCGCAAATTTCAAACCAGGTACCGGTGTAGTCACTTACATACGAGCCGATCAGGCTGGAAAGTTCCATCGGGTCGGCATTGTGCATGGCCTCGACCAGGTTGAATTTTTCATTGTTGCGGGAGACAGCGTACACCGTTGTATACTCGGCCTCGAAATCCGCATCGTAAGCGGTGCCGATCTCAAACTTGACGATCTCGTTGACGCCGTACAGCGGGCCGCCGTTGGCCATGGTGCCGCACTGTGCGCCGCTGATGACGTCGATGTACTCGACATTGCCGTCCTCGGTCAGCAGGAACACATAGGGGGCATAATCCTGGCCGACACTGGTCATGAGCATCTTTACATAGTTGCCGTAGCAGCCGTTTACCGTAAACTCGGTTTGGTCGCCCAGCTCGTACCATTCCTTCATGTCTTGGTAGGTAACTGCGCCGTCGGAGCTTACATAGTCGGTCAGGGCGCGCACCGTTACCTTGCCGGTGGCGGTCACATCGCAGGTAAACCATTCGTCCTGGCCGTGCAGCACCTGGCCGCTGGCCTGCCGCTTGTTGGGGTCAACCTGAACATCTGTCCAGTACATTCCCGACCCGGCGGGGGTGTACATCGGTACGGTCACGACAAAACCGTTTGAAAAATGGGGAAATATGGAGTAGTAGGTAAATACATTGTCAAGCTCGCTCAGGCTTTGCGCGCGCATCTTGTACAGCATGGCGGTATATTCGGGGTCATAGCCGCCGAAATGGACATCGAAATGCTGTGCTGTGGCGCGCTGCAGCGCGTTCAGGGTCTTTGCGCTGTCGGTGTAGCCCATGTATTCGAGCAAATCCAGATTGGTAAGCTCCTGCCCTGTGGCAAAGTTGTAATGGTAGCTGCCCACATCGTGGTTGAACAACGTGTCGGAACTGGTCACCTGCAGGCTCAGCACGGGGCCGTTCCAGTTGCTGACCCAGATGATGAAGCCGGTGTCGATGAAATCATTGCGGGAACGGGCATCCTGGGCACGCTCTACCAGATAGCCGTATCGGTAGTTGATCATCTCGTTGATGTGCTTGGCGTCCTCGGTGTCATCATCGATCTGCGGTACTTCATAAAAATAGGTGTCCTCGATGCCGTTGGGGTCGGTGTAGGTAAAGCGCTCGCTGTACAGCGGGATAATGCGGGAATCATCCAGCCTCCGGCTGCTTTGCGGCTTGACAGCGGCTTCGTCCTTTTGAACGGTCGGGGTCGTATCGTCGGACGACTCGACTGTCGGTTCCGTTATCGGGGCGGAAACCGACGGGGTGCCGGAAGATGCCGAGGCAGGCGGGGCATTGCTGCGCCCGCAGCCCGTTGTGATCAGCAGCAGGGCCGCCGCCGTCAGGGATAGCAGTTTTTTCATGGTCGGTTCACCTGCCTTTTCGTTGCGGGTAGTGTGTGTCAGCGATTGCCTTAGCCAAAGGTAACGCTGTTCAGAATGGTGTCGCCCTCGGTGCCGGGGTCAATGTCTACGCCGGAGATCTTGATGGCCAGCCAACCACCGGTGGGCATCTCGCCGTAGTATTCCGTCCACAACATACCTACGTTTTTGTAGGTGCGTCCGGCCATCTCCACGCCGCCGATGGTGCGCGGGGCAAGCTCCTCCACGTTTTCAAAGTCGTCGTAATAATAGTTGATCTTATCCAGACCGCTTTTCAGTTCAAAGGTTATGCGCGGGTCTCCGGAGAAGATATGGCTGGGGTCATCGGTCGGGAACAGCTTGATATCCGCGAAACGGGGCGAAACGGACTTGTACCAGCCCTGGTCGGGGCAGGTCACGTTGAGCACCAGCGTATAGTCCGAACCGAATGCCTCCAGGGTCTGGGTGTTCAGGCCAGCGGCCGATGGATAATCGGGATTGTCCGCAGGAGCGGAAGCAGGGGCTGGTTCGGCGGTGGCTTCCGGCTCCGGCTCTGCAGCAGGCTCCGATGCAGGTTCGGATGCAGGCTCGGATGTCGCGTCGGTCTTGGGCTCTGCCGGGGTCTCCGTCTGGGGTTCAACGGCGGGTTCGGCGGCCTGCGCTTTCAGGTCGGATAAACCGGAATTGACCTCTTTGGTCACATCCCCCTTGGAGCAACCGGCCAAAGCCATAAGCATCATGGCTGCCAATACGGCAGCGAGCGTTCGTTGTACTTTTTTCATAGCTGTCCTCCTTTTGGTCATAAAGTGTCCATCATAGCGCTCAGATAGGCAGGCGAGACGGAAGCGTAGACGAAATCATCGACAATATGGTCCTTTTTTGCCAGGCACACGGCGGTGGCCAGCTCGGGATATTCGGCCTCATCCACAAGCAGTACCGTTTTGCAGTGCGGGCAGACATCCCGCAGGTCGTTTGCCAGCAGCAGTCTGTCCTGCAGGGTGCGCGGCGGATGCGGGCAGACCTCCAGCAGCAGGACATCCGCCCTGCAGGAACGGCATAGCTTTACAATATCCTTTGTCTTAGGACCAGCGTTTTGCACCTGGAAGTCCGGCCCGCCCTGTTTCAGTGCCATTGTCAATGCGCTCGTCATCACAGAGTATTGCGCATCCAAAACGATCCTCCGCACGGCGTAGCCCTCCTTTCCTGCAAAGAATACGATTTGTCAATTTCATCATACAGGAATCGGACGATTTCTGCCCCCACCATTTGGATAGTTTTTTGTACTTTTTTCTGCTTTTTTCAGTACTATTGCAAAAAAGTGCAGATTGCGTCATAATGATACTGGAAAGAAACAGACGGATGCTCTACCCTTTGGAAAGGACAGGCACTATGACAAAGGTACGGCTTGGCAATCTGTGTTTAGCCGCTGCGGTTGCAGGGGTGATTCTCTGCGCTGTCCTGATGCGGGCGTTTTATATGCCGTATTCCGGCTTTTGGCGCACGGTGCTGTATAATATTCTGATCTTTTCCTGGGCGGTATCGGTCTGGTGGCGTATCCTGCACGCACAGACCCGCCGCTGCCTGCTGGGTGCTGCCGCCCTGATGCTGTTCTGGCTGGATATCCGCCTGATCCGCTATGACTTTGCCCAGACGCCGGAGATGCTGCGGCGATTGTGGTATGCGTACTATATCCCGATGCTGCTGATCCCGACCCTTGCACTTTATACGCTTTTCTTTTTGGATCAGGGGCAGTCCGCCCCGCTGTACAAGTACCGGTACGTGATTTTTGTATTCCCTGTGGTACTGTTCAGCCTGGTGCTGACAAACGACTGTCATCAGCTTGTGTTTGCGTTCCCACCCGGGCAGGAGGTACTGGGCAGCCCCGATTACACCTATCGGTTCGTATATTACCTCTGTCTGCTGTGGATATTTTCCTGTGCCGTGTTCACGGTGGTGTACCTTGTACGGCGCTGCCGTATTCCGCATACAAAGCGCATCCTCTGGCTGCCGCTTGTGCCGATTTTTTTTGCCACCCTCTATGCTTTACTGTACAAGCATATTTTAAATGTGCCGTGGATGCATGCGATCGCCGGTGATATGACCGTGGTGCAATGTCTGACCTTTACAGCGTCCTTTGAGGCGTGCATCCGGTGCGGGCTTATCCAATCCAATATGGGGTATGCCACGCTGTTTGAGGTATCTATGGCCAAGGGTCTGATCACGGACCGGGCGTTTGTGCCTGTGCAATGCTCCATGCAGGCAGCGCCGCTCCATGAGGAGCAGATGCGTCAGGCGCTCACCGGCAGTGTCCAGTTGGATGCAACGACCCAGCTTCACGGCCACCCGATCCGGAAAGGGTATATTTTCTGGCAGGAGGACATCACCGAACTGGTGGCTCTGCTTGAGGAGTTACGTCTCACGCAGGAGGAATTGCATGACATCGGGGACGTCATACAGGCGGAAACAGCCCAGAAGGCACAATGGCTGAAGCTGAGCGAGCAGAACCGGCTGTATGACAAGATCGAGACCGTCACAGCCCGCCAGCTGGCACGGATACAGGAATATCTGATCGCGCTCAAGGCCACGGACGATGTCGATACCGCCCGGCGGCTGCTGAAGCACATTGTCATTTTGGGAACCTATATCAAGCGGCGCAGCAACCTTGTTTTTGTCTGCGACAAGGCGGAGGACATCGACACCACGGAGCTGCGGCTGAGCCTGTTTGAATCGGCCGAGAGCCTGCGCCTGAGTGATATACGCTGCGCCGTACAGATTGCCGACACAGCAAAGATTTCCCCTGCATCCGCCGTGGCAATCTATGACGCCTTTGAAGCCATCATAGAAGCGACCCTGCCGGGATTGCAGGAGATCCTTTTCTGCGCCGAGCATACGGCGCAGGGCTGGGGGCTGCGCTGCAGCGTTCAATGCACCGACGCGCCCGCTACGCTGCCCGGCCTGCCGCAGATGCAGCTTGAACGGGATGATGACGGGCTTTTGTATTTCACGATGTTTCCGGCAAAAGGAGGCGGCCTATGATTCCCCGAATCTCCCGCAACGCCGTCAAGGAAGGCTTTGACACGCTGCCGGCGGCCATCTGCTACTTTGACCGCAATGGTCTGCTGCGTCTGATCAATCACAGGATGCAGGAAATCGCCGCAGTCCTCTGTGGCCGGGATCTGCAGACCCTTACGGATCTGGAGCAGGCGCTGCGCAGTCCCGGCGGCGGTGTGCGGCTACGCGATGAGGCCGCCCGCATCTACGAATTCCCGGACGGAACGGTATATCATTTCACGGTGCGCCCTGTTCAGGACAAATACGGTATACCGTACACCGAGGTGATGGCCACCGATGTCACCCAGCTGGCTACATTGCATGCTGCACTGCAGCAGGAAAACGAGCGCCTTGCCGATGCGAACCGCCGCGCAAAGCGCTTATATGACAATATGCCCGACATTGTGCGGGAGGAAGAAATCCTGAAAATGAAGATGCGGGTGCATGACGACATCGGCCATACCCTGCTTGCCGCACGGCGCGCACTGCGGCATGAGCATGACCTCGCCCGGCTCAGGAGCGAAGCTGCGAAGTGGGAAAGCTCCATCTCCCTGCTATGCCGCGCCCGGCAGGAGAATGCTGCAGAGGACCCGCTGAGCTATATGCAAAGGCGGGCGGCTGTTCTGGGTGCAGCCGTACAGCTGCGCGGTGCGTACCCTGCGGCACGCGCCACCCGCGAGCTCTACGCACTGATCCTGCGGGAGTGTACCTCCAACGGTGTGCGGCATGCGGGCGCCACGGAATTGTACGCCGATTCCGAGCATCGGCCACAGGCATGGCACCTTTGCATCACGAACAACGGCGCACCACCCAAAGCGGAGATAAAGGAAGGCGGCGGGCTTTCCTCGCTCCGCCGCCGTATTGAAAAAGCAGGGGGTACAGTAACCGTACATTCCCTGCCTGTATTTGTTCTGGAAGTCACCCTGCCCGATAAGGAGAGCACTAATGATACGCGTTATGGTCATTGAGGACCAAAAACTGGTACGGAGCCTGCTTGAAAGCTATATTCAGAACGAGGACGGGTATCAGCTTGCTGTGTCTATCCCCGGCGCTGCAGAGGCTCCAATCCTGTGCGATACCGAGGACATCGACCTTGTGCTGATGGATGTGCAGACAGAACACCGCGAAAACGGCCTGGCCGCCGCCAAAAAGATGCGAGAAGCGCACCCGGAAATCAAGATCGTGGTGGCGACCTCGCTTATTGACACACAGGTCTTGGCACGCGCAAAAGCCGTGGGCGCGGACAGCCTGTGGTATAAGGACGGCGATGAAGGGACCCTGATGCAGGTCGTGCGCCGCACGATGGCGGGGGAGCATATCTTCCCCGATGCACCGCCCAGCGTGGAGATCGGCACTGCCATGAGCGCCGAGTTCACCAAAGGAGAGATGAAGGTCCTGCGCTGTCTTGTGCGCGGGCTGTCCTATAACGAGATTGCAAAAGAACTCGGCATCGAGCCATCCACCGTGAAGTACCACGTCATCAATATGCTGCAAAAGACGAACCTGGAGAATAAACTCCAGCTTGCCATCGCCGCCACCGAAGCCAAATTGGTGGTGGAGTTGGCAGAGGAGTAATTTGTAGTATATAAAAATAGTTGGCAGACCATGAACCGTTATTCCATAGCAAACGGTGCGTAAAAAGTAAAGTGCCCGCGGGCGAGACTATGAAGAAAAGTCTGTAAATAGTAATCTTCTATGATAATGATTGAGCTGGAAGCGCTAAATTGGAGCTTCCAGCTCTTGCTATATATATACAACATGATTTCGGGCATGTCAAGAGCAGACGTCAAAACGTCCTTCTCATCATGCATATAGATTCTGTTATTCTGGGAGTCGTCCCTCATACATAATGCTGAGTTCGCCGTAGACCTGTCCCCAGTTCCGAATGCTCATAGTCCATTTTTAGTGGCTTCGAAAGTTGCCAGATACAGGGCTTTCAGGAGCGCTGTATCACTTGGAAATACGCTTCTCTGACGGTTGAGCTTACAGTAGGTAGAATTCAGACTTTCGATAGCATTTGTCGTGTAAATAACCTTTCTGACATCCGGTGAGAACTTAAAAATCGGTGTTATTGCATCCCAGTTATCATACCAGCGTTTCATGGAATTTGGGTATTTTGCGGTCCATTTTTCAGTAACTCGATCCAGAGCCAGTCTAGCCTTCTCTTCATCGGAAGCATGGTAAATCGTTTTTAGGTCAGAAGCGAACGCTTTTCTGTCCTTATCTGGAACATATTTTAGCGTGTTTCTTACCTGATGTACAATACATCTCTGAT
>OKRT01001101.1_pt1 | contig 12672 bp, 10 predicted proteins | sample 1601111 | NCBI WGS metagenome assembly OKRT01 (sample SAMEA3541572, study PRJEB24748) | human gut metagenome | biome: human gut; feature: human-associated habitat; material: faeces | place: China | collected 2012 | reverse complement strand
TCTTCAGTAACTTTGAATCTGCGCCCAGTTTTCTGGGTTTATCGGCTACGGCTACGCCGATACGGAAGTTCTCTTGCTCCTGAGTGGGGTTTTCCTTCCAGTTGGCGCTGAACCATAAGTAGTATTTGCCGTCGCGCTCATACACTTCGGGCGCCCAGAAACAGTCGGTGGCCCATGAGTCGGATGTGCCGCCTTGATAGACGGGACCCTCATCTTTCCATGTCACCAGGTCATCGGAGGAATATACTTTGAAGCCGTTCTGTACTCCCCCCGTCCCGTACATATAGAATTTCCCGTCGGAAGCTTTCAGGAGGAACGGGTCTCCGAAGGCCATGGGAAGTGGGTTCTGATATACTACTTTCTTCTTATCTCCGCATGATGCTGACAGCAGAGCCAATAAGACCAGTGCCAATGTGAAAAGGGTGTGCTTCATCTTGTTAGAATTTAAATGTTGAAGTAACGAAAAGTGTTTGTATCTGCAAAGTAAACACAATATAGGGAAAGCTGCAAGGAAATTAGATAGAATGCAAGCTTTTCATTATTTTTGTGCATCATTCTAAATAATTCTTTGATGGGACAGTCATTTTCGGATATATCGCTATACCACGAGTACCGGTCGGTGAAGGAGAAAGAACATTTGGTGTCACAGAAAACCTGGGACGACCTCAATCTGGATGACTTTTTCGAATGGGCCGACCGTACCTCTTCTTGTGTGGGCCGACAGTACCTCTACGACTTGTTGCATTACAACCGCCTTTCGGAGATTTCGGAACAGGAGGAAGTGATTCGCGAACTCTCTGCCGACAAGGAGTTGCGTGCAGAAATCCGGTCGGAGTTGCAGAAACTGGATACGCCGGATGCTTGCGCCATTGCATCGTTGTTTTCCATTTCCCATCCCATATATTCCCGCCGCTTTTACCGTTTGCTAAGTATATTGCAGTTCGTGCCTTTTGTTTTGTCAGGGATGGTTTATGTTACATCTTCGCTTTACGTTCTGGGGTTATTGTGTATATCGGTATTGGTGAACATGGTATTGCACTATCGCAGCAAGGCACGGATTCAGGGCTATTTCTTTTCCATCCCTCAGTTATGGCTGCTGCTCAGGCAAGCGGAGAGGCTGGCACAGATTCCGTTGTGTGTATCGGTGCATCGGGATATCCAAAAGACTTTGCAGGCGCTGCGTCCGTTACGAAAGCAACTTTCCACTTTCCGTTTCAGTATCAAGCTGGAGAGCGACATCGCCATTCTTGCTTATTTCTTCATCGAGATGGTGAATGTGTTTTTCCTGCGGGAGGTTATTCCGGTTTCCAAGGCTTTCTTTCTATTGCAGGGCAGGCAAGAACAGATTGAAGAGGTTTTCCGCTATTTTGGATTGGTGGATGCGCTTTGCTCTGTTTCCGAGCTTCGGGATGGGCTGCCCTATTATACTCTTCCGGAAGCTTGTGACGAGGGTGAAACGCTTCATGCAGAGGGCCTTTATCATCCGCTTATAGAGCATTGTATCCCCAATGACATTACGCTTTGTGGCAGTTCTGTCCTTGTTACCGGCTCCAATATGTCTGGTAAGACAACCTTTATCCGTGCTATCGGACTTAACCTGCTTTCCGCACAAGTGTTCCATACTTGTTTCGCCCGCAGTTTTCGTTTTCCCATGGATACCGCATTGTTTTCTGCTATCCATCTGGAGGATAGTCTGATGGAAGGAAAAAGTTTCTTTCTGCAGGAGGTACAGATTGTTCGAGAGATGCTGGAGGTCGGAAAGGGACGTAGGCAGCTTTTCCTGCTGGATGAGTTGTTCAAAGGGACGAACACGGTGGAACGGATAGCTATAGCCAAAGCTGTGCTATCTGCTTTGGCACACAAGAACAGTATCGTGTTTGCTTCCACTCACGACGTTGAACTGGCTTCCTTACTTGAGAACGAATATGAATCGTTTCATTTTTGTGAATGTGTTGCCGACAATACCTTGTCTTTTGATTATAAGCTGAAACCGGGACCGGCGACGGAACGTAATGCCATCCGGATTATCGAGATGTGCGGTTATCCGAAGGAAGTGGTCGGGGAAGCGTATCGGCTGGCTAAAAAACATGTTTTATAGTTTTACTTCTAATTGTTCCTTATTCCAATCGTTACTATATTGTCTGTTCAATATCTTCTGGAAGGGGTAATCTTTTAAGTTATCCAATTAGAAGGTTTATGTTCTTTTCTTTCATCTTTTCGATATTCTCTTCCGAGATATTGCTGTCTGTGATGAAAGAATTTACCATAGATATTGAACCTAAACTGGCAAATGCACTAATTCCTATCTTGGAGGAATCAGCTACCAGAATGACTTCCTCGGCGGCTTTTATCATGGCCGATTTAACCATCAGATCGCTGAGGCTCGGATAGGTCAGACTCATGTCTGGGGATATTCCTGCTGTGGCAAGGAATAGTTTGTTGGCATGGAAACCTTTGAGTGAATCGGCTGCCATCTTTCCTGTCAATGAAAGGGTGGGTGCTTTGAATTCTCCTCCTGTCACAATGAGGTTGATGCCTGGATTTTCGCCCAATATAAGTGCTATGTTCAGAGCATTGGTAATGACGGTCAGCTCTTTGTATTGTGTAAGTAGTTTGGCTATTTCTGTGGTAGTAGAACCGGAGTCGAGAATGATACATTCACCTTCACTGATAAACGACGCTGCTTTTTGGGCTATTTCTCTTTTTTCCTCAATATGGGTCTGATTGAAAACCTTTCCGGTTTTTGCAAATGAGCCCACATCCTTCAGGAAGGCTCCGCCGTGTTCTCTTTGGATATACCCTAATTTTTCAAGGGCTTCCAGGTCTTGTCTGATTGTTACATCCGTTACATTGAAAATCCTGCTTAATTCTTGAACTTTTGCATGCCCGTCTTCGCGGATAAGGTCCAGAATCTTGACTCTTCTTTGGTTTAGTGCCATATCTACTTTATATATTGTTGTTTCTACGATAATCCTGTATATCTTTGATCGCTATAATCTTCAGTCGGAACTTTTTTGCCATTTCAAGTAGTTGTGGCAAGCGGGCCATTGTCCCATCCTGGTTCAGTATTTCAATGAGAGCGCCGCCGGGTGTCAATCCTGCCATTCTTGTCAGGTCGAGTAATGCTTCTGTATGTCCGTCACGTCCCAATACTCCGTCCTCATGTCCGTAAAGGGGGAAAATGTGTCCGGGACGTGCCAGTTCCGAGGGCTTTATATTACCGGTAACCAAAGCACGTATGGTAGCGGAGCGGTCATAGGCGGAAACTCCCGTTGTGCAGCCATAGCCCTTCAGATCGACGGACATGGTGAACGGCGTGCCTAAAAGGGAAGTGTTGTCTTCCGACATTGGGGGCAGTTGGAGTTCTTTGCAACGTGAACGCGGTAGCGGTACACAAAGAAGCCCTCTTCCGTGTGTAATCATGAAGTTAACAATGTCAGGAGTTATTTTTTCACCGGATACAATAAAATCGCCTTCGTTTTCTCTATTTTCATCATCGACAACTATCACTATTTTCCCTTGTCGAACCGCTTCTATTCCTTCGTCTACAGTATTGAGCATTGTATAATCATTTAATTTTTCCGCAAAGGTAGTCAGAAAAAGTCAAATGAAAGTCTATTCTTGCTGTTTTTCTTCTTTTTTATTCTATATATTATCTTTTGCACTGTAGTTCCTTTCTCTTTTTTATTTATTTGTTTCGTTTTTCGCCCTGGTCTAATTATAAAACATGTTAATAAACAATGGAAAACTTTCGTTTTCTTTCGTTTTGTGGTTTTTATTTGTTTTCTTTGCAAAGAAATGAAAGCAAATAAGCTATGAAAACAAAAGAATTGACTCTTCAATCAGAAAGGAATCGAAAAAGATTAATTGAAATTATCTATAAGGCAAAAGCCGGTCATATCGGCGGAGATTTGTCTTGCCTCAATGTTCTTACGGCTCTTTACTTTGATGTGATGAATGTGAATGCGGACAGTCCTAAAGATGATTTGCGTGACCGTTTCATTTTGAGCAAGGGGCATTGTGTGGAGGCTTTGTATGTGACGCTGGAATCCAAAGGGTTTATAACAGAAGGCATTTTGGATACATTGGGACAATATGGCTCTATCCTTTCGGGACATCCCACTATCGGAGTTCCGGGTATTGAAGTGAATACCGGAGCCTTGGGACATGGTTTGTCTGTTGGGGTAGGTATAGCGATAGCTGCCAAAATGGACAACAGGGATTATAAAACCTATGTGTTGATGGGGGATGGTGAACAGGGTGAAGGTTCCATCTACGAAGCAGCAATGGCTGCCCGGCAGTATAGATTAGATAATTTGGTGGCTATAATAGACCGTAATCATTTGCAGATTAGCGGAAATACGGAAGATGTGATGGGAATTGATGATATCCATGATCGCTGGACGGCATTCGGCTGGGAGGTAAAGGATATGAATGGTGACGACATGGAAGATATTATCCGGACTTTCCGTTCCATTGATTATGCAAACCGTCACCCTCATTTGCTGGTGGCTCATACGACAAAAGGGAAAGGAGTATCTTTCATGGAAGGGGTAGCTAAATGGCATCATGGGGTTCCGAGTAACGAACAGTATGAACAGGCCATTCAAGAAATATCAGAAAGAATTAAGGATTTAGAATATAATTGATATGATAGCTTGCAGAAAAAGTTTCACCGACACTTTGTTGTCATTGGCTCGGATGGACAAGGACATCATTGCTGTGACGACGGATGCCCGTGGCTCGGTGACGTTAAATGATTTTGCCAAAGAATTGCCGCAGCAATTCGTGGAGTGTGGTATTGCGGAGCAGGATGCTGTGGGTATTTCAGCCGGGTTGGCTCATAGCGGAAAGAAAGTGTTTGTATGTGGTCCGGCTTGTTTTTATGTGGCTCGTAGCTTGGAACAGGTAAAGGTGGACTTGGCTTATAGCCAGAACAACGTAAAAATATTGGGAGTAAGTGGAGGAGTAGCTTACGGAGCTTTGGGGGCTACCCATCATAGCTTACACGACATTGCCGTGCTGCGTACTTTTCCCGGAATGAATATCGTGTTACCTTGCGATGCCCGACAGACTAAAAAACTGGTTGAGCTTTTGGTTGATTATCCCGAACCGGTTTATGTACGTGTAGGTCGTGCAGCAGTTCCCGATGTCTATGAAAATGATGATTTTGATTTTGCCATAGGTAAGGCCAACATGTTGCTGGACGGAACAGATCTGACTATTATCGGAACCGGTGAAACCGTATACCACACACGTCAGGCGGCTTTGAAGTTACGCGAATATGGTATTTCGGCCCGGGTATTGGATATGTCCTCTATTAAACCTTGTGATGAGGAAGCTGTTTTGAAAGCCGCTTCCGAAACCGGGCGAATCATCACGGTTGAGGAGCATAGCCAGTATGGAGGTCTTGGGGCGATGGTGACTGAAATCATATCCGAGCATCCCGTACCGGTGAAAATCCTGGGTATCCCTGATGAGAATGTGGTGCATGGGAACTCCCTGGAAATTTTTGCCCATTATGGACTCGACTCATCCGGTATCGTGAAAACTGCCCTTGACTTCCTTAAGTAACTCCGATTCGATAAATTTGAAATCAATTAGCCTTTAATAATACCTGAAATGGAAAACCTGATAATTGCAATAGACCAAAGCACCTCGGCTACCAAAGCCATGCTATTCAATGAGAGGTGTGAAATGCTGAGGCGCGTCAATGTCACCCATGAACAATATTATCCCAAATCCGGATGGGTGGAGCATGATGCTGAAGAAATTTATCGGAATGTACAGAAAAGTATAGCCGAACTGATAAAGGAGGAAGTGGCAGACAATATGTATTCGTTGGCCATCACCAATCAACGTGAAACAGTGGTTGTATGGAATAAGCATACGGGCAAACCGATATGCAATGCTGTGGTATGGCAATGCATGCGTGGTGCTGATATCTGTAATGAGTTGAAAGCCAGTGGGTACAGCGAAATAGTACAGGCGAAAAGCGGTTTGCTATTGGATCCTTATTTCTCAGCCAGTGGTGTGAAGTGGATACTTGACAATGTGGAAGGAGCCCGTCAGGCTGCTGATAACGGTGACTTATTGATGGGAACCATTGATACGTGGCTGATTTGGAAATTGACTGATGGTAAACGCCATGTGACAGATTATACCAATGCTTCCAGGACTCTTTTGTTTAATATTCATACGATGCAATGGGACAGTGACCTGCTGGAGCTATTTACCATCCCCGAAACTATGATGCCTGAATTACTGCCATGTGATGCTGTTTTTGGAGAAACTACGGTGGGAGGATTATTTAAGAATCCTATTGTCATAGCCGGTGTATTGGGGGATTCACACGGTGCACTGGCCGGTCAGATGTGCTTTGAAGAAGGGCTGGGCAAGGTCACTTATGGAACCGGCTCATCAGTGATGGTGAATATTGGTGAAAAAGCTGCCGTTGCTCCCCGTGGATTGGTCACTTCCATCGGTTTTGCCGCACTTGGAAAAATATTCTATGCTTTTGAAGGCAATATCCATTGTACTGGTGCTACCATCAAGTGGCTAGAACAGAGATTGCAGATGATTAGTTCGCCAGACGAAGCGGAAGAGTTGGCGGCTACAGTAAAAGACAATGGAGGTGTGTATGTCGTACCGGCTTTTGCCGGGTTGGGAGCTCCTTGGTGGCAAGGGGATGTAAAGGCTGCCATTTTAGGGATGACCTTAGGTACCGGGAAACCGCATGTTCTCAGGGCAGCACTTGAATCCATAGCCTATCAAGTGAATGATTTGGTCAGAGCGATGACCAGTCAGGCAGGTATAAAGCTGAAAGAAGTCAGAGCCGATGGAGGACCTACAAAAAATAAATTCCTGATGCAGTTCCAGGCCGACTGCTTACGTGTACCGATCAATTGTTCGGATGTTGAAGAAGCTTCGGCCTTGGGAGCCGTTGTAATGAACGGAATGGCTCGCAAGATATGGACGAGCTTTGAGCAGGTGTCCGTATTACGCCGGAGCCGCTACCGCATAGAGCCGCAAAGTAACCTATCACAGGTAGAAAAATGGTGTGAAGGCTGGTTGAAAGCGGTAAACCAATTAATCAGATAAATATTTTCAAAGTATAATTTAAATACCCACTATCTACAATGAAAAACAAGGAAAGAATGTGTTTCGGTATAATTATCGGCACTCGTGCTTATTTTAATTCAGAATTGGCTAAAGATGTTCGCAAACAATTGTTGAAAACACTTGCCGACGAAGGCTATGATTATGTGATCTTACCTGAAGACGCTACTCCTACCGGCAGTAGCAGTATTGAAACCCGCGAAGACGGATTGAAGTGTGCGGAACTGTTCCGACAGAATCGTGACCGCATTGACGGTATCATAGTTTCCCTGCCCAACTTTGGCTTTGAGATTGGAATCATCAATGCTATCAGCGTGGCCGATTTGAATGTCCCCGTTTTGGTACAGGCTTGTGACGACGAGAACGACAAGGTGGATCTGGACAGCCGCCGTGATGCTTTTTGCGGTAAGATTTCTGTTTGTAACAATCTGTATCAATATGGCATACCTTTTACAGATACCACGCTACACACCTATTCTATATACTCCGAATTACTGGCCAAGGATATCAATAAGTTTGCTGGTATCTGTCGTGTAGTCAATGGCTTGCGCCATGCACGTATCGGTGCTATCGGTGCTCGTCCGGCTGGTTTCCAGACTGTACGTGCAAGTGAGAAACTGTTACAGAAGAGTGGCATTACAGTCGTTCCGGTCGACCTTTCTGAAATACTCGGTGCTGCCCGTAAGATTGAGGATACGGATGCGGAGTTGCTGAAGAAGCTTGAAGAAATTAAGTGCTATGCGGCAGTTCCCAAGGAATATAGTGACAAGCTGGTGCTTCAGGCAAAATTCGGTGTGGCTGTAGAACGTTGGATCGAAGCCAATCAGATTGATGCTGTTGCTGTTCAGTGTTGGGACTCTTTGGAACAAAATTATGGTTGTGCAGCATGTGTGACAATGAGTATGCTGGGTGAAAAATTACTTCCTGCCGCTTGTGAGGTAGATATTGCCGGCGCTGTGTCCATGTATGCTTTGACATTGGCAGCGCAAGGTCAATCGGCATTGCTTGACTGGAATAACAATTTTGCAGAAGACCGGAACAAATGTGTATGTACCCATTGCGGTAACTTCCCGAAATCGTTTGTCAGAAATGACTTGAAGCTTGGTACACTGGGCGTTTTGGGACGTACGCTGGGCAAGGTCAATACATTCGGTGCCGTATATGGTAAAGTGACCAAAGGTGATTTCACATTCTTCCGTATTTCCACAGATGATACAAAAGGCGCTATCAAGGCTTATTTGGGTACTGGTGAAATCACGGATGACCCGTATGGAATGGATGGATGCATAGCTGTCACCAAGGTGAATAACTTGCAGACTCTGATGAAGTATATTTGTAAAAATGGTTTTGAACATCATGTGGCTATGGTTCGCAATGATGTGAAGGAAATTCTGAACGAAGCCATCGAGGACTATTTGGGCTGGAATCTATATGTGCATGAATGAAAAGTAAACACACGGTAAACAACAGAAGATAAATTATGATACTTGTTGACAACTATATTTTGGCCATTCTGTGTTGTGTCTATTGCTGCCTCTGTTGGGGCTCTTGGGCGAATACGCAGAAGATGGTGACCTCGAAAAGCTGGAGTTTCGAGCTTTTCTATTGGGACTTGGCTTTCGGTTTGTTTTTCACGGCTCTGTTGGGGGCTCTGACATTGGGAAGCTTGGGAAGTGAAGGCCGTACTTTCTTTGAGGACTTGGCGGCAATGGACTGGAACAGTATGAAGTATGCACTGTTGGGTGGTATTGTCTGGAATTTCGGTAATATCTTTCTGACGGCAGCCATCGCTGTGGCCGGTATGTCGATAGGGTTTCCCATTGGCGGAGGCTTAGCCTGGATAGGCGGTATAATTTTTAATTATCTGCTGATAACTTTGGCCGGTGAAGTATACCCCGGAAACCAGGCATTGCTTTGGATAGGGGTAGTTGTTATCATTGTAGCCATCTGCATTTGCGGGAAGGCTTATGGAAAGATGTCGGCGAGTCAGGCATCCACCCCTAAAAAAGGTATCTTATTGGCTATTGTGGCAGGATTGGCCATCATGTTTTTCTATGGATTGGTTGTAAAATCACTCGATCCCCAGTATGTTGCGGGTGGTACGGGAACACTGACTCCCTATACCGGCGTATTTTGCTTTGCCGCCGGTGTCCTTATCACTACTCCCATTTTCAATACGTTTGCCATGAGTCATCCGGCTCAAGGAAACAAGGTCACAATGAAGGACTATCTGAAAGGTGATACCCGTACACACCTGATCGGTATGTTGGGCGGCTTTATCTGGATGAGCGGTATGGTGGTCAGCTTTATGGGAGCCGGATCAGCCAATCCGGCCATAGCCTATGCGCTGAGCAATGCCGCACCGGTGGTAGCCATGATTTGGGGATTCTTTGTATGGAAAGAGTTCAAAGGAGCTCCCAAAGGAACTGTACCTATGATTGCGACTATGTTTGTACTCTTTGTTGTGGGGCTGGTACTGATTACGCTTTCAAACTGATATTTTAATTCATTGTTAACCCAAAATAATAATAAATGAAAACGATTGTAAGACAAATTAAACAGAAAAGGTTAATGGTCTTGGTGCTGTTCCTTTTGGTAGGTATGACATCTGTTTTTGCACAGAAACATGTAAGTGTATCTGGCAGAATCACCGATGAACTTAATGAACCGATGATTGGTGTAAGTGTATTGGAAAAAGGTACGACAAATGGTGTCATAACTGATTTGGATGGTAATTATACCTTGTCGGTGAATGAGGGCGCCACTATCGTCTTTTCGTATATAGGTTATGTGACCCAGGAAAAGAAAGCCGCTGCGGGTACTATGAATATAGTACTGAAAGAAGATAACAAGACCTTGGATGAAGTGGTTGTAGTGGGATATGGTGTACAGAAGAAAAGCTCCGTAACGGGGGCCATCTCTTCCGTAAAGGCTGAAGATTTTGAAAATCGTACCATTACCAATGCCGAGCAGGCCTTGCAGGGTAAGACAGCCGGTGTGCAAATTATTTCTGCATCTGCGGCTCCTGGTTCGAATCCCGCCATTCGTATCCGTGGATATAGCAGTAATGCCAGCTCAGATCCTTTGTATGTAGTCGATGGTCTGCGTACGAAAGACATCAGCAACCTCGATCCGAACGATATTGAGAGTATGGAAGTATTGAAGGATGCTGCCTCTGCTGCTATCTATGGCGCCCAGGCCGGTAACGGTGTTGTCTTGATTACCACCCGGAAGGCAAAAAAGGGAGTCCGCCGTATTTCTTATGATTTCCAGTTGTCCTCCCAGTCTTTGGGTCGTACTCCTGATATTCTGAATGCTCAGGAATACGTCAATTATATGACTGAAGGCAATCTTATTCCCAGAGAAACAATAGATAGGTATTGGGATGGAAAGACAAATACTGATTGGGTGAAAGAAACGTTTGAATCATCCATGATGCAACGTCACAATGTCAATTTCCAAGGGGCCAATGATAATGGTTCACTGTTTGCATCGCTTTCTTATTTAAGCAACAATGGTCCCATTGTAGGCAATAAGGACGTTTTTGACCGTATTACCGGCACTGTCAATGCAGATTATAAAGTAAAGGATTGGTTGAAGTTCACGACAAACAATTCATTTTCCCGTTATCATGTACAGTCTGTAAGCGAAGGCTCAGCAACCGGTTCTTTGATGCTGTCTGCCATTCAGCTTGACCCTCTTACTCCAGTTACCTATACACCGGATAAACTGCCCGACACTATGATTAATTATATGAACCAAGGGCATACCTTGCTTCAGAATGCCAATGGTGATTATTATTCTATTTCCCCTTATGGTGACTCCAATAATATCAATCCGTATATTATGCGTGACCGTGGTACAACGAAAAGAGATGGTTTTGTGTTCAGCGGCTCCACTTATCTGGATTTTACTCCGATTAAAGAGCTGGTCATCACTTCACGTTTGGGATACCGTTATACTTACAGCAATTCCTACGGCTATGTTATGCCTAACATTACCTGCTCTGACCTTTATCAGGACTATGTATCGGTAAGTGCGACAAGCTCCAACACCACGTACTGGCAATGGGAAAACTTTGCCAACTATACCAAGACATTTGCAGATAAGCACAATGTAAACGTGATGCTTGGTATGTCCTATTCTTCCAATACTTCCTTTGGAGTGACGGGAGGAATCAATGGTAGCCGTTCCGGCGACAAGGTTGATTTGGGTATTACCAAGTTGGATCCCAATTATGCCTATTTTGCTTTTCGGACCGGTACTGCCACCCGTACGGTAAGTGGTGGAGAGAAACGGAGGTATGCCAATCTTTCTTACTTTGGCCGGGCATCTTATGACTATGCAGGCAAGTATTTTGCCCAATTCACCCTTCGTGCGGATGCAGCCGACTTGTCTATCCTTCCTTTGCAGAAACGTTGGGGCTATTTCCCGGCTGTGTCTGTCGGCTGGGTACTTTCCAACGAGAAATTTATGGAAAACCTCAAGTCAATCTCTCATTTGAAGTTGCGTGCAAGCTGGGGACAGAATGGTAGTATCGCCGGTTTGGCAGACTATATGTATGATGCTACGATTTTGTCTGGAATCAATTATCCAATGTCCGGTGATGTGTCTTATGAAACAGGTTCGTTGCCATCTGCAACCGGTAACTATGATTTGAAGTGGGAAACTTCCGAACAGATAGACTTGGGTATTGACCTCCGGATGCTGAATGACCGTTTGAGCTTCGGATTTGACTATTATGAGAAGAAAACCAAAGACTTGATTGTAACCGGTATTACTCCTTCTTTGATTGTGGGTAACACTACTTCACCTATGAATGCGGGAAATGTCAAGAACAGCGGATTTGAGTTTGAACTCTCATGGCGTGATCATATAAGCTGGGATTCAGCGCAGGAGTGATGATATACGTCTCTTTCGTGGAGTTGTTTCCTACCGCTAAAGAATCCACACGCCTGACCGTTGATCCTCTTGATGAGTTCCGCGTCAACAATCTCTTCCCGCAGAATCCCCGGCCAGGAAACGGTACATTCTATGGTGCCGGAAAAGGTGGCCGGCTCCCCTGCCGGAACGGATTTCCCCTTGCCGTAATACGTGCTCTCCACCTGCGGAAAGATCATATCCTTCGTGTTGATCACCCAGCCCAGGGACGCGGTCTGGACCGCCTGTTCAGAGGTCACCGTAACCTGAGAAATCCTGCACACTGTGTCAGCAGGGACCTCCAATTCCCCCCTAAACCGGGACCCCGTCCGGGTCAAGGGGAACGCCTTCCCCTGACACGTCAGGACCACTTGAAGCTCTTCTGACTTCTCCACGGGAGAAACTTCGATGTACAGCTGGGCAGTTCCGCTTTTTGCGCAAAATGTCCCTGAGACGAAGCTGTCCTCCAGCAGGCCGTTGCTTTCCCATAACAGAGCAGTGTTTCGCAGCTCCTCCATTTTCTGATTGCACGTATTTTGAAATTCCATGTACTGTTTCTGCATGGTATAGTAAAGCAACACAAAACCAAGGACAAGCAATAGAATAGCGATCGAAACAGGTCGTTTCCTCATG
>OKRT01001098.1_pt1 | contig 12684 bp, 9 predicted proteins | sample 1601111 | NCBI WGS metagenome assembly OKRT01 (sample SAMEA3541572, study PRJEB24748) | human gut metagenome | biome: human gut; feature: human-associated habitat; material: faeces | place: China | collected 2012 | reverse complement strand
TCCTCATCAACTGCCAGTGGGACGCTGATGAGCTCAACGAGAAGATGCCCGCAGAGGCTAAGCGCTACATAGCCAAGAACAACATTCAGCTCTACACCGTCAACGCTATTGATATCGCGGCGAAGATCGGTCTGGGCAAGCGCACCAACACCGTTCTTCAGTCCGCATTCTTCTCCCTTGCCAAGATTCTTCCCGAGGAAGAGGCTATCGGCTACATGAAGGAGAAAGCCCAGAAGTTCATGAAGAAGGGCAAAGAGATAGTCGAGATGAACGAGAAGGCTATCGACGCCGGCGCTACCGCATACGTCAAGATCGACGTTCCCGCGGACTGGTCTGACGCTGTTGACGCTCCCAAGGCTGTCAGCGAGAACGGCCCCGAGAAGCTCGTCAAGATGGTCGACTCCATCATGAGACCTGTCGGCCTTATGAACGGCGATTCTCTCCCGGTTTCCGCCTTTGTTGATCACGCAGACGGCACATTCGAGCAGGGCGCATCCGCCTATGAGAAGCGCGGCGTCGCGGTCATGGTTCCCGAGTGGAACGCAGAGACCTGCGCACAGTGCAACCAGTGCTCCTTCGTCTGCCCGCACGCAACTATCCGCCCGTACCTTCTGACCGAAGAAGAGGCTGCCAACGCTCCTGAGGGCGCAGCTATCGTCGACAAGAAGGCAGGCAAGGGCAAGGGCGTCTACAAGTACTCCCTCGCTGTTTCTCCCCTCGACTGCATGGGCTGCGGCGTCTGCGTAGGCGTCTGCCCGACCAATTCGCTCAAGATGGTCTCCCGTGAGAGCCAGGATGCGAAGCAGTCCGTATTCGATTACATGGTCGCAAACGTCTCCGTCAAGGATGAGGTTGCAGACGGCACCGTTATCGGCAGCCAGTACAAGACTCCGCTGCTCGAGTTCTCCGGTTCCTGCGCAGGCTGCGCCGAGACCGCTTATGCCCGCCTGATAACCCAGCTGTTCGGCGATAAGATGTATATCTCCAACGCCACCGGCTGCTCGTCCATCTGGGGCGGCCCCGCTGCGACTTCCCCCTACACCACCAACAAGGCCGGCCACGGTCCCGCATGGGCTAACTCCCTGTTCGAGGACAACGCCGAGCACGGCTTCGGTATGCTCCTCGGCCAGAATGCTGTCCGCAACAGACTCATAGCAAAGGTCGAGGCTATCGCCGAGTCCGACAAGGCTTCCGACGAGGTCAAGGCTGCTGCTAAGGCATTCCTTGACACGAAGGACGATGTCAAGACCAACGGCGCTGCTGCCGACGCACTTGCCGACGCTATCAAGGATATCGACTGCGCAGACTGCAAGGATATCGTTGAGAACAAGGAGTTCCTCTCCAAGAAGAGCGTCTGGATCTTCGGCGGCGACGGCTGGGCATACGATATCGGTTTCGGCGGCGTTGATCACGTCCTTGCTTCCGGCGAGAACGTCAACATCATGGTCTTCGATACCGAGGTCTATTCCAACACCGGCGGACAGGCTTCCAAGGCATCTCAGATCGGTCAGGTCGCTCAGTTCGCGGCTGCCGGTAAGTCGATAGCCAAGAAGAGCCTTGCCGAGATAGCAATGAGCTACGGCTATGTCTATGTTGCTCAGATCGCTATGGGCGCTAACATGAACCAGACGATAAAGGCTATCGAAGAGGCTGAGGCTTATCCGGGCCCGTCGATCGTCATCGCCTACGCTCCCTGCGAGATGCATTCCATCAAGGGCGGCATGGTCAACTGCCAGAAGGAAATGAAGAGAGCTGTCGAGTGCGGCTACTGGAACATGTTCCGCTTCAACCCGATGCTCAAGGCAGAGGGCAAGAACCCCTTCACCATCGACAGCAAGCAGCCTGTCACCGAAGAGTATCGCAACTTCCTGCTCAACGAGGCTCGTTATTCCTCGCTGACCCGCTCGTTCCCCGAGCGCGCAGAGAAGCTGTTCAGCGAAGCTGAAGTCAAGAGCGTCGAGAGATATGAGCACCTGCTCAGACTCAAGGACCTCTATGCACCGAAGGCTGACTGATAAATAAACACATACGGTTTTCCGCCGCGCTCCAAAAGAGTGCGGCGGTTTTTTGTTCAATTCGTCGGTTTATTTATGCTCGGCGGTGTGATATAATTAGATATATTCCAAGCCGCAAATCCATTGCGGGGACGAATATCAGACAAAAATGCTCCGGCAGCATCGGAGACGCACAGAAAATAAAGCGGGTAATTATTTTGGATAAAGCGAAAAAGAAAAGAATAATAGTTTATGTCTCGACGATAATTTTGTCGATAGTCTATCTGTTCACAGCATACAAAATTGCCATAGGCAACGGCGTTTTCGGCGACAAGGAGGACGTTGTCTCCGTGCGCGCAAAGGTACTGCGCATCACGGACGAACAAGAAACCGTCAGCGAAGAAGAAAGCGGCGGAAAAATCAGCATGCAGTACATATTCTTTGAGGCGAAGGCAACCTCCGGCAAAGTGCGCGGCAAGACCCTCTACGCCGTTCAGGAGAAGGATATGCTCTACGGTCTGCCACAACCCGAGGTCGAGGTCGGTGACAATGTCATTCTCGTCTATGACCCGAACGACGAGGGCACGGCGGACTACTACCTCTCCGACTTCTCGCGAATAACGCCGCTCGTGATGCTCTGCGCGTTTTTCTTCCTGCTGATACTGATTTTCGGGCGCAAGAAGGGACTCGATACGATAATATCGCTCGTGTTCACCTGTCTTGCAGTGTTCATTAATCTGATCCCTGCGATACTCAACGGACAGAATATCTACATTTGGTCGATAGTCACCTGCGTCTATATCACGGTCATGACGCTCGTTCTGATTGAGGGCTTGAATGTCAAGTGCTTTGCCGCGGGAGTCGGATGCGTGGGCGGCGTGCTCGTCGCGGGCGCTCTCGAACTGCTGCTGCGCGATCAGATAAAAATGTCCGGCGTGCTCGACTCGGAGTGGCTGTATCTCTACAATCTCCGCAAGGACAACCCGATCGACCTCAAGGCGATAATCTTCGCGATGATAATCGTCGGCGCGGTCGGCGCGGTGATGGATGTTGCGATGTCGATAGCCTCGTCGCTGTGCGAGATAAACGAAAAATCGCCCGATCTCCCGGCGCGTGAGCTGCTGAAATCCGGGCTCACCATTGGGCGCGACATAATGGGCACGATGGCGAACACGCTCGTGCTCGCCTATATCGGCTCGGCGCTCTGCTGCATGCTCCTCATGGTCACTTACAGCAGCAATGTCAGCCAGATACTCAACCGCGAGCAGATAGCCGTTGAGATTCTTCAGGCGCTCGCCGGCTCGATAGGTATTCTCGCCGCCCTGCCGCTGACCGCGATAACAAGCGTACTCTGTCTCAAGCCCCTGAACCGCATTAAACGAAGCGTTCATTGAACAAATTATCAGCCGTTCATTCTTGCAGGGCGTGGCTATTAAGAGCCCGATTGTCAAGACTGCACGTGTTGCCCAATTGCACTTTTGCAAAGTTTGAAGTTATCGGCAAGTGTTCAACGACTCTATAACCGATACTGCCACCCAAAAATTGCATACCACTAAAACGACAAAAGCGGCCGTGCATCTGCACAGCCGCTCATTTTTTCTATCAGACTTCGGGGATCTCGAGCTCTATCTCATGGCCTATCTGAGCGGAACGGTAGATTCCGTCGAGGATAGCCTGGTTGTAGATAGCCTGGCTCGTCGGGACGGGCGCTTCGCCGCCCTCTTTTACAGCGTCGAGGAACTTTCTGACCTTCCAGTAGAACACGCCCTCCTCGGGCTCTTCGAGCATGGGGACTATTGTCTCTACCTCGGCTTCGCCTATGTTTCTGTATATCTTCAGCGGAGCGTCAATGCTGCCCCAGTGACCCGAGGACGGTATCTTCAGTCCGGCCTTTGTTCCGAGAACGACCGTATCGCCCATGGTGTCGACGTTCATAGCCCATGCGGTCTTGAAGTCGATAGTCAGGCCGCCCTCGAGGCGGACAAAGCCCGCCGCGAAATCGTCAACGCCGAAAACATCCTTGTATTTGTAGTCGTCGGCCTTGCCGAAATAGTCGGAGAGGAAGCCCGTGACGGTCAGCGGCTTGGGATAGCCCATGCCGTTCAATACCATGTCGAGCGCATAGCAGCCGATGTCGCCGAGCGCACCGATGCCGCCGGTCTCTTTCTCGATAAAGGTCGTGCCGAACGGGGTCGGGATACCCCTGCGTCTGCCGCCGCCTATCTGGATATGATAGACCTTGCCGAGCTCGCCGGACTCGATTATGTATTTTATCATCTGCATATTCGGGTTGTAGCGCGGCTGGAAGCCGACGGAGACTATCTTGCCGTTTCTCTTCTCGGCTTTTCTTATCTCGACAGCCTCTTCGAGGGTGACGCACATGGGCTTTTCGAGCAGGACATTGACGCCGTGATCGAGTGCATAAATTGTGCACTCCGCGTGGGTCATGTTGTAGGTGCAGACGCTGACTGCGTCGAGCTCCTCGTTGTCAATGAGTTCCTTGTGCGAATGATAGACCCTGACTCCCTCTGGTGCGTTCCACTTTCTGAGGAACTCCTCCGCCTTGCCGTCGACAAGATCCGCCACGCCGACAAGCTCAACATCGGGCATCTTGAGATATTCGCTGATGTGGCTCTCGGCTATCCAGCCGGTGCCGATTATACCGACCTTGAGCTTCTTGCTCGTGTCGATACTGTAGTTGTCCTGATCCTTTGTGAAGAGGTTCAGGTCGTTTGCTCTTTTGTCAGACATTTTTTAACCTCGCTTATTTTTACGGGCTGCGCCCTTTTTTGCTTATATAATCTCGGCCTCCGAGAATATCATCTTGCGCTCGCCGTCGGTCAGCAGACGCGCCTCACCCTCGCCGAGCGTGCTGTCAAGCTTCAGCGCGCCTATCGCCGTTCGGCGCAGCGCAACAACGCTGTTTTCAACGGACGCGAACATTCTCTTGACCTGATGATACTTGCCCTCGCGTATCTGAACGCGTACCGTGGGCGGCTCATCGCTTATCTTTCTGAGCCTCGCGGGCAGGCACTCCGTGCCGTCGCCAAGCACCGCGCCCTGCCGCAGGATATCGAGCTGTTCTTCGCTTATATCGCTTTCGAGCGTCGCCTCGTAGGTTTTATAGACGTGGTGTGAGGGTGAGATAAGGCGGTGGGCAAAGTCGCCGTCGTCGGTGATTATCAGAAGCCCCGTTGTGTCTTTGTCGAGCCTGCCGGCGGGAAAGAGTCCGCGCCGACTGAGCTCTGGCGGCAGAAGATCGACGACCGTCGGGCAGTCGGGATCCTTTGCGGCGCTGAGCACGCCGGAGGGCTTGTTGAGCATTATGTAGAGATATCGGCGCACGGTGACGGTCTTTCCGCTTATTTTAAGCTCGTCGGAATTGATATCGATCTGTTCGTCGGCTGCGAATATTTTTTTGCCGTTCACCTCGACCGCTCCGCTTCTTATGAGCTGCCTTGCGCCGCTGCGCGAGAGATTCATCTGTTTTGCGACCGTTTTATCGAGTCTGTCCATGCGGCGCCCCCTTTTTCCTGATGAAAGGATTTTACCACAAAATATAAAAATTAACAACATACAAATTAAAAATGCCGCAATATAATTGTCGCTCTGCCCTGCTGCCAAAAATATCCGCAAATTAAAAAATTCCGCTTCTAAATGCGCAGCAGCTGTCAATAATAAAACCGAACAACAGAAATGCGCGGCATTGCCGGCAAAATCTAAAATTTTTATTGCACAACGCCGCCTACGCAGAAAAATGCAGTATAATTTTTTGAAAAAACCCTTTTCAATGGAGCAAAAAGATGATATAATTTAGTGTCGTAAAATGCATTTTATTTCATTCGATTTTTACTGCTTTTTTGATATAAAACTATATAGGAGTGAACAAATTGGAAAAGTTCGTGCTCAACGGCGGCATACCCCTCAGAGGAGAGGTCAGCATAAGCGGCGCTAAAAACGCAGTCGTAGCTATTCTGCCCGCAACTATCCTCGCTCAAGATGTATGTGTTATTGAAAACATTCCCAACATCAGCGATGTTTATTATATGACAAAAATTCTCGAACAGCTCGGCGCACGCATAAAACGCCTGAGCAAGAGCACGCTCGAGATCGACACAAAGGGAGTCAACTCCTACGTCGTGTCGCACGATATGACGAAGCATCTGCGCGCTTCTTATTATTTCATCGGCGCGCTGCTCGGCAGATTCCACCGCGCGAAAGTCGCCATGCCCGGCGGCTGCAACTTCGGCGTGCGCCCGATCGACCGCCACATCAAGGGCTTTGAGCTGCTCGGCTCAACAGTCACGATAGGCGAAAATGCGATAATCGACGCCGCCGCCGAGAGGCTCGAAGGCAGCTCCGTTTATTTCGACGAGGCTTCTGTCGGCGCGACGGTTAATGTTATCCTCGCCGCAGTCAAGGCGAAAGGGCTGACCGTTATTGAAAACGCCGCAAAAGAGCCGCACATAGTTGACCTCGCGAACTTCCTCAACTCCATGGGCGCGGACATTCGCGGAGCAGGTACGGATACAATTAAAATCCGCGGAGTCGAGCACATGCACGGCTGCAACTATTCGATAATCCCCGACCAGATCGAGGCTGGCACATATATGGTCGCCGCCGCCGCAACGGACGGAAACGTTCTTATCAAGAATGTCATTCCGAAGCATCTTGAATCCATCTCCGCCAAGCTTATAGAGTGCGGCATCGATGTTATAGAAAATGACGACAGCATCAGAGTCTGCGCAAACGGCAGACCCGGCAAATGCACGATAAAGGCTATGCCATACCCCGGCTTCCCGACCGATATGCAGCCGCAGATGACCGCTCTTCTAAGCATTGCGGACGGCACGAGCTTCGTTTCCGAGGGAGTTTGGGATAACCGCTTCCGCTATGTCGAGCAGCTGACCCGCATGGGCGCTTCGATAAAGGTCGAGGGCAAGATGGCTGTTATCGAGGGTGTCGAGCAGCTCAAAGGCGCACCCGTCAGAGCAGACGACCTGCGCGCGGGCGCGGCAATGATAATCGCCGGACTCATCGCCAAAGGCACGACCGAGATTGAAGAAATTTCGCACATCGACCGCGGATATGAGAACATCGTTGAAAAGCTCACCGGGCTCGGCGCGGACATTCGCCGCGTTGACAGACCCGAACCCGATGACATTTCAAGAGCAGTCTAAAATATAAATGCAAGAATCCTGCATCGGTCATGCCGGCGCAGGATTTTTTAAAGGAGAAAAATATGGCAAAATTCTGTCCGCTCTTCTCTTCGAGCAGCGGCAACTGCATATACATAGGCACTTCCAACGGCGGCATACTCATCGACGCGGGAGTCAGCGCGAAAAGAATAACCGGCGCGCTCGAAAATATCGGCGTATCGCCGGACAGCATCAGCGCGATTTTCATCACCCACGAGCACTCAGACCATATAAACGGGCTGCGGGTCTTTGCAGGCAGCAGGAATATTGATGTCTATGCGTCGGCGGGCACGCTCAGGGCGCTCGACTCCATAGGCATACTCAACGGCAAGTTCACCGCGCGCGAGATAAGCGAAAACGGCGCGGAGGCGGCGGGGATATATGTGAAGCCTTTTGCAACGCCACATGACGCCGCGCAGAGCTGCGGCTACACGGCTGTCACGCCGGACGGCAGGCGTATATCTATAGCGACCGACCTCGGCCATGTGACCGACACAGTGATGAACGCGATTTATGGCAGCGACCTCGTAATGCTTGAATCGAACCACGAGACAGACCTGCTGCGGCGCGGACCTTATCCATATCCGCTCAAGCAGCGCATACTCTCGGACATAGGGCATCTTTCAAACACGGCGTGCTCCGACGCGGCGGTGAAACTCCTCGACTCGGGCACGGTGCGCTTCATGCTCGGGCATCTGAGCAAGCAGAACAACACGCCCGACCTCGCATATGAGACTACCCATTCGGCGTTCACAATCCACGGCGCAAAGGCGGGCAGCGACTATCTGCTCGGCGTTGCGGGCGACAACGGAAAGGCGATAAGCTTTTAAACGGAGGGCAAGATGTACAACATAGATATCATATGCGTCGGCAAGCTCAAGGAGGACTACCTGCGCGGCGCATGCGCCGAATATTCAAAGCGCCTTTCGGCGTTCTGCAAGCTGAAAATAACGGAGCTGACCCCCGCACGTATCCCGGACGACCCGTCGAGGGCGCAGATAGACTCGGCTCTCGCGGACGAGGGAAAGCGTATTTTGCAGCTTATTCACCCGTCGGCGCGTGTCTATGCTATGTGCATAGAGGGCAGGCAGCTCTCTTCCGAGGAGCTCAGCCGCGATATTGAGCAGGCGGCAGTCGGCGGGAGCGGAAACCTTGTTTTTATTATCGGCGGCTCGCACGGGCTGACTGACGAGGTCAAGCGCCGCGCGAACTTCAAGCTCTCGATGTCGAAAATGACATTCCCGCATCAGCTCGCACGCGTGATGCTGCTCGAACAAATCTACCGCGCGTTCATGATATCGAGCGGCGGAAAATATCACAAATAAAAAGCGGAACTGCGGCAATAGTTGCAGTTCCGTTTTTGCTATATCAAAAGACCGCCGTATCTTGTGATACAGCGGTCTTTGTTAATTTTTATATCAGAGATTAATATCTCTTTCCGCCGTGGCCGCCTCTGCCGCCGCGGTTATCTCTTCTTCCGCCGTCTCTGCCGCCGCGGTTGTCCCTTCTGGGAGCTCTGCGGGGCTCATCGGACAGGTCGTTCTCGGGAACAAGTCCCTCGACCTCGATAAGAGCGTCTCTGCGGGAGAGGTTGAGTCTGCCCTGGTCGTCTATCTCGCGAACCTTGACTATGACCTCGTCGCCGACAGCAACGACATCCTCAACACGGTCAACGTGCTTGACATCAAGATGGCTGATGTGGACAAGACCCTCTTTGCCGGGAGCGATCTCAACGAATGCGCCGAAGTCCATCAGGCGGGTAACAACACCCTTGTAGATAGCGCCGACCTCGGGATCGTTCGCGATGGTCTCAACCATATTGAGAGCGCGCTTCGCATCGTCAATGTCGATAGCGGAGATGAAGACGGTTCCGTCCTCTTCAACGTCGACCTTGCAGTTGCACTCTGCGCAGATCTTCTGGATAACCTTGCCCTGCTTGCCGATGACATCGCCGATCTTCTCGGTGTCAATCTTGGTGGTGAGCATCTTGGGAGCATACTTGGAGAGCTCTTTTCTGGGTTCGGAGATAACGGGCAGCATGACTTCATCGAGAATGTAGCAGCGTGCCTTGTAGGTCTTGTCAAGAGCCTCGCGGATGATGGCGGGGGTCAGACCGTGTATTTTAAGATCCATCTGGATAGCGGTGATACCCTTCTTGGTGCCGCCGACCTTGAAGTCCATGTCGCCGAAGAAGTCCTCAAGGCCCTGGATATCGACCATGGTCATGAAGCGGTCGCCCTCGGTAACAAGTCCGCAGGAGATACCGGCAACGGGAGCCTTTATCGGCACGCCGGCAGCCATAAGCGAAAGGGTCGAGCCGCAGATGGAAGCCTGCGAAGTCGAGCCGTTGGACGAAAGAACCTCGGAGACGAGGCGCAGGCAGTACGGGAACTCCTCAACGCTCGGGATAACGGGCAGAAGAGCACGCTCTGCAAGAGCACCGTGGCCGATCTCGCGGCGTCCGGGGCCTCTCGAGGGCTTGGTCTCGCCGACCGAGTACGAGGGGAAGTTGTAGTGGTGCATATAGCGCTTGGTGTCCTCGCCGTCGATGCCGTCAAGAATCTGAGAATCGCTGACGGGGCCGAGGGTGGTGACGGTCAGAACCTGAGTTTGGCCTCTGGTGAACATACCCGAGCCGTGGACTCTGTCGAGCAGGTCGATTTCAGCCGCAAGCGGGCGAATCTCATCGATGCCTCTGCCGTCAACGCGCTTGCCGTCGTCAAGCAGCCAGCGGCGCACGACGAACTTCTGGGTCTTGTAAAGGCAGTCATCGATCTTCTCTATCTCGTCGGGATAAATCTCGTCGAACTTCTCATGAACCTTCTCATAGATGGGCTTGAGGCGCTCGTCACGGATGCGCTTGTCATCGGTGTCAAGAGCAATGCGGATATCGTCGATAGCGAAATCCTTGATAGCCTCGTACATCTCGGGCGCGGGATCGTTTGAGGGGAAGTCGATCTTCTTCTTGCCGACTTCTGCCTGGATTCCCTTTATGAACTCGACGATGCGCTGGTTCTCCTTGTGGGCGAACATGATGCCGTCGAACATCTCGTCATTGGTGACTTCCTTTGCGCCTGCCTCGATCATTGCGACGAGGTCGGAGGTGGAAGCGACGGTGACAGCCATGCGGCTGACTTCACGCTGAGCCTCGGTGGGGTTGATAACATACTCGCCGTCGATAAGACCGACGCTCACGCCGGAGATCGGGCCGTCCCACGGAATCTCGGAAATGGAGAGCGCGATGGAAACGCCGAGCATAGCGGCGATTTCGGGCTGGCAGTCGGGATCGACCGACATAACAGTAGCCACGACGCTGACATCATTTCTCATGTCCTTGGGGAACAGAGGACGGATGGGTCTGTCGATAACTCTCGATGCAAGAGTTGCCTTCTCGCTCGCTCTGCCCTCACGGCGCTGGAACGAACCGGGAATCTTGCCAACGGAATAGAGCTTCTCTTCAAAATCAACTGAAAGCGGGAAGAAATCCACGCCCTCTCTCGGCTTTGCAGCCATGGTTGCGGTGCAGAGCACGTCGGTCTCGCCGTAACGGACGAGGCACGAACCGCCTGCGAGCTGAGCCATCTTGCCGACTTCAACAACGAAGGGTCTGCCGGCGATTTCAGTTTCAAACTTCTTGAAATCCTCGAACATAGTTTTACCTCTTTGTATTTATTTCCACAGACCCCCGGACTTAGCAATAAATCCGTTCCCCGGCTTCCCGGAGCCCCGATTCACTGCTAAAACCGTTGCAGTCTGTCGATTGTGAGTTCAGAAAAGCAGGCAGAAATAAACTCCTGCCTGCTCGTCGTGCAATTATTTACGGATACCGAGTCTGGCAATGATCGCACGGTAGCGCTCAATGTCAACCTTCTGAAGGTATGCCAGGAGATTGCGTCTGTGACCGACCATCTTGAGAAGGCCGCGGCGCGAATGATGATCCTTCGGATGCTCCTTGAGATGCTCTGTCAGGTCGCGGATTCTCTTGGTGAGAACAGCGATCTGGACCTCCGGAGAACCGGTGTCGCCCTCATGGATAGCGTACTCCTGCATAATTGCGGTTTTTTCTGCCTGAGTCATTTCTTTTCACCTCATTTTAATATTTGCTCCGTAACCCAGCAAAAGGCCGGTGAAAACCTCTTTGAGGTTTGATCCATAAGCCGAGTAGCGGACGCATACAACGGTATTATATCAGCTATGAAGCGGTTTGTAAAGAAGTTTTTAAAGTTTTCCGAATTTCCTCCGAGAGATTTAAAAATATTGCTCCGACGGCGGCAAAGGGACAAAACAAAAGCAGGGAAACGATCCCTGCTTATTTTATATTTTCATCATTTTCATCGTCTATATATTGCATAATATCTTCGACATTGCATTTCAAAATTTTACAAAATATTTCTATTGTATGTGTGCTGACACTTTCATTTCGTTTTAATCGTGTGATTTGACCGGGACTGATATTGTATTTTTTAATAAGAGCATACTGTGTAACACCTTTTTCTTTCATAGTTTGCCATAATTTATCATAGGAAATCATAAATTCTTCAATCCTCCCTGTTGACATATTAACCGATTGCGGTATATAATCATATTAACCAATATCGGTTATTACTCAGGAGGAGGGTCGAAATATGCAGTATCTGTCTGTAAAAGAAGTTGCAAAAAAGTGGGGTTATTCCGAATCAACCATTCGGAAATGGTGTAAAGACGGCATAATAAAAGTTACATTTGGCGCTGAAAAGAAAAACGGACATTGGCAAATACCGATTGATGCACAATGCCCGAAGAAAACTAAAGCATAATTACAAAATATCAGGAGTTGATCAAAATGAAGATTAAAATGAAAAAAGTTTTATGCGCGTTGTTTGCCATTATTCTTGTTTGTGCGGGATTATCTGCGTGTGGAAAATCGCCATGTTATGCTAAGATTACATATTCTGACGGTAGCAGTGAAATGTTGGATATGAAAAAATTTAATGATTTACATTATCAAAATAAATATGCATTTGACGAAAAATATAGTGGAAATAAAATTGAGGCAGTTGATAGAATAAGCAGTATTAGCAGTAGTAAATCAGATGCAATAATTTCCACATATAACTGGACGTTTTTCTTAGACGACGATAATCCTATTATTGTTGACTTGCGCGAGGGAACTTTAGTGAAATTTTATGGGAAATTAGTGGGAGCAACTAATGAGAACCCGCTAGTTTCTGTTGACACTATTGTGATAATTGAAGAAAAATAGTTTTTTCAGACATATTTAATTCAGATGACAAGGTTTTAATTTCATATACTCGAATGTTTTGTCAACAAGTAAAATCACGGCAGAAACAGCCATCATACTTTTGTCATACCATCAAAAAACAGAGTTATCCCGTAAATTCGGGGTAACTCTGTTTGAGCGTGTCGATAAACCTATTTTTGGTGGTTTCGCAAAAACCAAAGCCTCCCTTGTGTAAAGGGAGGTGGCGCGAAGCGCCGGAGGGATTGTTCTG
>OKRT01001094.1_pt1 | contig 12705 bp, 9 predicted proteins | sample 1601111 | NCBI WGS metagenome assembly OKRT01 (sample SAMEA3541572, study PRJEB24748) | human gut metagenome | biome: human gut; feature: human-associated habitat; material: faeces | place: China | collected 2012 | reverse complement strand
ACCTTCATCTGGTCTTGGCCCGTTCGGAAGAAGGGACGAAAGACGGGCGTGGCCTGTCTATGTTCATCTATGACAAACGCCAGGGTGGCGTAGATGTCCGCCGTATTGAAAACAAGTTGGGTATTCACGGTTCGCCTACCTGCGAACTGGTTTACAAGAATGCGAAAGCCGAACTTTGCGGAGATCGCAAATTAGGTTTGATCAAATATGTGATGGCGCTGATGAACGGTGCCCGTCTGGGTATCGCCGCACAGTCTGTCGGTCTGAGCCAGGCCGCCTACAACGAAGGGTTAGCTTACGCAAAGGAACGCAAACAGTTCGGCAAAGCAATTATCGAATTCCCGGCTGTTTACGACATGCTGTCTATCATGAAAGCGAAGCTGGATGCCGGCCGTGCCTTACTGTATCAGACTTCCCGCTATGTAGATATCTACAAAGCACTGGACGACATCGCCCGTGAACGCAAGCTGACTCCGGAAGAACGTCAGGAACAGAAAAAATATGCCAAACTGGCCGACTCTTTCACCCCGCTGGCAAAAGGTATGAACTCCGAATATGCCAACCAGAACGCATACGACTGTATCCAAATTCATGGTGGTTCAGGCTTCATGCTGGAATATGCTTGTCAACGTATCTACCGGGATGCCCGCATCACCTCCATCTACGAGGGGACGACGCAATTGCAGACAGTTGCAGCCATCCGTTATGTGACAAACGGTTCTTATCTGGCTACCATACGCGAATTCGAGACAATCCCGTGTTCTCCGGAAATGGAACCGCTGAAAGGCCGTTTGGTTGAAATGGCCGATAAGTTCGAAGCCTGCATGAACAAGGTGAAGGAAGCACAGAACCAGGAATTGCAGGACTTTGTTGCCCGTCGCCTTTATGAAATGGCAGCCGACTGCATCATGGCTCACCTGCTGATCCAAGACGCGACAAAGGCTCCTGAAATGTTTGCCAAATCAGCTGTCGTATACTTGAATTATGTCGAAGCGGAAGTGGAAAAACACAGCAGCTTTATCTTGAAATTCAATGCCGACGAATTAGCAAGCTACAGACAATAATAGAGCGTATCTAATTTCATAAAAGCCGGATATCTTCTCTTGATTTCCGGCTTTTTCCTTATATTTAGACTCGTATTAAGCCAATAAGACAACCATCGACTATGAAACAGTACAATCCAGACATCCACCATCGTCACAGTATCCGTTTGAAAGGATATGATTATTCACAGGAAGGGTTATAAATGATATTAAACCCATATGGTGAAATAATCCAACAATGTTATTGGGATTTGGAACACAAATACCCCAATATCGAATGTTGCGAATATGTTATTATGCCAAATCATTTCCATGCGATTATAAAAATCGATCGGGATGCATTTAGGGCAGGCGAACCCCGCCCCCATGGGGTGACACTGGGGCATATTGTGGGATATTTTAAATATCAATCGACAAAAATGATTAATCTACACGGTCAAAAATTATGGCAACGTAATTATTATGAACATATCATACAGGATGAAAAGGCGTATCATAATATATCCAATTATATATTAAACAATCCGGCACAATGGGCATACGACCGATTACGCTAATTCATTGTGGCGATTCCATAATACCCATTGCATACTACCACGAAGCAACAGATATATCAGAAATGCCATCCACAATGCATGATTTCCCATCATTCCGAAAAAGAGGTAATAGATCAAAAAAAAAGTGCCGGAAGCGACCAACATCGAATAAAGCATCAGGCGGGTAGCTGTCGCACCGATCAAGATTCCATCCCACAAGAAGGCGGCAAAGCCGGCAAGCGGGACAGCCAGCACCCAATAGAAATAGGTTCCGGCCTCTTGTATGACAACAGAGTCATTCGTCAGGAGGGAGAGAAAACCTTTCCCGCCTACTCCATAAAGCAAGGTAAACGAAAGGGACAACCCGATTCCCCAGCCAAACAGCAAACGGATCATCCGACTAAGGGCTGTTTTGTTCCGAGCACCGATATAACGTCCCGCCAAAGCCTCGCCCGCATAGGCAAAACCGTCCATGATATAGGAAAAGAGCGTAAACAACTGCATCAGCAATGTATTAACGGCCAAAACGATATCGCCCTGCCTCGCACCCGTAGATGTAAAAAATGTAGTAACCGCCACCAAACAAAGCGTACGAAAGAAAATATCGCCATTCACCTGGAAGAAGCGACGCATAGCGACCTTATCCATGATCTCATGCCAGCAAACACGAATATTCAACCGCTTCCGATAGAATACGAACCACAGGAATACAGCCATCCCGAAGCCTCCATATTGAGCGATCAGTGTTCCCGTCGCAACCCCTTGCACCTTCATGCCGAACACAAAGACGAAGATCAGGCTCGCCACGATATTCACGACATTCTGGGTGATCGCAATAAACATCGGGAAACGGGAATTCTGCATTCCGATAAACCAACCGGAGAAACCATACAATCCCAACACAGCCGGCGCTCCCCAAATACAAATATTGAAATATAAGGAAGCCAACCGTTCTACCTCATCCGTCGTATCCAATAGTAAGAAAGCTATTTCCCGTATCGGATACTGGAGCAGAAGCAGAGCCAGAGAAATCAGAATCCCGACACCAACCGACCGGAACAAAACCCTCGTTACTTCCAGGAGATCCCGTCTCCCCAGAGCCTGTGAAGTCATCCCACTCGTTCCCATCCGCAAGAAACCGAACAACCAGTAAATAATATTGAACAGCATCCCCCCTACCGCAATCGCCCCGATATAGGAAGCGGCCCCCAAATGTCCGACAATCGCCACATCGACCAATCCCAACAAAGGAACCGTTATATTGGAAACAATAGAAGGAAGCGCTAACTGAAGTATCTTTTTATTCATTATTCATCATCTATATTAAAAAGCTTATTCCTAACTTTGGCGACAAAGTTACAGATTACTTTATAAACAACATGATTACGCTTATGCTTCAATCATACAACAATTTTCCGCTATCCATTCGCCATTTGCAATAGCGACCTATAAGTAACTATATAATAACCCATTACTTCATTGCAAACTCTTTTTCATTTGCAATAACATTTGTTATTCACCCTACATTATCCCACCTTCACCACCGAATAGCAAGTTCCTTTCATCGTGCGGCGTGAAGGGATCTTGTTCTTCTGGAGCAGGCGGCCGAAGTAGGTCAACCGTTTATTGCCCAACTTAATGCCACTTTCACTTTGCAGATACTGGAGAATTTCAATGGCGGATAATTCCAGACTCTCCTCTCCTGGCCGGGCGGCACGAAAGTACTGAAGAAACAACTGTTCTTCGACAGGCAGTTGCTGGAATACTTCATTGTTACGAGTTGTCGAGAACTCCTCTTCGGAAGTAAACCAATAACGTTCGCCATTCTTTAAAGCAGCCACTGCCTGGGCATACAACTGTTCATAGTCTATCGATGTTGAATTATCTATCGTACCGGAGATCTCGATACAGATAAAACGCCGGCTTCCGGTCGGATCGGTCAACAGATCGTAATTGTTGCAGGTCGCGATAAAAGAGGCATACCGGTGCAATGCCTGAATACTTCGCTTATAAGGCTGGCGGGCGTTGACAACCGGCTTTTGCAGGACATTCTTTAAAAAGCTCTGGTAAGCGGAACTGACCGAATCGAATTCATCGATATTGATCAAGGCAAAACGAGTCAGCATCAGTTCGGCATCCCGTTTGTTACTGAAATCAATGCTATCCGTATAATACATACGAAGCGAAGGCGGCAACAAATTCCGACACCAGGTGGACTTGCCACATCCCTGCGGGCCGACCAGCAAAGGCAACGAGCTGTTCGCATACAAATGCTCGCGCCTGTACCAATGGGCAGTCATACTCAGGAACCAGATATAAAACAGATTGCGCCACTGGGCATTAGCGGTCGGCAGCGTATCGGCCAGTGCACGTATATGATCCTTACCGTCCCACTCCGGCAAATATTCCAGATAATCTTCCAACGGATAAAAGACCGGAACCCTGTCGGAATAGACATACCGCTTCACATCGCGATCCCAAAGAGCCAGCCCTTCGGCCTGCGCATTCAGACCGATGCTATTTAGAACCGTTTCGGTAACCGGGGCAAAATGGATATAGTACGAACCTCTTGCCCGGAACTCCACTTCGCCTGCCAGCATATTCCGCCGGAACTCATACCGTCGTTTCATAAACTCGTCCGTCTTTATCGAAAGCAGTTGCTCGGCAGGCATCACCGGCTTCTTCCCAAAACACTTCGACAGTTGGTACACCATGTGAATCGTCTCCCGGATCTCCTCTTCAAACAGTTCGAGATTCCGGCTAATCTTTGTCCAGCGAACCACATCCTCTTCCGGAATACCGGAGCGAAAACAATTTTCAGCCAACCTTGTCAGGAAAGGCCTGACCTCTTTTCCTTCATCCAAGCCACCCGTCTTTTCGAGGGCGTCCAACATACAGGCATTATAAAAACGGGAAACGATACGACTGCGGTCATATCCGGGCATCATGCGCAAAAGCGGATCTTCCTCTTTGGCCACCACCTCCCGATAGGTCGGTTCGGCAGGCATCTGCATCGGTTGCTCCTGAATCAACGGTGTGGCCGACGGATTATAATATAAACCAGGATCAAAAGAATGGCGGCATCCTCTTTCCAACGATGCCTCCTCCCCCATCTCTATATGACGTTGCAGATGAGCCTGATAAAAGGCCACTGCACGCCTGTAGGCCACCGCATGAAACAACTCGGCCAACTCCCTCTTTTCCGGAAGGGAACCATCGGGCAACACAAAAGGAACCAGTATTTTCACGCTCTTCCCGCTCGAACCGACAAAGGCTGCCACTGTCTGCGGGGCTAAGGAAGCGAGTCGCTTCACCTCCACGGCCTCTTCCCTATCCGCCAGATTGCCGACATCCATCAGCACCAGCCCGTTATACGCCTGATACTCTATCCTGCTTTCTTTCTTCCTGAACCGGGCGGCAAAAAGCAAAACAGGAATATCCGTCGCATGAATGTTCCGATCGCCAGGCATTGAAGAGGATAATATCCCCCGATGTTCATTCACCACCCTGGCTTGTTCGCCGGATCTTATCGCAGTCATCACATCTGGCAACTCTATATTTTTCAAAGACTTACCATTACTCTTCACTTGTGTTATTTTCATATCCGGACTCATTTGTGCAACTTTTGTTTTATGACTAATGACAAACTCCATTGCAAACTCAAAAAGATATTTGCAATGGAATAACAAACTATTATACAAATTATTACCTGGTAAGATTGCAAATGGCAAATACTTCCCGTAAACTTTATGTATAAAACCTATTTCATCCTCGTAAACTCAATACTTCTCAGCCTCTCCTTCAGTTTCGGGCTGGGTTTGAAGCCAATTCCTTTCAGCTTAATAGACTCGGCACGGATTTTCAACGGATCTTCCACTTCACGGTTGGGTCGGGCAGTTACGGAAAATGTTCCCAAACCGTCGATCGTCACGGTATTGCCGCCTTCCAGAGCTTCCGCAATCAGAATAGTCAGATTTTCCACAAGTCCTTTCACTTCGCCGTAGGAAAATGTACTGGATCCGGCTATTTGCTCGGCTAAAGCATCCAAATTCACATTGTCATAGCTTACCGTCGTTACCGAATACTTTACCGTCTTATTATCAGTAATATTGTCATTGATTTTTGTCAGCTTGTATCTTACCGCCATACTATTATCTTTCTATTAGATTTAACATTAACACGATTTATCTCAAAGGTTACCATCCTCTATCTTATTAGTAACCACTCAGTAACAACAGCCTGTACAGGATAATCGGTCAAGGTGTACAGGATGGTTTACCAGGGTGTACAGGATAACTAACTAAGAGGTACAGGATAGCATTAGCAAGTCAGCGCTAAAGGTATAAAATATAATAACACAAACAATTGTTCTTCAAGACTTATTTACTATACCTCCCAACATTTCCGCCATCAGTTGATTCATCCCGGTATTTGGACAGCAAGCATATCAAATCCCCGTCCCCAAACGTGAAGTGTCTACCTCTTTTGCCTTTTTCTCTTTGTAGCCACCGAAACTATACCGTAATGTCAGTGTCACATTCCGGCTATCCTGCCACAGTTTCATGCGGCTTTTCTGCCCCTGTTCATCCACACGGGTAACGGGATTGCCTCCCTCGAACAAATCATTACCCCGAACCGTCAGGCGCATCTTCTTTTTCGCGAATGTCCAGGTCAGACCGGCCGACACGTTGTATATCAGATCGACATCATACAATCCCTGTATGACCGGAGATATACAATAGCCCCGCAACTCCAACAACAAGTTCCGGTCTTCGGTCAGGTAGAAGGTATTGTTCAATTCGGCCCGGCCAAACAGTTTTTTACGGTCGAAAAAGACATCATAAAGCGTCCCTTTGTTATGAATGGCGTGTCGATACGGTCAGCGATGCCGGCGAATTTCATCTCCAGGTCGCGCTTGTAGATGTAATGCGCCAATGTCATTGTAGATTTTCCGGGACCGCCTGCTGTCAGGTTCATAGACTCATCGAACAGCTGCAGTGTTCCCGAAGTAGACATGATCGCCGTCATCAGAATGGTCGGCTTTAACAACGGTATCGTGATCTTCATAAACTGCTGGAACGGTGTCGCTCCGTCGATGTAGCTTGCCTCATACACAGAATAGTCGATATTCTGTAATCCTGCCAGATAGAATACCATATTATATCCGGTCCATCTCCAGATCAGTGCGATCACAATGACCCAGCGCGCCGGCCATGTGCTCTGGAACCAGTCCACGGAAGACAGTCCGATGGCCATCAGCACTCTGTTGACCACTCCATCCGGAGCAAACAATGACTTAAATATCATGGAATAAGATACCAGTGACGTTGCACACGGAAGGAAGATCAAAGTACGGAAAATACCTTTTCCTTTTATCTTAGGATTATTCAGCAGCTGTGCCAGCATCAGTGCGAGCACAAGCATGATCGGTACCTGAATCACAAAATAAAAGAAGGTATTGAACAAGCATTGCTGGAATGTTTTATCCTTGAAGATCCTGGCATAATTCGCTACACCATTAAAGACTCCTCCTGTCTTCCGGAAAGAAAGAAGGATGGCCTGTGACATCGGATAGAAACAAAATACAAATATTAAAATCGCTGCCGGGAGCAGGAATGCCCATCCAGTCAGATTATGCCTTTTTTCCAAACTTAATTTTGCTTTCTTCTTTTCCATGTTTCTCTCCTACAACAGTACCGGGAACGCACTGCTGCACCCCCGGTACTATCCAGTTTCCATACTCTGGTGATTATTCAGCGATATTAAACTCTACGGTATCCTGAGCGTTTTTGATTTCTGTATCGATATCAGCGTTCTTCTGGACAACGTTGGTGATCGCATCTGTCAGTGCGCTTCTGATATCAGAGTAGTATGCACCGTAGTCAATTCCGGGAACATGTCCGGCGAACTCTACGATATCCTTGTACACTGCCTGACCGCCGTAGAACTCATTGCCCTCATTATAGGTCTCAGACTGTGCTGCGGGCAGGTAACTTGCGATCGCTCCTGCATTTACCAGCAGATCATCGTATAAATCTACATCCGCACCAAAGGTAGCGTTCAGGAAATCAAATGCCAGATCGGTATTTTTGCAGTTAGAAGATACTGCCCAGCTTGCACCTCCGCAGTTAGCGTAGTTGGTTGCGCCTTCTACATCATCTAACTTAGGCATGTTTACGATTGCCCATTTGCCTGCCTGATCCTCTGCTGCCTGAATGGAGGACATGATCCAGCAGCCCTGGATAACGCCTGCAGCGGTACCCTTGTTCATGGAAGCGATATACTGATCCCAGTCGGTATAATCAGCCATGATTCCTTCATCGATCAGCTGCTTGTAGGTCTCGATCGCTTTCTTCAGCGCTTTGTTGTCTACCAGAGATACTTTGCCATCTACCATAGGGGAAGCACCTGCAGACTGTAACATCTCGATCACGATCTCAGAACCGCCGGAGCAGGTCAGCATGGGAACATCATTCGCAGCCATTACCTTCTTAGACAGCTCCATGAACTCAGACCATGTGGTATCCTTGAAATCTTCTACCTTAAGGCCTGCTGCTTCTACCATATCGGAACGGATCGCCATGATGGTAGCACCATTATCAAAAGGAATACCATAATGTGTTCCATCTACAGTGGAGTCAGCCAGCTTACCCATAGAGAACTGGGAGAAATCAATTCCGCAGTCATCCAGTGCTGTGAAGATTCCGGGATAATTGGTTGCATTTTTGTGGAAGGAATAATCCTGCATCAGGAAGATATCAGGTAAAGTGCTGTAATCACCGGCTTCAGCTGCTGTGATCAGAGCAGTCTCGATATCGCTATATACCTTCTCCTGAATGTCTAACTTGAAGTTAGGATGATCCACCTGGTATGCCTTCTCTGCCTGCTTCATTGCATAGACATTGAAGTTAGGATCCCAACACCATACGGTCAGTGTCTCGTCTTCTGCGGAAGCAGGTGTTTCTGCTGTTGCCTCTGTTTCCTTGGATGCCTCGCTGGATGCTGCGCTCTGCGCATCATTTCCGGCAGGCTTGCTGCCACATCCGGTCAGCATGGACATAGCCATTGCCGCTACTAAGAGCACGCTTAATACTTTCTTTTTCATCTTAAATAACCTCCTTATACTTGTAAAGTACTACCTTATAAAATATGAAACGCTTTTTGCCTTCCATAAGTTACCTGTCTTCGATATCGTCCACCCAACGCATTTCGCCGGGTTTCAGATCCAGCACATACGCACATTTTCCTTTGATATACAGCTCTGTGTGCTGTGCCTGTGCTGAGTTGTTGATCACTGCGATCTTGCCGGTCTTCTGGAATACCGTTACTTCGGTATCCACATTCGTTACATAGTAACGCTTCATCTCCTGCTCCATGCCGGCTGCATAATAGATTGCCCGAAGCAGAAGTCTGCAGTTCTGGGGAGAATACGGAAGGCCTGCAAAATACACACTGTGTCCTCTGCCATATTCATTGACCACCAGCTGGCTGTATTCCCCATCCATCGCGAGGATCTGATAATGTCCGCCCTGTGCATAGACGCGACTGGTGCCCTCGCCGAAATCCAAGGCTCCTTCAATATCCTCTAAGATAAAGTGATCGTCATTTTTCTCATTGTATTTGTCCGTGCTGAGAGAGAAGCACATCTCGCGGTCTACACCGAGCACATCGGACAATTGGAAATATCTTCCCTGATGCTGATAAGCGGTAGGCTCACCCACACCGATGAAGCCGCCTCCCTGATCCACAAAGCGTCTGATATTGGTCAGGACCTTTTCGTCGATCCAGTTCTCCGCGCCGCTGAATGCGGTGTACGCATCCCCGACATTAATGATGACCTTGATCTCCTCAGGAATACCGTTTCTGACATCATCAAAGGAAATGAACTCGACCTCAAAAGGCATTCCGCTTAAGCATTCCAGTACTCCCTCTGCGGAATAGGTTTCCCTGTGCCAGATCGCATGATGTACCTGATTGGACATCCACCTTCTCTGACTGCCCCAGCAGTTCAGGATCGCCACCTTGAAGGGTGCCACATAAGAAGCTGTCCCCTGCATATTTTCATGGATCTCTCTAAACTGTGTTACTACATTTTGTATTTCATCAATGAAACCGGGCCAATTATTTGCCAGCTTCAGATAACCGCCATATCCGATCCTGTCCAGGGGAGACCTGAGTAATGCACGCCTTGCTTTTCTCCAGTTATCTCTTGCCTCTCCGATCGGGTCACCGCCCTCGCAGAACACATCCGGGAAAAAGTAAGGTAACAGCCGTCCTTCGGTATAATCCACTCCCTTGATATCAGAGATCATGCGGAGTGTCACACCGCTTCCGACAGAGCCTACCACTGCATCCAGTCCGATGCTTGCGAAATATTTACCGTAGGGCTCTGTTCCGATCCAATGATCTCCGAGGAACATCATAGCTTCCTTGCCATAAGAATGTACAATATCTACCAGCTCCTTCGCCAGCGCACATACCTCGATCTGCTGGAACTCTATGAAATCCAGGAACTGTCTGCTGGGAACGCGGAACATGCTGTTGTGATATCCCTGATCCACAATGTACTCCGGGCGGAATTTGTAGCCTGCCCATTTCTCAAACTGTTCCAGGATATAGGGGCTTACACTTGCGCTGTATCCGAACCACTCTACAAATTTTTCCCGCTTCTTGTCATCGAAGGTCAGTGTGAACTGATGGAAAAATGTAGTGAAGCGGACCACGTCGATATGAGGATTGTCCTCACACCATTTTCTCAGCTTGTCTTTTACATACTGTTTGGTCTTGGGCTGTCTCACATCGTAAGTCAGCTGATGCGGTGTATCCTTCCAGTCATTCGTGATGAAATTGTACATGTGCACCGGATCCCAGATCAGAAATGCCAGGAAGCTTACCGTATACTCATGATAGGGGATCGTACGGATCTCCACTTCACCGGATGCCTCATCAAATTCCCATGCATCCGTCGGCACTACCTCACCGGTCGTTCTGTCGATCACTTCCCACCAACGCTTCGGGTCGTCCAGCGTGTTGACCTTAAGCTGCTCCGTATGGAAGCCTTCCATCAGACGGATGCGGAGTGTTTCCCCTCTGGCGGTGATCCGGTTGCTGATCAGGTATTCCTGCTGGATCTCCTCCGGATGCTTCATCGCCCACGCATTATCCTTTCTCGTGGTATAATAAGTCGCATATTTCTTTACCGGCTCTGACAAAAGTGCTTCCGGCATCTCGGTTCCGTCACAGTCTCTTAACGCGTCTGCGCCCAGAAGATTTTTTAACCGTATGGTTTCGTCAATGATGTCTGCATCAGTCGGCAGCGTCAGTCTTCCTGTCATCACATGGTTTCCTCCCCATCGCTTTTGTACTATCTTGCAGCTGATGACTAAAGTATATCGGCTTCCGGACCTGATATCAATTTCTTTGTTGCTTGTTTTGTTATGTTTATTGCTATTTTGTTACTAAAATGGTGGATTTTTTGAAATGATTATGTATAATATGCTTATCCCGATCATACATATTTTTATTTTTTCGTCTTTTTTACGAATGTTTTTGTGAAATGTTGTTCTTTTTATATATTTAATATAAAAAATACGATAGATTTGAAAAAGTGCACAATAAAAATAAGATAAAGAAGGTATCTATTTATGAGTAATGAATTTATCAATATCGGCTCCGCAAACAGTTCTCCGGAACAGTTCCAGCTGCGTTACATCTCCATCTCCAAATACGAAGGAGACTGGCAGTCTCTTCCGCATACCCATCACTTTTCAGAACTGTTCTATGTCCTGCGGGGTGAGGGAGCCTTCTATATAGAGAATGAAAAGGTGCCTGTGAAGACGGACGATCTGGTCATCATCAACCCTTATGTAGAGCACACGGAGAAAACCCTTCCCAACGATCCCATGGAATATATCGTATTCGGTGTGGAAGGGCTCGCATTTTCCTTTTCCGGTGCAGGGCAGGACAACCCGAAGGGCTACAGCTTCTACAGCTACGGATCTGATAAAAAACAGTTCATCAACTTTGCCCAGCTGATGATGCAGGAATTCCGCGACAAGCTTCCCGGTTTTGAACAGGTATGTCACGGACTGCTTCAGGTGCTCCTGGTATATATTTCCCGGAAGCAGAACCTGTCTGTCATCTCCGACTCCTCCTTCCAATTATCCAAGGAATGTGCTCTGGCGAAACGCTATATCGACTCCAATTATTCCCAGAACATTACTTTGGATTCCCTGGCGGAGATCACGCATATCAACAAATTCTATCTGGCACACTCCTTTACCGAATGTGTCGGACAGTCTCCGATCAATTACCTGACAGACCGGAGGCTGGAAGCCTGTAAGGAGCTTCTGGTATCCTCCAATCTGTCGGTAGCGCAGGTAGCCACCAGTGTCGGTTTTTCTTCGCAGTCTTATTTCTCACAGATCTTCCGTAAAAAGACCGGCATGACACCGCGCCAGTACCGGAGCCGGTATGCCCGGAAATAATTTTTTCTCCTACAGTCGGATCTTCTTCAGACGGTCCACTGCCTCTACGGTATTCTCGTAGCTTCCGAAAGCCGTCAGGCGGAAGTAATGCTCACCGCTTGGTCCGAATCCGGAACCGGGGGTACCTACCACGTTCACATTCTCTAACAGATAATCAAAGAATTCCCAGCTGGTCATGCCGTTCGGCGCCTTCAGCCAGATATAGGGAGCGTTCACACCGCCGGATACGGTAAATCCCGCTTCTTTTAAGCCGTTCAGGATATAATGTGCGTTGTTCATGTAATAAGCAACCTGCTCCTTCAGCTGTGCCTTACCTGCCGCAGAATATACGGCTTCACCGGCACGCTGTACGATGTAGGGTGCTCCGTTGTATTTGGTGCCGTGTCTTCTCGCCCACAGTGCATGGAGACTGACATCCCCGCTCTTTAAATCCTTGGGGATCACGGTGAAGCCCAGACGCACTCCGGTAAAGCCGGCATTTTTGGAGAAGGAACGGAACTCGATGGCACAGGTTCTGGCCCCTTCACATTCATAGATACTATGAGGCACATCCGGCTCGGAAATATATGCTTCATAAGCCGCATCATACAGAATGACAGCTCCTACTTTATTGGCATAGTCCACCCATTCCTGCAGCTG
>OKRT01001088.1_pt1 | contig 12752 bp, 6 predicted proteins | sample 1601111 | NCBI WGS metagenome assembly OKRT01 (sample SAMEA3541572, study PRJEB24748) | human gut metagenome | biome: human gut; feature: human-associated habitat; material: faeces | place: China | collected 2012 | reverse complement strand
GCCAATATGTCGTGGGAAGGACATCTAAGCGGTGGAATTATGGGAACACTCTGTGCCCTAGCTTTTGTGAATCACGGGCCTCAACGCCCGGAACCTTTTGCAGATGAAAAGGATGATGACGAGGAAGAAGAGGAGAATCCGAAGGAGGAATTTTCCAATCAGGACTTATGCAATGCCTCAATCAACAACGTTATATTCGCCGTAAACAACCTGACAGAGATAGCCAACAGGATAATTCCAAAGAACTTGCGAATAATATAAATACCACCTTTCCCGAGGAATCGTTCCACACGACCGGTCATACTCACAACAAAGAAAACCCAGACCATATTCAGAACCAAGGCGATGATAATATTAATGCTGGCATATTCTGCCCGAAGGGAAAGCAAGGTAGTAAAAGCTCCGGCACCGGCTAAAAGAGGAAAAACAAGCGGAACTAGAGTAGCTTCTTTGATAGGTCCCTGATTTTTGAAGATTTCAATATCCAGAATCATTTCCAAAGACATGAGGAAAATAACAAATGCACCTGCAACAGCAAAAGATTCAATATCTACATGGAAGAGTCTCAGCATCATGTCCCCTGCATAAAAGAAACCGATTAATAAGGCAAAAGAAATAACGGTAGCCTTCATTGCATTCACATCCTTCCCCTTTTCTTTCAGGTTAATAATAATAGGTATAGAACCGATAATGTCTATTACCGCAAAAAGCACGATAAACGCACTAATCATCTGTTGCCAGTTAAAGCCTGCAAACATAATTTCCTCCTTTTTTTCTGCAAATATACTCTATTTTTATGCATTCAAACAATAAAAAAAACAAAAAGAAGGGTCAGATGTTGACAGCAGTATTGTATAATGAGTAAATTTGTACAATAAATAAGAGATAACAACGTATGGAAACAATGTTCGACACTTTGCTCCAATTGCCTTTATTTCAAGGTCTTTGCCATGAAGATTTCACTAGTATTTTGGATAAGGTAAAGCTACATTTTATCAAGCATAAAGCCGGAGAAACTATCATTGAGAATGGTAGTCCTTGTAAGCAACTTCGTTTCCTGTTAAAAGGTAAAGTATCTATCGTCACCACTTCCAAAGAAAACATATACACTGTCATTGAGCAAATGGAAGCACCATATCTGATAGAACCACAATCGTTATTCGGCATGAATACGAATTACGCATCCTCTTATATAGCGCATACAGAAGCCCACACAATCAGTATTAGTAAAGCCTTCGTACTTAGCGACCTGTTTAATTACGATATATTCAGGCTCAACTATATGAATATTGTCAGCAATCGTGCACAAAATCTTTACTCCCGACTATGGGAAGAACCGACTATAGACTTAAAGGAGAAGATTTCCCGCTTCTTCTTACTGCATTGCGAGAAAACACAAGGAGAAAAGATATTCAAAGTAAAAATGGATGATTTAGCTCGCTATTTAGACGATACCCGTCTGAATACTTCCAAAGCACTTAACGAATTACAGGATAAAGGATTGATTGAGTTGCGACGAAAAGAAATTCTTATTCCTGATGCACAGAAGCTCATTATATAAATTAAGTTATATTATTTATACCACCTATGAAAACAACACATTTACACCTCTTTCTTTTTATTCTTTTTTTAGGTTGCACTTCATCACTAACAGCACAATATAAGTGGTTCAATCCACAAAAAGAAAGTTTTCCGGTCGTCCGTGGACAAGCATGGCAAGAAGATCCCGCAGGATTTTACACACGACTTCCACAACGGGCTAAAGATAAAGTACGAAAAGCAGTATGGGACTTATCACTCCAAAGCGCAGGACTCTCCATTGCATTTCGTTCCAATGCTCCGGAAATAAAAATTCGTTATGTTGTGAAAGGCGCTCTTTCCATGCCACACATGCCAGCAACTGGTGTCTCTGGCATTGATTTATATGCAACCGACAATAATGGTCAAGAGCGTTGGTGTGTTGGACGGTATGTTATGCAGGATACCATTACATACGATTTTAGCGGACTTTCGTATGCCGCAAAAACCGGAAAAGGTTTTGAATATCAATTATTTCTACCTCTTTACAACAGTGTGTCATGGCTAGAAATCGGTGTACCCGAGAACACTTCTTTCCGTTTTCTTCCCGTCTCACAAGAAAAACCCCTGGTTATTTACGGAACTTCCATTGCACAAGGGGCTTGTGCCTCCCGTCCGGGTATGGCATGGGGAAATATTTTAAATAGAAAGTCGGAACATCCCGTCATCAATTTGGGATTCTCCGGCAATGGCAAACTCGAGAGCGAACTATTCGACTTATTGTCCGAGATTGATGCAAAACTGTTTATCATTGACTGTATGCCCAACCTACCGGGAAAGAGTGCAGAAGTGATATACGACCGTACCTTAAAAGGAGTAAAGAAATTACGCGAAACCAGCAAAGCACCTATTTTATTAGTAGAGCATGACGGATATGCCAACGATGTCACTTCCGAAAAAGCAGAAGAATCATACCGCGTAGCTAATACTGAATTGCGAAAAGCATACAATACTTTACAAGAAGAACAAATTCCGGATATCTATTATCTGACAAAGGAAGAAATAGGTATTCCGGCAGACGGTATGGTAGACGGAGTTCATTCTACTGATTTAGGTATGCAGCAATATGCAGACAGTTATTTAAAAAAGATACGGGAAATATTACATGAAAAGAATGAAGGTCCCACTTCATGTATTCCATGCAAACAACAAAGAGATTCCTATGATTGGTACGCGCGTCATGAAGAAATCCTTAAATTAAACCGAGAAAATGCCCCGGAAATCATTATGATAGGTAACTCTATCACGCATTACTGGGCCGGCGAGCCTACTGCACCGACACAACGTGGAAAAGAAGCTTGGGACAAGCTATTCAAAAACAGGTCAGTTCGCAATCTCGGTTTCGGCTGGGATAAAACAGAAAACGTATTGTGGCGCATCTACCATGGCGAATTGGACGGTTTCAAAGCAAATATGATTTTTCTACTGATAGGAACTAATAATCTTCAATTTAATACAGATAAAGAAATTCTGCAAGGTATTCTTCAGGTTACCGAAGCTATTAAAATACGCCAACCACAAGCTAAATTATGCGTAATGGGAATCCTCCCAAGAGCAAACACAGAAAAACGTATTCAGCAAATTAACAAAGAACTTCGTAAGAAGCTAGAACAGAATTGTATTTATATAAACTTAAGCAATCTGTTGACAGATAAAAATGGCATTATCAATTCATCCTTATTCAGCGATGGACTTCATCCTAATACTAAAGGATATGAGAAAATAGCAGAGGTTTTAAAAACTTACCTAGATAATTAGATAGATAGTTAATTATATAATTCCCTGTTTAGGTAGCACAAATAGGATCATTTTGTCTACGATTACTAAACGACAAACATATAACCACCATTAAAAAATAGTTTTTCCCTTTTCTTATTTATGTTTCTAAAAGATTAAATTAATAGCTAAGTTGTAGTAGAACTTAATAATTTTCTAAATTATAGTAGAAGTGCTTAGCTCTCCATAGGCGATTTTGCTTTAAAAGTTCATTTTGTTTTTAATTCTCCGCAAATATATTAATTGATTTTAAAATATCAAGCTAATATTTCATTTATTTTGCATTCTCCCGCAAATTAAATCTACTTTTTTAGATACCAACTTTATACCATTACTCTTTTTTAATAAATATCACAACTTTAACAAACTGATTATCATAGATATAGATTAAATTAGGCTAAGTTCTACTACGACTTATTCTAAACTGAATATTATAAAATATTCCCCTTAATTTAATATTTATGAGAAAGAAAACTTTAAAAATCAAGTTCTTTCTGCTATTTTGCTCACTTGCAGGTTATTCAACCATCATTTCAGCACAGGACAAAACAGTGAAGGAAAAGAATGAAAAAGACTCGACAATCATTTCCATACCCTATGGAAGTAAGTTAAAAACAGAGTTTAGCGGTGCATCCGATGTAATCTCCGGTAAAGTATTGGAGAATGTGCCTGTACAGCATTTATCCAATGCATTGTCAGGAAGAATATCGGGGTTAACTACGATTCAGCGAAGTGGAGAACCGGGCAATGACGAAGCTTCCATTTATATACGTGGAATACGTAGCAATGGAAATGGCGCACTTGTACTAATCGATGGACAAGAACGCAATTACTACGGTATGGTACAAACTCAGGAAATTGAAAGAGTGACCATATTAAAAGATGCTTCTGCTATCGCTCTTTATGGTATGCGAGGCGCGAACGGAGTTATCCTGATTGAAACCAAATCCGGACGTCTCGGAAAACCTAGAGTCAGCCTTAACATCCAAGGGATATATCAGCAGAACATGAGAGTTCCCAAAGCTGTTAACGCGGCAGAATATGCTCAATCCTACAATGAAGCGAACATTAATGACGGTTTGAATCCTTTCTACACGGAAACGGAAATCAATAAATTCGCCAATCATTCAGACCCGGAGCGCTACCCAGATGTCGACTGGATAGGAAACTTGCTTAAAAAAGGAACTTTCATGCAGCGATATAATGCCACAGTAGAAGGAGGTTCCGGGCGTACCCGTTATTTCGTCTCATTGGGATATACCGGACAAGCAGGAATGTTTAATACTGAAAAAGAGCAGAATTACAGTACCAACACAGAATTTTCCCGAATCAACTTTCGCTCGAACGTAGACTTCGACATTACCTCCACAACCCTTTTATCTGTTAAATTAGACGGTTGGATGCAAAGTGAAAACTCACCTTATTACGACCAAGCACAACAATATATATTCCAAAATTTGTTGAAAACGCCGGCTACGGCATTCCCAATGTACTATAAAGATACTCATAACTATGTAGACCAGTCAGGGAATCCTATCAAATCACAACCGGGAGACCGTATTGTAGCAGGCAATGATAAATATATTAATCCGTGGGCTATCTTGAACAGAGGTGGCTACACAGCGATCGATAAACGTTATGGCGCCTTTTCTGTATCACTGAAACAGGATCTGGATTTCCTTCTGAAGGGTTTATCGCTCTACGGACAGATTTCTATGGACGTATACAACTTACAAAAACAAAACCGTACCCGCTCTTTCAATTATTACACACTTCAAAATAACGGAGTACTCCAAAAATATGGAACTAGTGAAGAAATGATATCAAATGCTGCCATGAAATATGGTGATGCACGTAACACCACATTAAATTTTAAGCTTAGCTACAATCGTATTTTCGGTAGGCACAATGTCTCGGGAATGATGTTTTACGACCAATATGAATACAATCAAAGTATTGTGCTTCCCTATCGCTATCAAACAGTTGGTGGCTGGTTTGCATATAAATACGATAATAGATACCAGATAGATGCCACTTTCGGTTATCAAGGTTCTTACAAATTCAATAATGAAAACCGCTGGGGATTGTCTCCTACTGTTTCTTTAGCATGGTATGTATCCAATGAGAAATTCTTTGATGTGTTAAAGCCCGCTATTTCTAATCTAAAGATACGCGGTAGTATCGGTAAGATCAATAATGACCGTGCAGTATCTGCGTATATGTATATGAGCCGTCTTCAGAATTTGAATGAAGGAATCTATTTTGGTAATGACATGGTACAATATACTTCTCTATTGGAAACCCAACAAGCCAATCCTTCTGCTACCTACGAGGAATCTACTCAAATGAATCTAGGTGCAGACTTAGGAATGTTTTCTAATCGTTTGAACGCAACATTCGACATTTGGAAGGATCGTCGCACCGGTGTATACACCATTCCCTCCACATTTTCATCCATGTTGGGATATACTACTATCTATATGCCAGGCAAGAATATCGGGAAAATGGAAACCAAAGGTTGGGAAGCCAGCCTAAACTGGAAAGATAACATAGGTAAAGATTTCACATATTTCCTTAGTGGTAACATTTCATACAGCAAAAACAAAGTCATTGATATGGACGAAGCCTTGCAACCGTATGACTATATGTATTCCAAAGGACATCCTTATGGTACTTCACTGGTCTATATTGCCGATGGTGTTTTCCAATCGTATGAAGAAATTGCGGCAGCTCCTGTTCACACATTGAACAGCGTCGTTCCCGGAGACATACGATATAAAGATATCAACGGAGACGGTAAGATAGATGAAAAAGATCGGGTACGTTACGGATACACGGACGTTCCTCAAGTGTTCTATGGCTTCAGTCTTGGAGGAAGCTATAAAGGATTTTCTCTGTCCGTACTATTCCAAGGGGCAGCTAAAGTATCTAAAATGCTATCTTCATACACAGCGTTTGCATTCTACAATAACGGAAATATGTATGAACACCAAAGAAATAGATGGACACCGGAAAACCCTTCTGTCAACAACCCAAGATTTACAACTAAAGCTGCAGGGTCAAGCAACAACAGTCTTTCGTCTACCTATTGGCAACGGGACGCCTCTTATCTAAGACTAAAGAATGTAGAACTGTCGTATAATCTACCAACCAAAGTGGTCCGTTCCATTGGTCTTGAAGAACTCCGTATCTTCTTAAATGGCCAGAACCTGCTCACATTTGATAAACTAGACGTTATTGACCCGGAGGCCTATGGCAATGGTGTCGCTTATCCGCTCCAACGCTCATTCAGCGCCGGAATAAACATTAAATTTTAACTAACTATGAGAACGATTAAACATATACTCATAACAGGTTGTATTGCTCTTGCAGTTTCTTCATGCGACTATCTGGACCAACAACCTTATGAATACTGGCAACCGGAAGAGACATTTATTGATTATAACAAAACAATCCAAATGCTGAATAGCGTTTACGTTTCCATGCCCAATGGATACCAAAGCAACTACACAGCATTCCTCGACGCATCTACAGATGACGGTGCTTATGTAGACCCCGCCAATGCAATGTATAAACTGGGACAAGGATACGCAACCGAAATTAGTCCGATAGAAAACCGTTGGGCCGATTTATACATCGGTATCCGGCGTACACTTTATTTCGAGCAGTACATTCCTCTCCTACAAAACAATGCAGGTTGGACAGATGCACAAGTTGAAAGTTATAAAGAACTGGCCATAGCAGAGAGTAAATCGGTCCGTGCACTCTATTACTTCGAGTTAATCAAAAGGTATGGAGGAGTTCCGCTCGTGAAAAAGACATATACTCTTGATGATAAAGAGATTATAACATTACCCCGCAATAATTTCAGCGATTGCGTCGATTATATTGTAAGTTTATGCAATGAAGCCAGCGAAGTATTTACGCGCTACAATTATATCACGAATCAATATCGTGGTTTTGGTTTTTTATCAGCCAGTACATGCCCGTTGGCTATTAAGGCAAAAACGCTGGCGTACGCAGCGAGTCCATTATTCAACAATGTACAAAATCCGATACTCGGCTATACTGACGGAAACGTACAAGAAAGGTGGAAACTTGCTGCTAAAGCTTTGAAAACCGTAATTGACCTTGCTCCGAGTAAATTGTATTTATACCCAAACTTTGAAAAACTGTTTATCATACAGCCAAACCAAAATACTGAATATATAGTATATACCGGAAATCCAAAAAACTATATGCTGGAACTTTACAATTACCCTCCTTCACTGTTGGGTTCGGGAGGAACTTGTCCTTCCCATAATCTGGTATGCGCTTTCGAGAAGAAGGATGGTAGTGCCAACGATATGCAATCAGATACCCGATTCGAGAATATGGATCCTCGTTTTGATGTTACGATCGTTCGTGACGGAAGTATTTTGGGAGCAAGAGGAGCAATCGACATCAGCGACCCCAACAGTCAGGATGCTATCGGCAAAGTCAATCTTCGTTCTACCGTTACAGGTTATTATTTACGCAAATTCCTTGATACGAATATAAACCTGTCAGCTCAAACAATAACGAGTACCTATCACTACTTCCCTGTCATTCGCTTGGCAGACATCTATTTGCTATACGCCGAAGCCATGAACGAAGCATACGGACCGAATGATGCAGCCGATTTGGGGTGGACAGTTCTCGAAGCTTTGAATAAAGTAAGAACACGTGCAGGAATAACAGTCCCATACACTACAACTTCTCAAACGGAAATGACAAAGAAAATAAGAAATGAAAGACGGGTTGAACTGGCATTCGAAGATCAACGCTATTTTGACTTGAGAAGATGGAAAACAGCCGAAAAAGATTTGAACCAGCCACTAATGGGATTCAGAATAGAGCGGCAAGATAATGGAGTTGTGTCCACACATGAGTTTGTTGTCGACGGACAAAGGAAATTTAATACAAAGATGTATTATTCTCCTATCCCCTACTCAGAAATGCAGTTAAATACAAATTTAGTACAGAATCCCGGTTGGAGATAACAATCTAAAAATCGTATAATATGAAAAAATGGTATATATTAATGCTACTAATGAGCTTATGGTTCATAGGAGCGCAAGCACAAGAAACCGTAAGAGGTGTTGTTACAGATGCCGCCGGCGAACCATTAATTGGTGCCAATGTGGTAGAAAAAGGACAACCCAGTAATGGAACAATTACAAATCTTGACGGCAAATTCACATTAAAGGTAACCAGTAACAAGGCTATTATTGCTATTTCAATGATAGGAATGAAAACTGTGGAAGTTACCGTTCCCAAAGATGGAAAGACACTTACCGTAAGACTCCATGATGACACACAAACCTTGGACGAAGTAGTGGTTGTAGCTTATGGGCAACAGAAAAAGGTATCGGTTACCGGATCTATTTCTGCTGTGGGCAATCGGGAACTGAAACAAGGTCCTACTTCCAGTGTCACAAACAGTCTGACAGGACGTATTCCTGGACTGGTAACACGTCAAACCAGCGGACGTCCCGGTGAAGACGCTGCCGCACTCTATATTCGTGGCCGTGCTACGGTGAACGATGCTTCTCCGTTGATTATGGTAGATGGCATCGAACGTGACTTTTCACAAATCGACCCGGACGAAATAGAAAGTATTTCCGTATTGAAAGATGCATCTGCTACTGCCGTTTATGGTGTACGTGGAGCGAACGGAGTTATCCTTGTGACTACAAAACGTGGTAATTCCGGTAAAGCTAAAGTTTCTTTCTCCGGTGAGTTCGGTATTACACAAATCAACCGTATTACAAAAATGGTGAATGCCGAAGAATATGCAACATTGATGAATGAAGGTTTGGTGAATGAAGGGCAAGCACCGAAATATACAGAGCATGATATGCAATTATACCGCAACCAGTCCAGCCCGTTTACTCATCCGGACAACGACTATATAGATATGTTTACCAAACTAGGTACACAACAAAAGTACAATGTCAATGTATCGGGAGGAAACGAACGGCTTAAATATTTTGTGTCATTAGGCTATTTTCATCAGAACGGAACCTACGAAACTGATATCGAAAAATTAAAAAAGAAACCAGATCTGGCCAAATTGATTGCCATTAACCCGGAACTGGATAATTTACTCCAGCAACCAGACTACAACTCTGCCTACTACTATAATCGTTTCAACGTACGAACCAACCTAGATATACAAGTTACTAAAGACTTCAGTATTGGCGTTGACTTCAGCTATCGTACCGGAAGCAAGAACCGTCCCAACTCCGAAGGAGATGCCAGCCGTGCATTTAACAATATGACCCGTACACCTGCCAATGCATTCCCGCTAGTCAACGAAAACGGAACTTTTGCAGCCGTTCCAAATCTTGTGAGAGCCAACCCACTACACGCATTCCTCTATCAGGGATATAGAAAGGACAACGACAGTGCTTTGGAAGGAACTGTAAAACTGAACTACGATTTACATGCTATTACTAAAGGATTGAGTATCGGAGGTAAATTCTCCTACAATAGTTATATCGAAGACAACGGTATGGGCTTGAATGTGGTGGAACCTGTATGGAAATATAATGAGAATGGAACATACCAACGCCTACTTGCCAAAGTATTCCCTTCTCTCATCAATTTTGCATCCGGAGCAAAAAAACGTGTATACTGGGAAGCATTCGTGAATTATTCACGTCAATTTGCAGAAAAACATAATGTTTCGGGACTTATTTTATACAACTATAACTCTCACCAAGCACCGGGCGATGGTGAATATGGAGGGCTACCGCAGGTATATCAAGGACTGGTAGCCCGTGCCAACTATGATTTTGAAGGTAAATACTTAGTAGAAATCAATTTAGGATACAATGGTTCCAACAGATTTGTTGAAGGCGAACGATATGCATTATTCCCTTCCGCATCCGTAGGCTGGATTGTTACTAACGAATCTTTCCTAAAAGACAGCAAACTATTACCTTACTGGAAAATAAGAGCTTCATTAGGACAAGTCGGTAATGACAAATTCGGAAGTAATTTTGCCTATTATTCGGAAGCGACCTATGCCGCAGGCACCAATTACAATTTCGGTGAATCTCCAACTGCAGCCAGTGGAGGACTCTTGGAAGGAAAAGCAGCACAGATTGTAAGTTGGGAACGTTCTACCAAATTCAATATCGGTATGGACACACGCTGGTTTGAAGGTAAATTAACCTTGAATGCCGAATACTTCCGCGAAAACCGTACCAACATCTTGAAAACTCCCTCACGCACCAACATCATTTCCGGAGTGACAAGTTTTTCTCCACAAAATCTAATGGAAGTAAAAAATCAAGGTGTAGAAGTAGAAGTAGGGTGGGATCATAAGATCAAAGACTTCGGCTATCGCATCAAAGCAAACATTGCCTACAACCACAATGAGATTATCGAACAAAATGAACAGATACGTAAATATCCTTATATGAACCGTACCGGAGGTTCTATCGGACAACAGTTCTCACTGATAGCCGACGGATTCTACAATACATATGCCGAAATCGCAGCCGGCCCGACGCAATACGGAACCTTACAACCTGGAGACGTCCGTTTCCGTGATATCAACGGAGACGGTGTTATCAATGATTACGACATAGCACCTTTCGGTTTCTCGGATGTACCCGAAATAACCGGCTCATTCCAAGTTGGTCTGTCTTACAAAAACTTCGACCTGACCGTTATGTTCCAGGGAGCAACACGTGTAACAATTCCACTGACAGGTGAAGTTGCATGGGAGTTCTTCAATCTTGGTTCTGCTCTTGCCGACAGACATTTGGCCAGATGGACTCCTGAAACACAGCAAACTGCGACTTATCATCGTATGAGCAATTCTTCAGGCTCCAATCAGAACAACTTCAAATCATCTTCAATGTATTTGTATGACGCTTCTTATCTGCGACTGAAGAATGTAGAGTTATCCTACAACTTCCCTAAAAAGTGGTTTACCCACACCCCGATATCCGCATTAAGGATGTATGTCAACGGATTCAACCTGCTTACTTGGGATAAGTTAAAAGTGATCGACCCGGAAGCACAACCTGCCAATCGCGGAAACTTCTACCCTCAGCAAAGAATCTATAATCTTGGAGTAAACGTTACATTCTAACCTCTGATAACAATTCGATATATGAAGAAAAATATTATTCTAACAGCCTTTTCCCTACTGCTCCTATACGGATGTACCGGTGATATGGAACGAATCCAGACAGGAACGAACACGGAAGAATTAATCTATGCAGACGCAGCAAAGACAAGGCAGATTTTAAATAACCTATATGCCCGCACGCGTCTAACACAAGGTAGCTTCTCCAGTTTCTCCGGAGATGGAGTAACTTTCCTTGACTGTGCAACAGACAACGCATATGCACCTATTGAATATTCATCAGCACATACGCATGGTAAGTCAACCATGTCTGCCTCTGATATTGCAATGAACGGAGGACATCCCTGGACCTTCTATTACAATAGTATCCGTAACGCAACTCTATTTATACAAAAAGTAGACAAATCGGTACTGTCTGATGAAGAAAAAGCCTCCTCAAAATTACAAGCGCGTTTCTTACGGGCACTGTATTATGCAGAATTATACCGTTGGTACGGAGGAGTCGTGTTGCTGGGAGATGAAATCATCTCTCCTACCGACTTGGACCGTTCGCGTTCAACTGCAGAAGCAACCGTCGACTATATCGTTTCCGAACTGGCAGATGTTGCATCACAACTTCCATTAGAATGGGACGCCCCCAATTACGGGCGTGCTACCAAAGGAGCGGCACTGGCCTACATAGCCCGTACCAAACTTTATGCTGCCAGCAAACTAAACAACCCGTCTATGGATCGTAAGAAATGGGAAGATGCCAGAGACGCATTATCAGCAGTCATGGGATTGAATATCTATGATTTATATTATGACACGCAAAATCCGGAATTAAGTTATGCACATTATTTCTGCGAGCGTAAAACCAAAGAAAATATATATACATATCTACTCGCTGCCAATGCCACCATGCATAGTAATCTTCCCCAAGGAGCTCCCTGGAATGAAAAATCTTATGTGGGATGTACTCCCACTCAGAATCTGGTAGATGCTTACGACATGAAAGACGGTACTGAACCAATCACCGGATACGATGCCAATGGCCAGCCTATCATTAATAAAAATTCAGGATATGACGATAAGAATCCTTATGAAAACCGGGATCCACGCCTTAAAATGACAATCTTTTATCATGGCAACACATTCGATCTTAATGGTTCCCAACAAGCGTTGGATATGACTGACGTAGATGATAAAAGCAAATCATCCGGTTATCTCGTCCTGAAATATCTCGACGATAGAATCGGACACAAAAGTTCGGGAAACTCCAATTATGACTGTA
>OKRT01001087.1_pt1 | contig 12757 bp, 4 predicted proteins | sample 1601111 | NCBI WGS metagenome assembly OKRT01 (sample SAMEA3541572, study PRJEB24748) | human gut metagenome | biome: human gut; feature: human-associated habitat; material: faeces | place: China | collected 2012 | reverse complement strand
GCCGTGCCGCAGCCGCCGGAGCGGTGCTTAAGCCGCAAGGCGGGAATTGTGCGGTATTGCCCTTAATCTGACTGCGGGTTGCAAAAACGGGCACCCCGTGCCGTGCGGCATCTCTTCGTTGCTGTTATAGTTTCTATTATATCATATGCTTCGCGTGTGTCAACGGATATTTTGACGAATATTATGCAGGCATCTCTTCGTTGCTGTTCACGCTTTTTCTCTGCCGCTTTCCCTTCCTATCCTTCTTCACTTCATCCAGGCATTCCCGCTCACCCACCTTCATTCTCACCTATTATCCCAAAGTCTATCTGAAATCAAAAAAGCAGCGGCCAGCAATCTGCCAGCCGCTGCTTACCTTATTATAATAGTGCTCCCGGATGTTCCGCTCCGCTTCACCTCAATTACTCTTCGCTGTCATCCGGGATATCTTCCTCAAAAGCATCCATCCAGCTTTCGTTGTGCCACTTATCTTTTTCACCTTTTTCCTTGGCGGCAACCTTCTGCCGTTGTGCCTGGTCGTTCATTATGGTGCCGATCGGGTTCAGCGCGCGCTCTTCAATAATGTGGTAGAACAGCCCCATCGGGTTATTCACGTTGGGGTCCTTGGCGGCCTTTGCCCAGAACACATCAAAGTCCAGTTCATGCGCCATAGCTTCCATCAATGGGGTCAGGCTGCCATACTTTTCAATCACTTCATTCATGCAGGCCAGGTAATGCAGCCGCATTTCGTCTTTCAGCCCATTGCGCAGGCTGGAAGGCGATGGCACGCACCGCGCTGCCAGGTGGCGGTAAATTTCGTGGTAAGCGCCGCGCTGGCCGCTTGTCAACGTCTTTTCCAGGTATCCATCATCTACAAACTTTGCAAACTCTTTTCGCATATCCTGCCGTTTTACAATCGTTTCGGGAATCAGCTCTACCTTGGGCGGCTCCGGCTTCGGCAGCGTTTGCTGCACCGGCTCGTCCATCACATGGTACTCCGCTTCCAGCAGCTCCTCTTTGGGTTCTGCTGCCGGCTTTGCCTTGCGGAAAATATAAATGCGATAGTTATCCATATCCTCGCGCAGCACCTTGTTCAGGTACCGCGCTGGGCTGCGCATCTTCTGCGACCGGGGAATGATCTCCTGTGCATAACGGGGTGCCACACCGGCCAGCCAACTGGTCAGCCCGCCGCAATCCAGGATGATGGCATTCATCTTTCCAAACACCGTTTTGTTGCCGCCGTCCTGCTCGCCATCGCCTGCCTGGATGGTGCAGCAGGCATCTGCCAACACATCAATGATCACTTCCACCGCGTGCAGCTCTTCGGGCGTAATCTCCGCGCGCAGCTGATCCATGCGCGCTTTCACAACAATTTCCTCCCGCAGCTCGGTGCGGTGGCGTCCAAAGGAATAGGGAATCGTTGTTTCCGGTGCCGAAACATAATCAAAGGTGATCACGCTGGGGTCATCCAGCAGCGAATCCTCAATCGCCACGGTGGGGCGGCCCTTCTTTTTGCTCTTTTTGCGCACTGTGCTGTTGATGCTGTCCAGGTTGGCCTGTGCGGCGGCATCATCCACCGGGTCAATCGTTACCACCAGCGAAAGAACCTTCTGCCCTTTTTTTTCGTACACATCGTAATTAAAAATAATATCCGTCTTTTCGTTAATTTCCGCCTTTGCCTTTTCCAGTGCCAGGCGGCGGAAATCCGACCATCGGTTGGCCGTATACGAAAGCTGTTCATACAGCATGCTCAGGTTCCATACCAGCGGTTCCCCGGCCGCTTTCTTTTTCAGGTACAGGCTCTGGTAGCTCTTGCACAGCTCGTAAATGCGGATGGAATAGGTGGACCGCATCAGCATGGTGTAGGTCACATCCATGGTGGTATACAGGGTTTTCAGCTGCACCAGGTGCGGTTTCAGCACCGGATCCAGCGTGATGGTCATGCGCGCGCGGCCCTCATCAATGCGCACTTTATCGATCCAGCGGAATGTTTCCACCGTGGAAGTTCCGTTATTCTTGATCCACTGGATGGGCGCGTTGGCCAGCTCCTCAATATTTTTGCGCACCTGCTTGTACAGCGCCCCGCTGTGCGGGTCCATGCCGGTCATCTTGATAAAATCATAAATGCTCAGCTCATAAGAGGGCAGGTCCGTATCCTCCGGCTTAATCATCGAAAAAATATGCAGCATCAGGCGCTGCTGGCTCAGCGTCAGGTTGTTGCGCGTCATCTGTACAAGGTCATTGGATTTGCGAACGATGGTCTGGTCCCCGCGTTCTTCAAACGTAACGACAAACGGATCATCTTTTTTCTGTTTACTTGCCGCCATAAGCAGGGGCCTCCTATATCGGTTGCTGTATCCCGGGTGGTCACGCACATCATGCTAAACATTATAGCACATCCTGTTGTCCAGCGCAAGAATTGCAAATTTACACAGGGTTTCACCGCCATTACCCTGTGCAAAATGCAACACCCGCGTTGTGGTTTGCCATATATCCTGTGGGGGTTGCAGCCCGGGTGCAGGTTACACAGGGTTTTATTGTGCTTTTCTATCCTGCCGTTTCAGGGTTCTGTAACCTGATGGAATGGCAACACCAATTTTTTCCTGTTCTCCCCCATCTCCCGGCTTACCTCTGGTTGTTATTATGGCTTAGTTGTTTAGTTCTATATTAGTAATAGGTAGAGCCTGTGTAATTTAACAACGCAAACCTGTGTGTTCAACCAACTGCAGCCTGTGCATTCCACCACCATTTTCCTGTGCGGAAAGCAACCTGCGTAAAGTTGCAAATAAGCCAAAAACAGCCAAACCTGTGTAAATTGCAACACGGAGAACGGGCCTATCCTGTGTGGTTTTTCAACAGGTACGCGGGTCACGGCGGGGCAGGGGAGCGGGAATACCCTGTGTAAATTGCAACTGTTCCGGGGGTAACCTGTGCGTTTTTCCAACGGTAAGCGGCATAGGGAAACAAGGCAATCCTGTGCGTTTTTCCAACACGTTTCGGGAATGTTCGGCACAGAATGCGGGCAATACCCTGTGCAAAATTACAACAGCGCACAGCTGCTTCAAATAGATCAGTTGCAAATTCACACAGGGTAGCACCCCTTTTATAATAAGGTAAGTGCCGCATAGAATGGCGCGTGAGGGGTTGCAGTTTACACAGGATAGATTGAAAGCTGGGAGCTGGAGGTGTATCTGAAAACAAAGAAAAAGCTCGTCTGTTTCAGTAAACGCAGCCGGATTTTGTGCTTGCGAAAGATCCGCTATTTTCGTTGCTCTCAGAGGCACCTCAGGAGCTGGCGCAAATAGAAATCAGCAATGGGGAACCGGGAATCAGGGGCGGGGCAGGGGGGACAAAAAAGCGAATGGCATATCTGCAGCAAACCCGCACCCCGTTGTAAAGGGAGAACGGCGTCCCGTTGGCGGGCGTGCAATCCACCAAACCCGCACCCGCCGCCGCAAACACCGCAAACCGTTTGCAGGGGCGCGGTGTACCCATCGCGCCGCAAAAAAACGGGAACCGTGCGCCGCAAACCTGCCATCCCTCCCACAAGGCGCCCACCCAGCCGCCAGGCCCCGCCGCAAACAGGCGCATGCGAAACAAATAATTGCGCAAAAACAGGAAAATGCAACAAAAAAGGCGAATTTTGCCGCAAAGTTGCGCTCTGTGTGCGCAGAGGATCATAAACGCGCGGTCAAAGTATATAAAAGGGACCGCTGCCAAAAAGAAAATCAGGAGTAAATTATACAAAGGCTTTGAACACATTATATAATTGGAGGAAAGCGCAATCAGTAAAAGTGCTGAAAAACAGGAATTTGCGTGGATTGTATTGTCTTTCTGGTGTAAAGGTGCTATATTAAGAAAATAAAAAGTAAATGCGCAATGAGAAGACTCGATGCGGTTTTTTTTTGAAAACAACATGGCAACGGTTGCGCAAGTAAAAGAAGCTGGCTTCTTTTACTGTTTCACAGGGATCCCCTGTGGAACAATGTGCTTCCATCAAGCCAGCGCGAAAGACGGGTGAGCAGATTGAATAGAACAGGGAAAAACACAACAGGTTGGGCGCGCCGGCTGACAGCGCTGCTTGTCACCGCTTGCCTGGTTATGGCAATGGCCCTGCCTGTATACGCCGAGGTGGATCTTCTGCCCGACGCACCTGGCGAAGTAGAGCTGCTGGAGGATGAGCCGGGAACGGCCTCCGGGGAGGATACCGCTCCGCCGGAGCAGAACGCCGCCACCCCGGTGCCGGATGCCGCCACCCCGGAACCGGAACAAAGCGCCGAGCCGGAGCAGCCCGCCCCGACCGAAACGCCGGAGCCCACGGCAGAACCCACCCCGACCCCGGAACCGACAGCCACCGCAACGGCCACCCCCACGCCGACCGTGACCCCCACCGCCACCCCGGAACCGACCGAACAGCCGCAGAAGATGTACGCCGCAAAAAGCGTGGATAACGTGCAGGCAGTTAGTGAGGGGGGAGTGCCGGCTACTTACACGCTCTATTTTGCAGTGCCTAAGAGTTGGATCGATTATACAGGGGTGACAATACGTGCCATTATTGGAAAAAGTCAAAATGATCCAAAATATGAACTTCCTATGAAGGAAGTTAGCGAAACGGATGACGGAAGAAAAATTTATTCTGTGGTCCTGAATCATCAAGACCACTATAAATATGGAGTGTTGGGTGGACTTGAATTTCGCGGATATAAAGGAGAAACACATACATACACAGTAACCATTGTTAAAGTAGATGATAATAATCAGCTACGGGATATATCGTTCGATCCAGTTAATCCGAATTATATCGGCGGCGACTACTATGACGGAGAGAACGGAGATGGCTGGCATCCAGAGCTGTGGAAAATCTATAAGGTTGGCCATAAGCATTTCGCTAACAAAACGATGGCCTTTGAAAATAAAACCAGTGAAACACTAACGAACGTCAAAGCCTGGTTTTATGAACCAGATACTAATAAAACCCTTACCCCAGTCAGTGAGCAGCCAATATCCTTAAATGATATCCAACCTGGTTCCACAGCAACCTTTACCATTCCTAAAGATTTTTGCTCTTTTGTTCGCTTTACCGAGGGCGATACAGTAATAAGTGAATACTACAATTTTTATAATGAGGAAGTAACAGGAGAAAATCAGAAACGCTTCCAGTATTCCGAAGGTCAATGCTATTGCTACATGTACAATGGTATTAAGGATGCAACATGGGGGCGTCCCGGTGCCACCCGCATCTATTACGATGCTACTTTCTCCAAGATGGCATTGAATGGAGATACCGACGACTTTTCAATCCCCAAAGCCAATAATAATAATAAAGAGACCATTTATTATCGGATAAAAGGAGACGGCGTAGAATCCGAAAGCGGCACGCTGGTAAAAGATGGTACAAACGAAAATCTTTATTATATTGACATTCCCCAAGGATATCGTTCAATCATCTTTTCCGGTGAAGAAATTAACGATGACAATACGACAAAAGGAAATGGAGTAAGTACAGCGTGGTTGCCGATTCCCACAGATGACAAAAATTGCTTCTATGCGGATACGAATGACGATGCAGTATATAAAGGTACCACTCGTGGCGGCTACTGGGCTCCAAAAGGTACCCTGCGTGATGCCGAAACGTGGAAAAATACTGACACTACTGACACTACTAAAACTAAAGTAGTAGATATTGCATCCGTTCCTTTTACGGAAAAACCAAACACAAAGTATGTTACCAGTACGCTGTATGACTATTATACAGATTACGAACTGAACGGCAATAACCGTGGCAGTTACGATCAAAGTTCTCCTACTGTAAGTCACCGCAACTGGGTACCCTTCCGCCAGTTCGATCAGGCGCTGAGCGATTATTATAAGGATGCAAAGGCCCAATACCCGATTTATACCGGACATTTCCAGCCTGATAGTGGAACTGAATTTAGCCAGATTGCTAGTACATTAAATTTGTTTGGGTACGACAATGAGCAAAGCAAATTTAATCATTTTATGGCAATCAATAACTCTCAGCGTAATGACGATAATACCAATGGAAGTAATCATACAAACTATGCCTATCAGGGATTGGTTGCGAATACAACATCCACCGGTAAAGCAACAGGTGAACCGCTGCTGAAAGGTACAGGAGCAGTAGAACCGCACTTTAACAAAGAATTCCTCTTAGGAAAGAATAGTAAAAATGCAAAGCTTGGTGAAGTGTACGACAACGTTGCGTTCCCCTTTACCAAGAAACAGATTTTTGGTGAGGATCAGGGCGTTGATTATTGGTGCTTTGACAGCAAGGATACAACCTTGTATCTAAAACAAAATTCGGAACAAAATTCGGATTCAAAATATTTTCTCCAAAGCCAAAGTGCCAATAACAGAGAGTCTTCAAAGAATGTGAGTGCGTCATCGAACCCGAAAGACCCTTATGGCTACTTCCCGTTCAATGAAACAGCAAAGCCTGGTGTGTTTTCTACCTACAATTACGGCTTTGGCACCAAGCTGCAGATGGATTTTACCCTGACGGATGACGGCATGGTGGAAACAGAAAAGGCAGATGGAACAACGGAAAAAACCAGCATCAAGTTCTTCTTCTCCGGTGACGATGACGTTTGGGTATTCATTGATGGCCAGCTGGCGCTTGACGTTGGCGGCGCCCATGGTGAGGTTTCCGGCCTGCTGGAATTTGGCAAGGCAGATGAAAAGAATAATAGTGTAACAGCCTATGTCAGTAGGGTCAAAACAGGCGGAACGTCAGATAAAGATAAAGATGAAAAAAATGTCAAATCCGCTGTCAAGACCGTAACATATAATGGCGAGGTCATCAATTTCTACGCGCAAGGCACTACTCTTAATGACCTCGACAAAGGCAAAAAGCACACCCTTACCATGTACTATATGGAACGCGGTATGTGGGAATCCAACATGGCGGTGGCGTTCAACTTCCCGGATAATAACGAGCTGCAGGTTCAAAAACAGGTCGTTCTGAAAAACGTTGATCCGGAGTTCCAAAAATGCTTTACAGACAAGAAAATCTTCAACTTCACCATCAAGAACCAGGCAACCCATTATGGAACAAAAGATGCCGCTAAACCGAATCCAAGCGATACCAAAGAGGTGAATTTGGATGCGGATGTTAGCAACATTGCCCCCGCAACCCCAGGAAGCGAGGACTACATTTTCAAGAAGGAACAAAACCAATGGCCAGATCCCGAGCAAGGTTCCGGGCAAAATACCGAACAGGTCCTTCACTGGTACGCACGCTATATGGATACGCAAAGTGCAGCGCGTGAGAAACGTCGTGGCATCCTGACGCTGAATAAACCCATCAATATCAAAGACAACATGCGCTTCCTTACGTTCCAGGTTTACGTTTCCCAAGAAGATGGTGGTGAACTTTCCCTCAACAACCTGTATCTGGAACTGCTGGATGAAAAGAACGTCCAAAAAGGCAGCCTTGGCACAACAGGCATTAACGGCGCAACGTATGGCTCGGTCGAAGTGGTGACAGGCAAATGGGTCACCGTAAAGCTGGACCTGCACAAGATGAAAGAGCAGGACAATTTTAGCGGCAGCGTTACAACCATCCGCGTGGGCGATAACTATAACCGCAACATCTATTTCAGGAACTTTACCTTCACTCCCAAAGCGGTGCCAAGTACGATGTCCGGCTTTACAACCGATCAGAAGGAAATCCCGGATTACGGCTCCGCCAAAACCGGTCAGCTGGAAAACGCCGAAAACGCACAGTACACCTCCAACATGGACACAGACACCCAGTTGGTGGACGAGGACGGACGCTTTGTTCTGGAAGCTGGAGAAACCGTTACCTTCAGCGACCAGTTCCGCCGCGGCAGCTACATTTCGCTCAAAGAGGAACTGAACAAAAACCTGTACGACACCACATGGACCGTGTGCGAGAACGGGCGGGAGGTTGAGTCGACGAGTCCGACGAGTGCGGATTATACATCAGTAACGCTCGAAAAGCCCAGGCCGCTGAATAGCCAGAGCTCCCCTGCCGATGGCCCCGATGATGGCCGAACGGAAAAGAAGGGAACGGATGATGATATAACGGGTAATAACTATACCGGAACCAAACCCCAAGGCGACACCATCGTCTTCCGCTCCTATAAGAATCCGGACGATACAAGCTCGCTGACAAAGCTAAAGGTAAAATACGTCAACACCGTCAAAACCGGCGGGCTGAAAATCGAAAAGCGGGCCGCAGACGGCGAAAACTTGACCGGAACCTACAAGTTCAAAGTTACCTTTAATAATGTTGGCGGTGAGGGTCTGGAAACAACAGAGCCCATCGAAAAGTATGTTGAAATCAAAATGGGCGAAAATGGCGACCACACCGGAACCATCACCGGCATCCCCGTTGGCACCCGCTATACCATCGAGGAAGTCGGGGAAGTCAAGAGCGCCGATGGTAGTACCGTTGATGGTGCCAAACTGCAAAGCGTAACCGTTCCGCAAGGTCAATCCGCCCATGTGATCAACAACACCATGGTGGAAGGCAAGATTGTGGAGAGCGAAGATCCGAACAATCCGGACAAACTGAAAGTTACCGCAATCTTTACCAACACCAAGCGCACACTGATCAACATTGAGTTCGATAAGCTCTGGAAAGATGCAAATGGTAAGGACGATCTTAGCACTGCGAAGCGGCCGGGACAAATCTACATCCAGCTCCAGCGCCGCCTGGCAACCAGCACAAACGAAGCAGACTGGAGACCGGTAAACTATGGCAGCACGAAATATGTTACCATTTTCCCCGATGATAATAATGGCTGGAAGCATACCTTTAGTGGTTTGGATCAGCGCTCGGTTGACAATCACAACACGAATTACCAATACCGCATTGTGGAAGGTACGGTAGATAAGAATGACAACTTTACCGCGGCAGGCAAAACCATTACGATTGGCGGCAAGACGTATGGTGTAACGGTAAAGGCTGAAGCAACACCAAAAAGCGAAACGGACAGCGCGGGCAGCTCAACAGGCAATACAGCCACAGCAAACAGCGAAAACGGCGCAACTACAACGCCAGCCACAACCCCCGATGGAACCATCACCGGCGGCAGCGGCAAGATTGAGCTGACCAACACGCTGCAGAACCCGAAGTTTGCACTGGATATCATCAAGAAGGACGCGGAAAAAGACAAAAATGGCGAAGATGTGCCCTTGGGTGGTGTTGAGTTCAAGCTGGAAAAGCTGAAAGCCGAAACAACAGCCGGAGGAGAACCGCAGGTAGATCCTAACTATAAATTCGATACCGCCACAAACACAGGTTCCAATAGCACAAACATAGGTTCCATTACCGCCAAAACGGACGGCACCGGCAAAATCACCGGTGTGTTCAAAAATCTGGAACCCGGTACATACCGCCTGACGGAAACCAAGGCACATCCGGGGTACAACCTGTTGGCACAGCCAATTAAGATCAAATTTACCCAAGGCGGCAAGTGTTATATTGATGGGCAGTTAATTCCGGACAAAGAGCTTACGAAGTCCGACAACACCTACACCATGACCCTTACCGTTCTGAACCGTAAAACGCCTGAGCTGCCCCACACGGGTGCAGACGCGCCAAGCCTGTGGCTGCTGATCGGCATGCCGCTGGCGGTGGCAGGGCTGTTGATATTCACATTCCGCTACAACAGGAAAGGGGGCCGGCGTCATTAACCATCCCCCGGAAACCCAGCAACCCCCAGGGTACAGGGCCTGCCCGCCAGTGCGCGCCCGTTTTACGGCAGGGCGCAGCCATAAGCCGGGGTATAACTGAAAAGCTGAAAATATCGCCTGTTTCTATAAGCGCAGCCGGATTTTGCGCTAAGGCTTAAAAAGCCTTGGGATCCGGAAAGGATTCCGGTGGCTCTTTGCCTTACATCCTGCTTGTGGCTGCGAAATATCCGTTATTTCCTTTGTTTTCAGATGCACCTTAAGCCAAGTGGGCAAGCGGCCCGGTTTTCCCTTCCTTTTTTCTTTACGGCACAGTGCGGGCGGCGCGGCAGCGTTTCCCCGCTGCAGCGCCCCGCACTGCACGCCGTGCTGATGCAGAACCCCTAAGCCGGGCGGCTTTGCCGCCCATCCGATGATGACTTTTTTAAGAGAAGAGGTACTGAAATGAAAAAAGCAAAACGTTTTCTCACAGGCCTGTTGAGCGCCGCCCTGGCCCTCAGCCTGTGCGCCATGCCAGCAATGGCAGAAGGTGGCGAAAGCAATGCCCAAACACCTACAATCAAAACCAGCGTAAGTACGATTGATAAAACAAAAAAAGGCTCGATTACTATTTACAAGTATCTCCATAGCACAGACCTGACAGGTTCTGTAGCTGGGACTGGTGAGCAACAGAAGGTGCCGAACGAGGCTACGCCGCTTAAAGATGCAGGTTTTACTATTTATCAGGTTAAAACGGCAGATGAGCTGGTAGCATATTATGAAGCTGCTAGTGGGGATACTGCTGTTACAGCGGATAGCTTTTTTAAGACTCCTGACAATAAAACCGCAGCAAATCTGAAAGAAGGTATCGCTAACAAAGCTGTTAAAGGTGAAGACGGCAAAACGGAAAGAAAAACGGATGCTAATGGTTTTGTTAAGTTTGCAGACCTGAGCGTTGGCATGTACCTGGTTATCGAAACAACGACGCCGGATTCCGTTGTAAAGCCCGTGGATCCGTTCCTTGTTTCTATTCCTATGACGAGAGTACAGGATGGTGAGCAAGCAACGGGCGGCCAGCTTAAGGAATGGCTCTATGATGTTGTCGTTTACCCGAAGAACAGCTCCGCGAAAGGTGACATTACGCTGATAAAGAAAGGTAAAACAGACGGTAAAGAGAATGAAATCAAAAATTTGCCGGATGTTATCTTTAAGTTGCAGCGCTACAATGTGAATTCGACGAACGCGGATAAATACGATGATTATACTGTAAATAACACATGTGAGTTTACAACAGACAAGGATGGCAAAATTACAGTTCAGAGTTTGCTCAAGGGTAAATATCGCTTTGTGGAAATTGGCTATGCAGAAAACAAGGAAAGCGGCTATATTATCAACAACAATGTGGCATATGAGTTTGAAATTGATGATAAAGGTAAGCTTGTAACGCCGGATGGAGCCACCCCGAACAGCGATTTTGTAATTAACGATGACAATACCATGACGGTTTATAACCATAAGCCGGATTTGGAGAAAGATGTGACACAGCGTGATACTACCAAGGGTAGTGACACAGGCAATGATACCGACTATGCTGTTGGTGATACCGTTAAATATACTCTGACCATTTATGTACCTGAGAATGTAGCAAAGCTGATAACCTTTAAAGTTGTTGATACAATGAACAAGAATCAGCTTATGCATAACATTGACAGTGTTACCATTAGCAGTAAAGATGTAGACTTTGTTGCGAATACTGATTACAAGTTGACAGATACCTCTAATGTCGATAAGAATACATCCGAAATTACGATTGATTTTAAAGCAGGAACGAGCCAGGAAAAACTGAATGCAGCTGCCGGTAAGACCATCACGATTTCTTACACTGCAACTTTGCAGCCGGACGCAGACACTACCACTGTTGGCAATGTGAACGAAGCTCACCTTGATTACTCCCGCAAGACGGATATTCAAGAGGGCGATATTGATACTCCCTATGAAATCCATGATAAGGCTGTTGTTTATACCTTCAAAACTGGTATCCTGAAAAAGGGTCAGGATGGAAATACTGAAAAACTGCTGAATGGTGTAACATTTGACCTTTATAAGAAGTACGATGCAAACACTGACAAACTGGAAAAGGGTACGACCGATACTGTTATCTTTGGTGTAAATAAATGCAAGTTCCTGACTGCGGCAGAGGCCAAGGCACTGGGGTTGAATACAACAGAAGATGAGAATGAGCCGAAGTGGTTTAAGGTAGCCACACTTACGACCGCGGGTGAGGGTGAAAATGCTGGTCGTGCAACTGTTAATGGTTTGCCCGATGGCGAGTACAAATTGGTAGAAACCATGACAAATAAGGGCTATAACTTGCTTTCCGGCCCTGTTGATGCCAATTTGACTGTGGATTATGCTACTAGTTGGACAGTTAACGATAAATTTTCTAGCGATGGCAAATTGATTAAGCGTGACGTAAAGACCACTACTTTCAAGAATGGCGATAACGAATATACGTATGCACCAATTACCATCATCAACCGCAAGGGCTTCGACCTGCCCACCACCGGTGGTTTCGGCACCCTGCTGTTCAGCGGCATTGGTGTGCTGCTGGTTGTGGCCGGTGTTGGCGTGCTGCTGAGCCTGAAAAAGAAGAACCGCGCCTGATGCGCCCGCCGCAAGGCAAAACAATGTTACAATTCACCAATAGGGTATAGAGGGATAATCCATCATACACAGGGGGAGGGCCGGGTTTGGCCCTCCCCCTATGGTGGGTTATTGGGAAATAAATTTTTTTGGGTGTACATGGCCGTTGTTCGGTTGATTTTTAGGCCCTGCGTGTGGAACCACCCTACGGGTTAGGTTTGTGGCGGGGAACCACCCCTCAGGCCGCTCCGCGTCCAGCTCCCCTCAAGGGGCGCCACCGCAAACATAAGGTAAGATATTGGCGCCCCTTGAGGGGTTACTCCCCGCGGGGCGGGGAGATGTCGCGAAGCGACAGAGGGGACGGGGCGCTGTTTGCGCTGTCACCGAAGGTGACTGAGGGGTGGTTCCCCGTGCAGAACCTAAGGCAACACCGCACAATTCCCGCCTGACGGCTTAAGCACCGCTCCGGCGGCTG
>OKRT01001063.1_pt1 | contig 12871 bp, 9 predicted proteins | sample 1601111 | NCBI WGS metagenome assembly OKRT01 (sample SAMEA3541572, study PRJEB24748) | human gut metagenome | biome: human gut; feature: human-associated habitat; material: faeces | place: China | collected 2012 | reverse complement strand
ACGGTGACGAGCACGCGCGGCTTGAAGAGACTGAACGACGTCACGCGCGAGAGCAGCTCCTTGAGCATGAGCGCCGTCATGTCATAGTCCGAGATGACGCCCGCGCTGATCGGATGGATGGCCACGATGTTCGCCGGTGTGCGGCCGAGCATCTTCTGCGCGTCCTGACCGACCTTGAGCATGCGGCCGGTGTACTTGTCGACCGCCACGATGGACGGCTCGCGCAGCATGATGCCCTTGCCGCGCACGAACACGCGGATGTTGGTCGTGCCGAGGTCGATGGCAATGTCACGTTCAAAAATCATCATAAAGCAAAACTCCTGTATCATCCGCACAGCGGATGTTATAGTCAATCGTAGCCGTCCGGCGGCTGTTTTAGTCAGCGGAGCGCGCGACCGTGGCGCACACCACCTGCTCCGCGCCCGCCTTGCCGAGCACCCGCGCGCACTCGGAGAGCGTGGCGCCGGTCGTGACGATGTCGTCGATGAGCAGGACGCGCTTTCCCGCCACGTCCGCGCCCCGCTTCATGCGGTAGGCGCCGGTGATGTTCGCGCGGCGTTTGGCAGCGTCGCCTGTGCCGGACTGCGGCTGCGTGTTGCGCTGCTTATGCAGCGTCGGCGTGAGCGGAAGGCCGAGCTCCTTCGCCGTCGCTTTCGCCAGCAGACGCGCCTGATCGTACCCGCGCTCGCGCAGTCTCCTGCGGCTCAGCGGCACCCACGTGACGAGGTCATACTCCCCCGCCAGCTCCGCGCGCACCGTGCCGGCAACGAGGCGGCCATAGACCTTGGCATACCCGGTCGCGCCGCCGAATTTGTAGCGCAGGAGCGACGCGCGCACATCGCCATCATAATTGAGCGGCGAGACGCACGCGCGGACGAACGAAAAGCGCTGCCGTCCGCCGTTTTGCGCAAACGGCAGGCCGGTCCTGCAGTGCGCGCAGATGCCGTCGCCGCTCGTCTCGAGAAAATCATGGCAGAATGCGCACCGCGGCGGATAGAGCAGGTCAAGCAGGAATGTGACCACCTTCATATCGCACCACACTCCCCGCAGAGCCGGGCGCGCAGACCGCTGTAGCGGCGGGTCTGCGTCTGGTTGTCGATCATGTGATAGGCCGCGCCCTCGTCGCCGACGATGATGAGCAGGGACTTGGCGCGCGTGATGGCCGTGTAGAGTACGCTGCGCGTGAGTAACATGGGTCCGGCCCTGCCGATACAGAGCACAACGGCGCGGTACTCGCTGCCCTGCGATTTGTGCACCGTCATGACCCAGGCGTGCTCGAGCTCGTTGAGCATCTCAAAGCCGTAGGTCGCGGTCTTTCCGTCGTAGCACACGGCGAGCGTCTCCGTCTGCGGGTCGATGGCCGTGATCTGACCGACGTCGCCGTTATAGACGCCCGTTCCGGCGGTCGTACCGTCCGGGTTTTTGAGCACGATGTCATAGTCATTGCGGATCTGCATGACGCGGTCGCCCTCGCGAAAGACGGTCTCGCCGAAGCGCCGCTCCTTCTTCTCGGGCGACGGCGGGTTGAGCGCCGCCTGCAGGCGCACATTCAGTGCCTCCATGCCGGTGTCATACTTGCGCGTCGGCGTGAGCACCTGAATGTCGGACGGCGGGATCTTCATATTGTTCGGCAGCCGCGTCCGGCACAGCTCGACGACCGTGTCGGCGGCCTTCTGCGCATCCGCACGCCGGAGGAAGAAGAAGTCCCCGCTGTTTTGCGAAAGCTTCGGGTGCTCGCCGCGGTTGATCGCGTGCGCGTAGGAGACGATGCTGCTGCCGGCGGCCTGACGGAAGATCTCCGTCAGGCGCACGGTCGGCACGACGCCGCTGCGGATGATGTCCGAAAAGACGTTGCCCGGTCCAACGGACGGAAGCTGGTCAGCGTCGCCCACGAGGATGAGCCGGCACTCAGGGCGCATGGCGCGCAGCAGCGCGCACATGAGCGAAATGTCCACCATGGAGCACTCGTCGAGGATGACGGCGTCGCACTCGAGCGGGTCGTCCTCGTCGCGCCGGAAAGTGATGTCCTGATGGTCGTCGCTCATGCCGGCCTCGAGCAGGCGGTGGATCGTCTGCGCGCTCCGGCCAGTCAGCTCGCTCATGCGCTTGGCGGCGCGCCCGGTCGGGGCGGCGAGCTGCGTGTCGAGCTTGAGCACATCAAACAGCGCGAGGATCGCGCGGATGGAGGTCGTCTTGCCTGTGCCGGGGCCGCCGGTGATGGCGATGACCTGATGCTGGCAGGCGAGACGCAGCGTCTCCTTTTGCTGGTCGGCAAAGGTCAGACCAAGCTGCGCTTCAATGCGCGCGGCGATCTGCTCCGTGTCCGGCATGCGGCGGTACTCCGTCTGCGTCATGGCAAGCAGGCGCTCGGCCGTGTAGGCCTCCGCCTCGTGCAGACGCGCGAGATAGCATCCGTCGCACCCGGCGACGCGCTCGCGCACCAGTTCGCCGCTCTGCACGAGCGTGTCCACGCTCTCGGCGACCAGCTCGTCCGGCACGCCGCTGAGCTGCGACGTCGCCGCCAACAGGTTGCGGTACGAGATGAAGCAATGGCCGCGCACGGCGTTATAGGCGAGCTCATACAGCGTCGCCGCGGCGACACGCTCTGCGCTCTGATCGTCAAACCCGTGGCCGAGCGCCAGCGCGTCCGCCTCCTGAAATGTTGCGCCGATGGCGTCCGAAACGAGTATGTAAGGGTTGTCCTGCACGAGCTGGAGCGCATCATCCCCGTAATACTGGTACATCCGCAGGGCGATGACCGGGCGGATGTTCGCCGAGGCCAGAAACTCGATCAGGCGGCGCATACCGGCCTGACGGCGGAAATTTGCCGACATGGCCTTGGCCTTGGAGAGACTGATGCCTTTGATCGTGCAGAGCTTTTCCGGCTCGTATTCGAGCACGTTGAGCGTGTCGGCACCGAAGCGCGACACCATCAGTGACGCCGTCGCCGGGCCGATGCCGCGCACGGCGCGTCCGGCAAGGTAGGCATAGATCGCGTCCGCCGTCTCCGGCATGGTGCGCTCGGCAAACTCGGCCTTGAACTGCTGGCCGTGTGCCGGGTGCGTCATCCAGCTGCCGGTAACGATCATGGACTCGCCCGGCACGGCGTACGGAATGCAGCCGACGACCATGGTCTGGCTGCCGTCGTCCACATCCAGCTTGAGGACGGTGTAGCCGTTTTCCTCGTTCTGATAGATGACCGCCGCGACGGTGCCGCATAATTCTATTGGATTGGTGTTTGCATCCATTGGCAAATTTCCTCTGTATTGCACAGTTTCAGATCTTCGCACTGCCGCGCCAGCCGCTCGGCCAGCGCGGCCGCCTCCTCCGTCAGGCCGCAGTCCACGAGCAGAATGTCCGCCGCGGCCGTGCCGCTCTCGCGCAGCCACAACGCGCCGCGCAGAAGATTTTCCAGCTCCGGCGCGTCCCCGCGCGCCTGCACGACGAGCGTAATGCGCGTGTCCCTGCCGGAGCGCACCGGCGTGAGCAGCGCGCAGCCCAGCATCCACAGCAGCCAGGCAAAGCCCAAGATCAGCAGAACGCATAAGGTGATCTGAATGACCATGTTCACCGCCCCCTCTCCTTTCAGCGTATGAGAAAAGGGGCTTGGCCGTTAACCTTCGAGTTCTTTTTTCAGGAATTGACCGGTGTAGCTCTCGGCGCAGCGCGCACAATCTTCCGGTGTGCCGGTAAAGACGATGCTGCCGCCCGCGTCGCCGCCCTCCGGACCGAGATCGATGATATGATCGGCCACCTTGATGACGTGCAGGTTGTGCTCAATGACGAGCACCGTGTTGCCCGCGTCGGTCAGACGATTGAGAATATCAATCAGGCGCGCGACGTCCGCCACGTGCAGACCGGTCGTCGGCTCATCGAGCACGTAGATCGTCCGGCCGGTACTGCGCTTGGAGAGCTCCGTCGCGAGTTTGATGCGCTGCGCCTCGCCGCCGGAGAGCGTTGTGGACGGCTGACCGAGCCTGACATAGCCGAGGCCGACATCCATGAGCGTTTGCAGCCGGTCGCGGATCTTCGGCTGGTTCTGAAAAAATGCGAGCGCCTCTTCGACGGTCATGTCCAGCACCTCGGCAATATTCTTGCCCTTATAGTGCACCTCGAGCGTCTCGCGGTTGTAGCGCTTGCCCTTGCAGACCTCGCACGGGACGTAAACATCCGGCAGGAAGTTCATCTCGATCTTCAGCAGGCCGTCGCCGGAGCAGGCCTCGCAGCGGCCGCCGCGAATGTTGAACGAGAAGCGCCCGGCGCTGTAGCCGCGCAGCTTCGCGTCCTGCGTGGAGGCGAAAAGGCTGCGGATATCGTCAAACAGGCCGGTATACGTCGCCGGATTGGAGCGCGGCGTGCGGCCGATGGGACTCTGGTCGATATTGATGATCTTGTCCAGATACTCCGCACCGTCAATGCCGTCGCATTTCCCGGGACGGAGCTTCGCATGGTTGAGCTTGCCCGCAAGCGTTTTATACAGCACCTCGTTGACGAGCGAGGATTTGCCGCTGCCGGACACGCCGGTCACGCACGTCATGACGCCAAGCGGGATCTGCACGTCCACGTGCTTGAGGTTGTGCTCAGTCGCGCCGCGGATCACGAGCGTGTGACCGTTTCCGGTACGGCGCTGCGCGGGCACGGGGATCTTCTTTTTGCCGGACAGATACTGCCCGGTGATGGAGCGCTCGCAGCGCGCGACCTTCTCCGGCGTACCGGCACAGACCACTTCCCCGCCGTGCACACCCGCACCCGGGCCGATGTCGATGAGATAATCTGCCGCACGCATGGTGTCCTCGTCGTGCTCGACGACGATGAGCGTGTTGCCGAGATCACGCAGCTCGCGCAGCGTGGCCAGCAGCTTTTCATTGTCGCGCTGGTGCAGGCCGATGGACGGCTCATCCAGAATATACAGCACGCCCATGAGCGACGAGCCGATCTGCGTTGCGAGCCGGATGCGCTGGCTCTCGCCGCCGGACAGCGTGGCCGCCGAGCGTGCGAGCGTCAGGTACTGCAATCCGACGCTCTGCAGAAAATGCAGCCGTGAGCGCACCTCGCGCAAAATGCTCTCGGCGATCTGCGCATCCTTCTCGCTAAGCGTGAGCCGGTCGAGAAACGCCAGTTCCTCCGTGATCGGCAGTGCAGTGAACTCCGAGATATTCCGTCCGCCTACCGTGACGGCCAGCACCTCCGGCCGCAGCCGCGCGCCGTGGCAGTCCGGGCAGGCCGTCTCTGCCATGCAGTCCTCGAGCGATGCACGCATGGCATCGCTCTGCGTCTCCTGATAGCGGCGCTCAAGGTTGCAGACGATGCCCTCAAACGGGCGGCGCAGCACGCCGGAACCGCGGTTGGTATCATAATGCAGGGTGAGCTCTTCATCCCCCGTGCCGTAGAGCAGGATCTCGCGCACGTGCTCCGGCAGGTCGCCGATGGGCGTTGCAAGGTCAAAGTGATATTTTTCCGCCAGTGCGTCGTAATACATCCGGCTGATGCTCTCATCTTTGACGCCGTTCCAGCCGCTCGCGGTGATGCCGCCGTCGAGGATGGACTTCGACGGGTCCGGAATGATGAGCGCCGGGTCGATGCGCAGCCGCGTGCCAAGGCCGCCGCAGGTCGGGCAGGCGCCGTAGGGGCTGTTGAACGAGAACATCCGCGGCGTGAGCTCCTCGATCGAGATGCCGCAGTCGTCGCAGGCGTAGTTCTGCGAGAAGAGGATCTCGCGCTTTTCCTCCGGGATGTCTGCCAGCACGAGACCACCGGAGAGCGCGGACGCGATCTCCACGGCGTCGGTCAGGCGGCGGTTCTGGTCGGGGCGGATGACAACGCGGTCGACCACGATCTCGATATTGTGCTTGCGGTTTTTATCGAGCGTGATCGTCTCCGTAAGGTCGTAGATGCTGCCGTCCACGCGCACGCGGACATACCCGCCGCGGCGGGCATCGTCGAACACCTTCTGGTGTTCGCCCTTTCTGGCGCGAACGACCGGCGCCAAGATCTGCACGCGCGTCGCCTGCGGCAGCGCCGCGATCTGATCGACGATCTGGTCGACCGTCTGGCGGCGGATCTCCTTGCCGCACTTCGGGCAGTGCGGCACGCCGACACGCGCCCAGAGCAGACGCAGATAGTCGTAGATCTCCGTGACCGTGCCGACGGTCGAGCGCGGATTTTTGCTGGTGGTCTTCTGGTCGATGGAAATGGCCGGGCTCATGCCCTCTATGGAATCGACGTCCGGCTTGTCCATCTGGCCGAGAAACTGGCGCGCATACGACGAGAGGCTCTCCATATAGCGCCGCTGTCCCTCGGCAAAGATGGTGTCGAACGCAAGGCTCGACTTGCCCGAGCCGGACAGGCCGGTCATGACGACCAGTGCATCGCGCGGAATTTCCACATCAATGTTCTTGAGATTGTTCTCCCGCGCGCCTTTGATTACAATATGATCCCGCATGGGTGCCTCCGTGGTTGCTTAGGATTCTATGGTCAGCTCCGCCGTGCCCGCACGCACGAGCGCGATGAGCGCCTGCGGCGCGACCTCGACCTGATAGCCGATCTTGCCGGCACTGACAAGGATGGTCTCCTGCGCGAGCGCCTGAGAAGCAAAGACCGTGCGCAGCTGCTTTTTCATGCCGACCGGCGAGCAGCCGCCGCGCACATAGCCCGTCAGGGGCGTGAGCTCGGACACGTGCAGCATGGCAATGGACTTCTCCCCCACGGCCTTCGCCGCTTTCTTGAGGTCGAGCTCGCACGCGACCGGAATGACGAACACGTACGGCGTCTTGCTCGCGCCGCGGGCAACCAGCGTCTTGAACACCTTCGCCGGGTCCATGCCCGTCATCTGTGCGACGGTCACGCCGTCCACCGCATCGTCGCCGTGCGGATATGTGTGCGGCGTGTAGGGCACCTTCTTCTGGTCGAGCAGACGCATGACATTTGTTTTTTCGATGGATGATTTCGCCATGAGACATTCCTCCGCTGATAATAACACTTTATTATATCCGATTTCCCGCATAGTTTCAAGGGATTTGGCGCAAAAGCGTTGCCAACCGGCGCGGTTATGCTATAATACGCTCAGTATGAAACCGGAGGGATGACCGATGCCGGATAACACGATCCGCGGCCGCTTCGCACCCAGCCCGAGCGGGCGGCTGCACCTGGGCAATATGCTGACATTTCTGCTTGCATGGCTGGACGTGCGCGCACGCGGCGGGACGATGGTGTTCCGCCTTGAGGATCTCGACCCGGAGCGCAGCTGGGAGCACTATGCTGACCTGATGGCCGACGACCTCCTCTGGCTTGGGCTCGACTGGGACGAGGGCTGGCGCCCCGGCTCGCAGGACTGCCGTCAAGGCGCGCGCGCACAGCGCTACACCGCCGCGCTGGATGCATTGACCGAGCGCGGCATGGTGTATGATTGCTATTGCAGCCGCGCAGAGCGTCTGGCCGCGAGCGCACCGCACCCCGGCGAGCCGCGCGAGGCCGGCTGCCCCTGTCGGACGCTGTCAGAGCAGGAGGTGCAAAAGCGCCTGCGCATGGGTCGTCGCGCGGCGAAAAAGCTTGCGGTCACGGACGCGGACATTGCCTTCGTTGACGCGCACTACGGTCTGCAGGCAGCCAAACTGCGGCACGGGCGCGACGATTTTCTCATCCGGCGCTCGGACGGCGTGTTCGCCTATCAGCTCGCCGTAAGCGTGGACGATCTCGACATGGGCATCACGCGCGTTGTGCGCGCACGCGACCTACTCGACTCCACACCGCGGCAGATCTGGCTGATGGAAACGCTCGGCGGCAAGGCCCCGGAATACGCACACGCGCCGCTGCTCGTCGCGCCGGACGGGCGCAAGCTCTCCAAGCGCGAGGGCGACCTGAACATGGAGGCCCTGCGGCAGAAATACACACCCGAGCAGTTGACCGGAAAGCTCGCCAAGCTCGCGGGTCTGCGGCCAACGGACGCGCCGGTGACGGCAATCGAGCTGGCAGCGGACTTTTCCTGGGACAAGATCCCGCGCGCGGACATTGCGATCCCGCCGGATTTTTAATATGAGACGCACGGTGGGCGCATCCAGACGGATGCGCCCATTTTCCATGCAGTTATTTTTTCAGCAGCCGGTCGCGCATGGTATTGTGCGCGGCGAGCTCGGCCGCATCGTCCAGCGGCTGGAGTTCCAGATTCGGATAGCGCTTCTGCAGCGCTGTCGTGAGCAAATGGTCACAAAATGCGGGGTTTTTCGGCAGGACCGGGCCGTGGCTGTATGTGCCGAAGACATTTTGATAGCGTACGCCCTCATAGCCGTCCTCCCCGTTGTTGCCGCCGCCGACGAGCACCTTGCCGAGCGGCGACACGCCGCTGCCAAGATAGGTCTTGCCGCTGTGGTTTTCAAAGCCGACGACCGCGCTGCCGCCGGACTCCGGCAGGCACTCAAAGAGGAAGTTGCCGATCATACGCTCCTTCGAGCCGACGGTGTAGTAGTCGATCGCGCCGATAAAGTCGCACTGCTTGCCGTCCCACGTGCGGTAGTAGCTGCCGAGCATCTGGTAGCCGCCACAGATGGTCAGAAACGTCTTGCCGTCGGCGATGGCAGCCTTGATTTCGCTGCCCTTTCCGGCTTTCAGGTCGGACAGGAGCACCTCCTGCTCAAAGTCCTGACCGCCGCCGATGAAAAACAGGTCAAACTGCGTAAAATCCGCCTGCTCGCCGACCGTGACCTCCGTCACCTCGGCGTCGATGCCGCGCCACTCCAAACGGCGGCGCATGCAGAGAATGTTGCCCCGGTCGCCATAGAGGTTCAGAAGATCCGGGTACAGGTGGCAGATGCGCAGGGTCTTCTCGCTCATTCCCAGAACTCCTTTCCGCCGAGCCGCTTTTGCAGCCGGCCGCGCAGATCCAGCATCGACGTATACGTCGGCATGATGAACACCGGGTATTCCGACGCGCACATGGCGTCGATCAGCGGGTCATAGTCATAATACACCTGAATTTTCGTCTCGTCCACGCCCGCATACTTCAGGCGCAGGCGCAGCTCGTCGGCGCGCGTGCCGGACACGAACACGTGGCGAAGATGCTCGCCCATGGCGGCGAGCCGCTCAAAGTCCGCGTCCCAGATCCACGAGATGTCCGTACCGTCGGCGTCCCGGTCGTTGAGGCAGACGACAAACGTCGCGTCCTCGTTCAGCCCGGCGAGATAGCGCATGGTCTGGTTGCCGCCCGCGGGGTTTTTCACGAGCATCATGCGCCCGGGCGTACCGCGCAGGTCGAATTTCTCCATACGGCCAAAGCCGCAGCCGAACGCGCCGAGCGCGTGCACGATCGCCTCCGGTGTGAAGCCGAATGCGTACAGCGCAGCCGCCGACCCGACGGCATTGTAGATGTTATAAGCTGCCGGCAGGTTGATGTGCACGGCGTACTCCTGTCCGCCGATGGCCATGGTAACATCGCTCGTGTCCACGCCGAGATTCAGCACCGCTGTGACGGCGACCTGCGGGGCTTCGCGGTGGTAGCCGCACTTCGGGCAGCGGAACGCGCCGAGATGGCCGTACGTGCGGTAGTCGTAGACATATTCCGTCTTGCAGTGGATGCAGTGCGGCGCGTCGGAGATCTCCGTCAGGTCGTCACCGCCGAGCGGCACATTCACGCCAAAGCGCACAACCGGGTTCGGCACCTGCGCCGGGATGGACGCGATGAGTGAGCAGTCGGCATTGATGCACAAAACGCTCTCCGGCGTGTGGCGGATGCCCTCGATGATGTTATTGAGCGTGTGCGTGATCTCACCGTAGCGGTCGAGCTGGTCGCGGAACACGTTCGTGGCCACGATGACCTCCGGCTTGAGGTACTTGAGCACGGTCTTGGATGCAGCCTCGTCGCACTCAATGACGGCAAACTGGCACTTTGGCCTGCCGGTCAGGGTGCTGTGCATGGCAAACTCCGCCGTGATGCCGGAGATGAGGTTCGCGCCCGAGCGGTTGGCAAAGTAATTGAGGCCCGCATCGGCGAATGCCTGCTCGATCATGCGCGAGCTGGTCGTCTTGCCGTTCGTGCCGGTGACGAGGATGACGCGCACCCCCCGCGAGAGCACGCCGAGTACCTGCGGGTACACCTTGAGCGCCACGCGGCCGGGAAACGCCGTGCCACCGCGGCGCAGCAGCCGCAGCAGCCCGCGTGCAAGCTTACACAGCAATACTGCAAAAAAAGTTCGGATTTTCATTCGTTAGGGTCACTCCGTGATGATTTCGCATCTGTCAGCAGATGCTCATTTTGACTGTTTTTCCGGCCAGAGTCAGCATATCGCGCAGCTCCTGCACCAATTGCAGCTTGCGCTCAAAGCTGAACTCCGTATCCTGCTGGGCGAGGTTGCTCGCGTTGCCGAAGAGGACATTGACCTCCGTCGCCTCCTCGAGCAGTACGAGCGCGAGCTTGGACGCGCCGTCCTTCATGTGGGCGAGCTCGAGCGTGTACATGCCATCCGCGAGGTAGTCCTTGATGCGTTTCATCGTCACATTGACCGTAACGACGCCCTCGGTCGTCAGATCCACACCGTGGATCTCGCTCATCGGCGGCACCTCCTCCGTGCCACTGCCGGGCAGCGTATGCACCTTTACGCCCAGATATGACGCGACAGCGTTGGCCGTGGTGCCGCCGCAGACAACATGCTTGCCATCCTTGCCGAAAAACAGCCGCATGGTGCTCAGATCATCATCCTTGCTCTCGGGCGGGCCGATCATGACGTTGACCGGACAACGCTCACGCAGGCGCGCGACAACAACAGTCGTATCATCATGCATGGCATCCATGTCCAGCGTCTTGACGGTCGAGAGGATACTGGCCGCCATACGCTGTGAGGAGACGGTGGGTGAATAATTGCGCAGGATAAAATCCTCAATGTCCTGCCGCGCCCAACCGGCGTCCGTCGTCACGCCGCGCCCGGCCTCCGACACGCCGTCGCTGAAGAGCACAAGCATATCGCCCACGTCAAAATGCAGGTAGCTCTCGTGCAGCTCCTTTTCCTGAATGAAATTGACGGAGTAGTTGTATTTCCCGATCGCGCCGTTGTGCACGAACACAGCGTTCGGGTTGTCATACTGGATCAGGCGCGCGCGGGTGCCGGCCGTCTGCAGGATCGTAAAGGTCGCATAGGCGAGCTTGCGCTCCTTGCACATGGGCAGCGTTTCCGCCACGGTCGTAACGCACTCGTCGATCGGCACGTTGCCCTTGAGCATGGTCGTGAGCATGGTCGTTGTCAGCGTGGAGAGGATGTTGGCCTTGACGCCGCTGCCGAGACCGTCGGAGAGGATGACCGTCGCGTCATTGTCGTCCCATTCGAGTGCACACTGATCGCCGCAGAGCGTCTCCCCGTTTTTGTTGCGGCTGATGACGCTGATGTCCCAGACCGTGTTCCTGCAGCGATTCGTTCGTTTACGCATCATCATCGCCGTCCTCATCAAGCATGATGGCTTCCTTCAGATCATGCACAGCCACCTTGGTCTCCGCTGCCGTTTCACCGAGCAGACTTGCAATCTCGTGGACGATGCGCAGCTGGTTTGCAATGATATCGTCCGCCAGATCGGCCGCATGGATCTTCGTCTTCTGGATCTTGTTGCGGCGCTGGCGCGCTTTCGTCACGTCGCGCATGATGCAGGTAAAGAGCGTCCGCTCCGGGTCGCAGATAAAGATGCGCTCGAGATAGACGTTGTAGTCAGCGAGAAAGACCTCGTCCGTGACCTGTGTCTCGTCCTGACTGATCATCTTCACGAAGTCGTACTCATCCATGATGCGCGACACCGGATATCCGATGATGTCCGCCGGATCCTTGATGCCGAAGATCTTGCAGGCAGCCTTGTTGATCTGCTTGACCTTCAGCTTCTTGCCGACGGTGACGATGCCTTCCGGCGAGACATTGATGATCTTCTCGGAATAGGTCTCGGCGCGCTCTTTCATGTAGGGCATGCACATGCTGATCTCGGCGCGGCCCTCATAGACGGCGATGGCCTTGTCGCGGCAGGTGCGATAGCCGCACAGGCCGCAGTTGAGTTCATCCGCCGGGCTGAATTTGCCCATCTTGCGCAGGATGCCGTTGATGACGGACTCGGGCGGCAGGTCGGTCGGGTGCTTCTTGTCCACGAGCACACGGCGCATATCCACTGGCTCTTGAATGTCAAAGTTTTTTCCGCCGCCGGCACTCTTGATCACGCGGCGGCGCGACTCGAGCAGGTTCGTGTGCTTCTGCCGGAAAGCAAGGCCGCCGACACAGTTGCCGTGGCAGGCGGCGATTTCAATGAAACAGTTGCGCAGTTCACCGTTGACGACGCTCTTGAGCGTCTGAATGCTGTCATCCAGACCGTCGAGGAACAGATAATCGCGCCCGGAATCGAGCGACATGGAATGCAGAACGCCGTTCGTGATCGTGTAGCCGCGCGAGAGCAGCGGCTCATCCGCCGGCACATTGGGGTTGACGGCAACGCCGGCCTCGTGCATCCAGTCCTCGAGTTCCGTGAACGTAATATCATAGTCGGCGCCGACGCTCTCAAAGCGCGTCGTCTCCTCTTTCTTGGAAATGCAGGGGCTGACATAGACAATGGTCGCGCCGGGATAGCGCTTGCGCAGCAGCACGGCATGCGCCTGCATCGGTGAGAGCACCGGGGCCAGATACGGCAGTGCCTCCGGCAGGTGCTTTTCCACATAGAGCACGATCGTCGAACAGCCGGACGTAATGATTGGCGCATCACCCGGCTGGGCAGCGAGCTTTTCCAGCTCCTTCTTGACCAGGTAGGCGCCCTCCGCCGTCTCGTGCGCCGCTGCAAAGCCGAGCTTTTTGAGCGGCTCGGCGATGCCCGCAAAACCAGGAGTATCAAAATAGGCGATGTAGGAGGAATCGACGCTCACAAC
>OKRT01001061.1_pt1 | contig 12885 bp, 8 predicted proteins | sample 1601111 | NCBI WGS metagenome assembly OKRT01 (sample SAMEA3541572, study PRJEB24748) | human gut metagenome | biome: human gut; feature: human-associated habitat; material: faeces | place: China | collected 2012 | reverse complement strand
CAGGTAAAGGACGCTCTCTCCGGTACGGAGATTGTAAACGTTCCGAGAAAAGCGTGGCGCATAACTTCGACAACGGGCGTCATCGGATTCAGACGGCAAACAAAAAGGAGTTTTTCGCTTGCGATAGCCGACGTTGAATATATTATCGGGGTTATGTACATCCAAAGAGAAACGCCGAAACCCACAAGCACCGTCAAGTCACGGTATTTGGTCGTCAGCGACGAAATTATTATGCCGCAGCCAAGCCCGAGAAGCGCCGTTTGCAAAATAAGCAAAGGAAGCGCGAATATCCAGAAATTCGGGTGCAGCACGCCCTCTCCGAAAAGGCTTGAACCGCCTACGATTATATGCCATACGGAAAATACGATGAACATAAAAAGTTGAATCACAAAGTTCATCAGTCCGGTTATTACAGTCGAAACGGGAACGGCAAGACGCGGGAAATACACTTTCCCGAAAAGGCGGGCGTTGCCCACAAACGTGGAAGAAGTGTTTGTCAGACAGGTCGAAAAATAGTTCCATACGGTTATTCCGCACATATAGAACAGGAAATACGGCACGCCGTCGGAGGAGAGTTTTGCGATGTTGCCGAAAACAAAAGTCGAGATAAGCGTGCTGAAAAGCGGGTTTATTATTATCCATGCGGGACCGAGAACCGTTTGTTTGTACATCGTAGCAAAATTGCGCTTGACAAAAAGATATATCAGATCGCGGTATTGCCACAGTTCTTTTAAGTCAATATCCCGCCAACTGCTTTTCGGCTTGATGACGGTCATCCACTTTTTGTTTTCCATATACCCTCCTTTTCCGTGCTGTCGGATTTTTTATATTTCGGCTGAACATACTCAACCTATGTTTACTTGACGTGTACAAAAAAATATAAAATCACGCCGTTACGGTCTTTTTTGAGTATCCTATACGCTGCCCCTGAACAACGGGAATCTCAAAGCCCTCTTCGGTTGCGGTAAAAAACTCTTCGTCAAGTTCGGCGGCATTCTCCCGCAAAAGAACGACCACCGTCGAGCCGCCGTAAAGAAACATTCCCTTTTCTTCGCCGCGTCGGAACGAACCGCTCTTGACGGAATTTGCTATCTTGCCCACAAGCATCGCGCCGACCTCTATCTGCGCGGCAAGCCCGAAAGATGCTGTTTCGAGATATGTTATCTCTCTGCAATTTTCGCAGAAAACGGGATATTTTTCAAGCGCTATCGGGCGCACGGTGTGAAGTTTGCCCTTTATGTATCTGGACGATTCTATTTTTCCGTCGTCAAAAAAGCAATAGCGGTGATAGTGCGTCGGACAAAGACGGAACACAAGCGCCGTGCCGTTTTCAAATGCCTTTGCCTTTTCGGCGTCACCCAGAAGCGATTCGAGCGTATATGCGCTCTGCTTTATCGGCATAACGGTGTCTTTGTTCAACCTGTAAACGCTCAAAAATCCGTCGCAGGGGCAAACAAGCGCCGCCGCGTCAAAATCGACGGGGCGCAGTTCGGGCTTGATTCGGCGAACGAAGAAATCGTTGAAGCTTTTGTATTCTTCATTCTCGAACAGGCTCATATCTATCGAATTGCTGCGAATGAACTTTTTAATTATCGGTTTTGACAGACGCGATGACATAAAAGCGCCGACGGTCTTTGATACCCAAGGGGCGGAAAAAGCCTTCAACAGAACTCTGCCAAAGGCGTTTTCATACATAAACCGTAATACTCCGCCGTCGGGAACGGGACGTATTTTTTCCATATTACTGAACACCGTGTATTCTGAAAAGCACAAGGAATGTAATAAATTCGGCAAGTCCTACGCCGACCATTATCAAAATGCCTTTCAGCCCCGGTTTTTTCATCTTGAACGGCGCGATAAAGCCGACACCCGTCGCAAGAAGAAGCAGAAAATATACAAGCGTTATATCAACACCCTTGCAAAAGATGCTGAGGATATAACGGACAAGCATAAACGTCGGAAATATAAGGGCGGAAGATGTGACAGGCAGTCCGACATATTCTTTTCTGCACGTTGTTTCCGTCTCCTGTCTTGCCTCCTCGGTCACGTTGAAATAGGCAAGTCTTATAAGTGCGGCAAGGATATAAAGTCCGAGAATCGCGAACAAAAAGCCCGAAAAAATGTTTGTCCACGTTCCGAGTTCCTTGCCGAAAATGTACTCGCTTTTGGGTCGGACGCGGAGCAGCGTTGCGCCTATCGCGGCGGGAAGTACGCCGAACGCGATGATGTCGGAAAGAGAGTCTATCTGAATGCCGAACTTTTGTTCATCGCTCGATCTGCCCTTCTTGGTGCGCGCCACTTTGCCGTCAAATGCGTCGCAAAGACCGCAGAAAAGAAGAAAGATTATTCCTATGTAAGGGTGTCCTTTATCGCTGAGCGCGACAAATATTCCCGTGCTTGCCGAAACGAGCGAAAGATATGTCAACACTACTGTGTAGTTATAAAATCCTATCATTTTTCTACCTCTGTTCTTTTCTTCCTGTGCTGTTTTTTCACAACAAAAGCAATGGCCGTTGCCGCAAAGCACAACAATACGCAGACATAAAACGAAAGTGCGCGGCTGAAAAGTTCCATTGACGAATGATTTTCGATGCCGAGCGCGCCGAAGCCGTCAAGCATCAGGTAGTCCGCAACGCCTATCGCGCCGGGCAGCGGAATGCAGTTGGAGCCGAGAACGACAAGGTTCTGAACCGCAAACACGCTTCTTGCCTTTGCAATTTCCCCGCCTGCGGCAAGAAATACGAAAACGGGAACAAGTATCGTTGAAACACGTTGAAGCACATTGAAAATAAAGCATTTGACTATCATCGCCTTGCGCCCGCGTATCATTTCGGCGCAATGCTTGTAATCTTCTATCGTCTTTTCAAGTTTTTCTTCGTACTTCTTTCTGTTTTTGAGCAATTTTATTTTTGAAAGAAACGAAAGCACGCCGTTGCATATCTTTTTAAGCACTTTTTCATGACGCAAAAGCAATACAAGCGCGGCGACTATCAGCCCCTGTATCAAAGTTCCGAGAACGATAAGCGTCTGCGAAAAAGCATCGAACTTCAAGAATATCCCGGGATTGAAAATTATACTGCAAAGACCTATGACGACAATGGATATGGTGTACATCACAAGGTTCACCATAAGGGACACGGTGACAACTCCCGTGGGAATACCGTCGCGGCACATAAAATACGCGGAAGCGGGCTGACCTCCCGTAGCCGACGGAGTTATCGCCGAAACATATATGTCGGACGCTGAATAAATAAGACCGTGAATGAATTTTTGACGGTACCCGAAACCTTTGACAACGGCAAGAACCGCCAACGCCTCAAAAAAGATAAAGCCGAGCATGGCGATAACCGCCACACATATCAGAAGAGGGTCTGTGTCGGCGATATAAGCAAGGAACTTTTCAACAGTGAAATCCTTGCTCATATTCGTAACCGCAAAAACGCTCATAACGGCAAGCACAACGAAAATGAGCGTCCAAATCAGTTTGCTTTTTATATCGCTCTTTTTCGGCGGAGCCGCGATATTGCATGTTTCTTTATTTTTCAATTTGTCGCTCCTTTTTTCCTTTGCCGAAAAGGGCAAAATATATTTTTTCGTAAATGCGTTTCAATCTGAATTTGCGGGAGATGAACAGTCCCGCTTCCGCAACGAGTATTCCTGCGGGAATATCAACAAAAACGTGCTGTTTGACAAGCACAACGGAAGCGAAAACAAGAAAGCTGAACACTCCGAACCCCACGGTAAAACCTTTCGGGACTTTTTTGCACTTCATAAGTCCGCGAAAGATCAGCCAACTTTCAAGGCAATGTATTGACGGAAAAAGATTGTTCGGCTCGTCCGCCGCATATATCCAATGGGTGATCATGTTGCAAAAGCCGCCGTCGGGAACAGCCGCACGAACCATTGCCGTGGGAAGCGCAAGAAATATGACCGCCGTTATTATCTTGGCAACAGCCTCTCCCGTAAACACTTCATAGCACACGTCACGATTTTCCCTCGCAACGAGGCTGAAACCGACAAGAATCTGAACATACCACAGCACATAAACGATTATTGCGGGCGCAAAGTACGGAATAACGCCGTCAAGCGGGATTGACAGGTCATAGTGAACTCTGCCGTGGTTTATCGCCCGAACGCCGTAGAAAGTCGAGAAGTTGAACACAAACCAAAAGAATACGGGGATAAAAGAGTAAACGGGGAAAAAGAAAGTTACGAACTTTCCGAAACCGCTTTTTTTCGCTTTCAACGCGTTGCCATTCATGCCTTTGCCTTTCCTTTTCGTGCCTCTTTTCTGCCCGCAATGCCGTCGGAATTTTTTTTCAGCGCCGTCATTGCCGCAGCGGACAAAAAAGTCCCGCATCCGTCAAAACGCGAACGCGGGACATCCCTGTCGTTGCCAAAGTATTATATCATACTTTAACAGTTTAGAAAAGGAATAAGGGCAACAGTTTTCAAAAAATTTACATTTTGTATGCAAAATTTTACCGTTTAAGGGCCATTTTACCCCAAAATCGACTGCGCCGCTTCCTCTTCGTATTGTCTGGTGTAAAGTTCGCGGTAGTACCCGCGCATTGCCAAAAGTTCGGCGTGCGTGCCTTGTTCGATGATCTTTCCGTCGCGGACAACAAGGATAAGGTCGGCGTCACGGACAGTCGAAAGGCGATGCGCTATCATAAGCGTCGTTCTGCCTTTGATTATTTCCGAAATTGCGGACTGAATCTTTTTCTCCGTCAGCGTATCGACGGACGCCGTAGCCTCGTCAAGAACAAGGATTGCGGGATCTGCAAGTATGGCACGGACGAACGAAAGCAGTTGCTTTTCACCCGTAGAAAGCATATCTCCGCCCTCTCCGACATCGCTGTCAAGTCCTTTTTCGAGTTTTTCGACAACGCCCTCGGCGGAAACAAGACGAAGCGCTTTCATAATATCCTCATCGGTCGCATTCGGGTTGCCGTAAAGCAGATTTTCGCGAACCGTTCCGGAGAACAGATGCGGGGTCTGCAAAACGTAGCCTATCGAAGAATGAAGCCACAGTTGAGAACGCTCGCGGGCATCTTTTCCGTCTATGAGAACTCTGCCAGAGGTCGGCTCATAAAAGCGGCAGACAAGGTTTACAAGCGTGGATTTGCCCGCGCCTGTCTGACCGACTATCGCTATATTCGAGCCGTGAGGAATTTTAAGATTGAAGTGTTCGAGAATATATTCGTCGCCGTCGGGATACTTGAAACTAACATCGTCAAATTCGATGTCGCCCTGCATTTTTTCCCAATTTTCACGCTTCGGCTCAAACACGTCGCCGTAAACGGAAACGACTTCGTCGCTGTCCGTAACATCGGAACGAACGGCAAGCAGATTTGTGAGACGTTCGATGTTGACCTGCGTTGTTATCAGGTCGGAAATCGCGTCTATAATCCATCGAACGGGTTCCATCATGCCCTGTGCGTAAGACATAAACATCGAAAACGTGCCGACTTCGGAAGCCGCGATATATCCGCCGCGCCACAGCACGACCGCAAGAGCAACAGAAGAAGCAAGGTTCATCGTTGCCGCGAAAAGTCCGCGCAAACGTGCCGCATGAACGGATTTTGAGCGCATCTTTTTTGTGTCTTCAACGAACTTTTCGCCCATATCGTCTTCTATAACAAGCGTTTTTATCGTCTTTGCGCCTGTTATGCCCTCATTGAAATCGCCCGTGATGTGCGAGTTCAATTCGCGCACCTCTCTGTTGGCGCGTATCAGCAATTTTTGGAATATGGAGAAAAGAACGACTATAAGCGGAACGATAACGACAACGAGCGCCGCAAGTTTTGCGTTGACCGCAAACATAACGACAATGGCGCCGATGAAATACGATGCCTGCCACACGCCGTCCACCATCGTCCATGAAACGAGTGAGCCTATGCGCGAGGTGTCGCTCATAACTCTTGCGTGAATGTAGCCGACGCTGTTCTGATTGAAATAGGAGAACGAGAGCGTCTGCAAATGCTTGAACGCAGCGTTTCTCAGGTCGCGGTTGACGTTGACTTCCGTGCGGAACGCCAGCGAGAAAGCGATATAATTGACAAGCCCCGCAAAGACGACAGCCGCAATATAAAGCAGAATAAACCACACAAGTGTGTCAAGCGTGTTTTGCGCAACGAAGTGGTCAAGTGCATAGCGTTGGAGCAGAGGAATGAGAATGTCTACCGCCGAACCGCAAAGTCCGAACACTATCATTCCGACAAATCGCATTCTGTATTTTTTCAGGAACGGAAGAAGTCTGCCTATCCCGAAAAACGGAAGCGATTTTTTGTTTTCTGTTTCGGTTTTCATATATTCGCCGCCTCCTCTTCCGAAAGCGACTGGCTTTCATATATTTTTTGATAGATCCCGCCCGCGGTTTTCAGTTCGTCGTGCGTTCCCTGTTCGACAATGCGTCCTTTATCGAGAACTATTATCTTATCCGCTTTCATAAGCGTTGTTATGCGGTGAGAGATAAGAATGACCGAGGAACTGCCGAACATCTCTTCAAGCGCTTTTCTTATTTTGACGTCGGTCTGTGTGTCAACCGCCGAAAGAGAGTCGTCAAAGACCATTATCGGCGTTTTCTGCGTCAGCATACGCGCTATCGCCGCACGCTGTTTCTGTCCGCCCGAAAGCGTAACGCCGCGTTCGCCGACAAACGTTTCGTAGCCCTGCGTGAAGTTCATTATCGTGTCGTCAAGGCACGCCGCGGACGCCGCTTCACGAATCTCGTCCATCGAAATATCTTTGCGGGTTATGCCGATGTTCTCCGCAAGCGTGCGGGAGAACAGATACGGTTCCTGCAAGACCATGCCGATGTTTTTGCGGAGATATTCGGTTTTGATGTTGCGTATATCGACCCCGCCGACAGTTATTTTGCCGCAGCCGTCGGGCAGGTCGTAAAGTTTGTCCAGCAACATCATCAGCGTTGTTTTGCCGCTGCCTGTGCCGCCGAGAATGCCGAGCGTGGTACCCTTTTCAACGGTAAACGACACGTCTTTGAGCATCTGCGGGTGCCCATCATAAGCAAAATCAACGTGTTCAAACGCAATATCCGCGTGCATATCGGGACATACCGCGTCAGGATTGTCTTCTTCGACGGGCGCGGTCATTATCTGTCTGATACGCTCCGTGGAAACACCCGCTTTGCTCATTTCGGAGATCATTCTGCCGAGCATACGCACGGGCCACACAAGCATGGAGTTATACGAAATAAACGCTATGTATTCGCCGGGAAGCATCATTCCGCATGTGCAGAAGAATGCACCGAAAACAACGACGAGCATCACCTGCAAGCCGGAAAGAATGTCCGCGCTGCTCCAAAAGCGGCTCATCACGCGGGCAAGATGTTCCCAAAGCGTCGTGTACGTCTCATTCTGCTTTTCAAACCTGTCGCATTCGTATTTTTCTCTGCCGAATGCACGGACAACGCGAACACCCGTCAGGTTTTCCTGTGCCATGGAGGAGAGTTTGCCCTCGTTTTCGTCACATTCGAGAAAGCCTGCGCCTATTTTTCTGTGAAACAGGAAAGAATAGCCGATTATCACGGGCATGGGCACAAGAGAAACGACCGTAAGCAGCGGGTTCATCGAGAACATAAACACCATTGAAAGGACAAGCATTATAACTATTCGCAAAACCGATGTCAACTGCTCCGAAACAAAGTTTCGCATGGTGTCGATATCCGAGGTGCAGCGTTGGATTATATCGCCCGTCTTGTTCTGCATATGCCATGAGAACGGAAGTTTTTCGATATGCTCAAAAAGGCTGTCACGCATGGTCTTGACAAGCGTTTCGGAGCCTTTTGTATTGAATACGCGGAAAGTGTACTGCGAAACGACCTTGAAAAGAGAGACCACAACGACCGCTGTTGCGGGTATCCACAGGTTCTTTGCAAGGTGTTCAAGCCCGCCCGCAGCATCGGTCAGGAATTTTGCTGCCGAACCCTCTTCGAGAGCGGAGTTCGGAAGAATGTTATCGACCGTTACGCGAATTATCTGCGGAATAATCATATCCGCAAGCGCCGTTACGGCGGCGGAGATCATTCCGATGAAAAAGAACATTTTGCTTCCCCGCAGAAATATTGCGAGCATTCGCGCATTGCCCGTCTGCGGGGTTATCGTTCGTTTGTTTTTACTCATATTTTTCCTTATATTTCAATTAAAGGTTAAGCGCTCACGCAAGAAGCGCCGCCCGGCTCAAAGTCCGGATTGAGAAATTTCACCCAACCCGCCGTCCCGACTTTGTTAACGGGGGAAATACCGTTTCAGATACTGTCCCGTAAACGATTCGGGGACTTTTGAAACTTCACGCGGAGTGCCCGTGCAGAGCACCGTTCCGCCGCCGTCGCCGCCCTCGGGACCGAGGTCGATGATATGATCCGAGCATTTGATAACGTCAAGGTTGTGTTCGATAACGACTACGGTGTTGCCCGCGTCCGTCAGTTTTTGCAGAACCTTGATAAGTTTTTTGACGTCTTCGGAGTGAAGCCCCGTCGTCGGTTCGTCCAGAATATATATCGTTCTGCCGGTAGAGCGCTTCGAAAGTTCCGTAGCCAACTTTATTCTCTGCGCTTCGCCGCCCGAAAGAGTGGTGGACGGCTGACCTATCTTTATATATCCGAGACCGACGTCGTAAAGCGTTTCGAGTTTTCTGTAAATATTGGGTATATTCTCAAAAAACTTCAAACCCTCTTCGACCGTCATATCAAGAACTTCGTAAATGTTTTTGTCCTTGAATTTAACATCGAGAGTTTCTCTGTTGTAGCGTTTGCCGCCGCACACGTCGCACGGAACGTAAATATCGGGAAGAAAATGCATTTCTATCTTGACGATACCGTCGCCTTTGCAGGCGTCGCAGCGTCCGCCGTCAACGTTGAAGGAGAACCTGCCCGCTTTGAAACCCTTTGCGCGCGCATCTGGCGTCTGCGCAAAAAGTTCGCGTATGTCGTTAAACATTCCCGTATACGTTGCGGGGTTCGAACGCGGGGTTCTGCCTATCGGACTCTGGTCTATATTAACGACTTTGTCGAGTTGGTCGATGCCTTCAATGCAGTCGCATTTGCCCGGTACCAGACGCGAACGGTTGAGTTTGACCGCAAGCGTTTTGTACAGAATTTCATTTATAAGGCTCGATTTGCCCGACCCGGAAACACCTGTAACGGAGGTGAAAACTCCGAGCGGGATCTCGACATCGATGTTCTTTAAGTTATTTTCTTTCGCGCCGCGGATAACAAGTGATTTACCTGTGAGCGGACGCGTTTTTTTCGGAACGGGAATCTCTTTTCTGCCCGAAAGATACTGTCCCGTTATGGATTTTTCGTTCTTTGCAACCTCTTCGGGCGTTCCCGCCGCAACTATATATCCGCCGTGAATGCCCGCGCCCGGACCTATATCGACAAGATAATCGGCGGCGCGCATCGTGTCCTCGTCGTGTTCGACAACGATAAGCGTGTTGCCGAGGTCGCGCAGTTTTTTCAAAGTGTTTATCAGTTTTTCGTTGTCGCGCTGGTGAAGGGCGGGTTTGGCAACCGAAATGATCGTTTCGAACAGCGTGCGTTCGCCGTCCTATGCTCGGCTCGCCAAGGATATAAAGCACCCCGACAAGCGAAGAACCTATCTGCGTGGCAAGACGTATTCTCTGCGCTTCGCCGCCCGAAAGCGTTGAAGCGGAGCGCATAAGCGTCAGATATTGAAGCCCGACGCTGCGCAGGAAATTAAGTCTTGATTTAATTTCTTTAATTATCTGCGCCGCAATCATCGTGTCGCGCGCGCCGAGTTTGAGATTGTCTATGAAGTCATATGCTTCGCTGACGGATTTTTTGCAGAGGTCGATGATGTTTATGCCGCCGACCGTGACCGCAAGCGCCAGCTCGCTGAGCCTGTTTCCGTGGCAGTCGGGGCAGGGTTTGTCGGACATCAGTTGCTCGATCTCGGTGCGCACCGCTTCGCTCGAAGACTGTTTATACCGTCTTTCGATGCACGGGATTATGCCCTCGTCCGTTTCGCAGCCGTAAAGCAACTTGTCAAGCGCTTCTTTGGGAATATCCTTGACGGGCGTTGAAAGGTTTGCGCCGTAATCGCGCAGAATGGAAGCAAAATGACGGATATAATACGAATTGGAACTTACGTTTCCGAATCCCGTCGCGGCTATTGCGCCGTCAAGAATGCTCAGATCCTTGTTCGGAATTACAAGGTCGGGATCGACCGCCATGGTAAAGCCGAGACCGGAGCAGGTCTTGCACGCGCCCGCGGGATTGTTGAACGAAAACATTCTCGGTGTCAGTTCCTCGATGCCTATGCCGTGTTCGGGACAGGAATAACGCTGGGAATACGTCGTTTCTTCGCCGTCGGGCACGGAAACGACGATAAGCCCGTTTGAAAGTTTGGAAGCCGTTTCGCAAGAGCCGACAAGACGCATTTTTATATCTTCGCGGATAACAAGACGGTCAACAACGACTTCAATGTTGTGTTTTTTGTTCTTATCAAGCGGAATATCCTCGCCGAGGTCGTAAATTATGCCGTCAACGCGCACGCGGACATAACCGCTTTTTCTGTAATCCTCGAAAAGTTTCGCATATTCGCCTTTTCTGCCGCGAACGACGGGCGCAAGGATCTGAATGCGCGTGCCCTCGTCAAGTTTCATAATCTTATCGACGATGGAATCAAGCGCCTGCTGTTTTATCTCAACGCCGCAGACGGGGCAATGAGGAATACCCACACGCGCATAAAGAAGGCGCAGATAATCGTAAATTTCGGTTATCGTGCCGACGGTCGAGCGCGGGTTTTTGGAGGTCGTTTTCTGGTCTATTGATATGGCGGGCGAAAGCCCCTCGATATAATCGACGTCGGGCTTTTCCATTTGCCCCAAAAACATACGCGCGTAGGAGGACAGGGACTCAACATAACGTCTTTGTCCCTCCGCATATATCGTGTCAAACGCAAGGCTCGATTTGCCCGAGCCCGAAAGCCCCGTAAAGACAACGAATTTGTCTCTCGGTATTTCAAGGTCGATGTTTTTGAGGTTATTTTCCCTCGCGCCTTTTACAAGTATCGTATCTCTCATATCTCACATCTTCTTTCAAGCCGTTTTGCGGCGCCGACGAACACAAAAATCACTTTACGCCCTTTGCCTGCGCCTGAATTTCCTTTATCCTGTCGCGCAGCGTTGCGGCATATTCGAAATCCAGATTCTTTGAAGCGCGTTTCATCTCCGCCGTCAACTCTTTTATGAGGTCGTCGAGTTGCTTCGGCGAAAGTTTTCTTGCGTCCACCGCTTTTTCCGCATCTTCCGCAACTTTTTCGGCGGCGGTGAACGCGGCGACGTCGGTTATCGGCTTTATTATCGTTTTCGGCGTTATGCCGTGGTCTTTGTTGTATTTCTCCTGTATCGAACGGCGGCGTTCCGTTTCCCTGATGGCGGCTTCCATCGACGGGGTCACGGTATCGGCGTACATTATCACTTCGCCCTCCGCGTTTCGCGCCGCTCTGCCTATTATCTGTATCAGAGAGCGTTCGTTTCTCAAAAAGCCCTCTTTGTCCGCGTCAAGAATAGCGATAAGCGAAACTTCGGGCAGGTCAAGACCCTCGCGGAGCAGGTTTATCCCGACAAGGACGTCAAACTCTCCCAAACGCAGGTCGCGGAGCGTCTGTATACGTTCGAGAGTTTCCGTTTCATGGTGCATATACCGAACGCGTAGGTCAAGCCCTTGCAGATATTCCGTCAGGGACTCGGACATTTTCTTTGTCAGAGTAACGACAAGCACACGTTCGTTTTTCTCCACCCGTTTCTTTATCTCCGAAACAAGGTCGTCTATCTGACCGTCTGTCGGACGAACGCTGACAAGCGGGTCGAGAAGTCCCGTGGGTCTGATTATCTGTTCGACAATCTGCGCGGAATGTTCTTTCTCATAATCTCCCGGCGTAGCCGAAACGTATATCACCTGATTGAGTTTTTGCTCAAACTCGCTGAAAAACAGCGGGCGGTTGTCATACGCGGACGGAAGACGGAAACCGTATTCGACAAGGCTTTCTTTTCTTGCCCTGTCGCCGCCGCTCATACCTCGCACCTGCGGCACGGAAACATGGCTTTCATCGATGAACATCAAAAAGTCTTTCGGAAAGTAGTCCAGCAGCGTGTACGGGGTCGAACCGGGCTTTCTGCCCGAAAGGATACGGGAATAGTTCTCCACACCTTTGCAGTAACCCACCGTGCGCAAGAACTCCACGTCGTACATCGTGCGTTCTCTGATACGCTGCGCCTCGATAAGTTTGCCCCTGTCCGTGAAAAACTTTTCGCGCTCTTCCATTTCACGGATAATTTCGTCTATCGCTTTTTTCAGGTGCTCGTCCGTCGTGACGTAATGCACGGCGGGGAATATCACGGCGTAATTGATTATTCGCAGTATCTCTCCCGTCGTCGGGTTTATCTCGCATATCCGTTCTATCTCGTCATCCCAGAACTCAACGCGTATAACCAAGTCGTTCGCGGACGCGGGGAATATTTCCACAACGTCGCCTCTTGCGCGGAACATACCTCTGCCGAGGTCGATGTCGTTTCTTTCAAACCGTATCTTCGCAAGGTTTTTCAGCAGTTCCTCGCGGTCAAGTTTTTGCCCGACACGGAGCGACACCATCATATTGTGGTATTCCGCAGGGTCACCGAGCGTGTAGATACACGAAACGCTCGCAACTATTATAACGTCGCGGCGCTCAAACAGCGCGGAGGTCGCGGAATGGCGCAGGCGGTCGATTTCGTCGTTTATCGACATATCTTTTTCGATATATGTGTCCGTGTGCGCTATATATGCCTCGGGTTGGTAATAATCGTAATATGAAACAAAATACTCCACCGCATTTTCGGGGAAGAACTCGCGGAACTCCG